>ENA-USUJ01000595-USUJ01000595.1-human-gut-metagenome-genome-assembly--contig:-NODE-595-length-32034-cov-14.304034_pt1 | contig 32034 bp, 19 predicted proteins | sample MGYA00250061_ERZ773398 | MGnify/ENA primary metagenome ERZ773398 (study PRJEB29103, sample SAMN06111992) | human gut metagenome | biome: human gut; feature: ankylosing spondylitis patient; material... | reverse complement strand
ATCCTCGCAAAATATAAATTAACCCAATTCATTTTCGGCATAAAACGACAGCAGGCTGCCTCTGACAGGCTGCCTGCTGCGTAAATCCGGCCAATTGGCCTTCTATCCTTGATATATCTCCAGCACGCTGTCAAGATAGCGCTCGGCACTGAAGCGTGGCAGCGACTGCGCTGAGATTGCCGCATAGTCGAACGGCGACTCCCATGCCGCGGCAATGTTGTTGGCAAGCGAGTCAACGCTGCCGCTGCGGAAAAGCATTCCGCTGCCTGGTTGTATCAGTTCGGGGATTCCACCGATGCGCGCGCCCACCACCGGTGTGCCCAGACACAACGATTCGATAACGCTCAACGGATTGTTTTCGTAGCATTCCGACGGCATAACCGAGAAGCGTGCGTTTCCCATCAATTCTTTAACCTGCGCTGCGTTCTGATGCCCAAGAAATTCTATATTGTCACAACGCCCGTAGCGCGATTTCAAACCTTCGGCAAGCGGTCCGCCGCCGGCTATCTTCAATGGTATCTGAAACTGCACGGCGGCCTTAAGCAGCGTCTCCACTCCTTTTTCTGCCGACAGCCGTCCCACATACGCATAATAGTCCTTACGCTCGGTGTTCACTTTGATGTCTTTCACTTTCTCTGGATCGACAAAGTTGCAGACCACCTTGATTTTTTTCTCATCAAAGCCTCCCTGCTTCATTTTCGATGCCATAAATTCGCTTGGACAGACAAACGTGTCCGTGGCACGCTGCAAGCGCTTTGCATTCCATTTCTCCGCCTCAAGCCATGCCAGCAGGCTCGCCGCACGGCTGCCTTTCATACAACGGTTGGAATAGACTCCTCGTTTGCTGCCTTCTATACATTGCTCGCACACCTTGCCTCCATTCAAGCAGCTGTATGACGGACATACAAGCTTGTAATCGTGCATCGTCCACACTGTCCTGGCTCCGAATTTCTTAGCCATTTCCACTATTACAGGCGACAGATAGGAGTGGATGTTGTTGAAGTGCACCACGTCAGGCTTGAAATCGTTGAGAAGTCTGGCAAATGCCGCCTTAACACCAGCACCGCCGAATATGCGCCTTGCCGCCGCCAGTTTGCCGCCAATTCCTCCGGAGAACGACACCTCCGGAGCATAATATTGATTGAAATCGGTTGCTATATTGTCCGGATAGTCCATTGCAAAGACCGCCGTCTGATGTCCCCGCTCACGCAGCAGTCGCTCAAGCGACATTGCACACACGCAGTCGCCTCCGCGCGGATAATAGAACTTATTTACAATCAGTACTCTCATAACTATTTTTGAAAGATATATCCACTCGGCAACGAAAGTGCCTTCAACTCATTGTCAAATTCAGTAAAGTTTTCTCTAAGCTCACCAGCCTCAACATAGCCAAGCATACGGTCTGCCATTGTGGCTACAACGCTGAACGCGCTATAGTCGCCAAATGCGTCGCCGGCAAGGATTACATAATCATAATTCTTGCGCAGGCTGTCGACAAGCACAGCAAACTGTTCCGAAGCAATCAAATCGATTGATTGGTCGCCTCTGGACGCAATTACATCAAACCCTCCTGCGTTTTCGCCGACAACACTGTCAATCGTCGCTTTTCCAACGAGATAGTCATCAAGAGTGGCTGCCGCGCTTGAATTTCCGCACAAATCAACCACGACCGCCTTTCTCAAAGCATTACCGAACGAGGTGGCGAGAGCGGCGGCAATGCCGGCTGTTCCCGACTCCGACTTGACACAGGCTATGGCTACCACGCCTACTCCTTCGGAAGCAATCAGACGGTCGCGCACTCGGCGCATCCCTGCCAGCTCATTGTCTGCCACTTCTCCTACAATCTCAAAATCGGTCAATTTCTCCAAATCCTGACGAATCATTATCCGTTTTGTGCGGATGGCGCGCAGCATGAGAATCAGCAACGGAATTATGATTGCCAGAACCAAAGCCGCGCCAAACACAATTGAGCCCTTAGGCCAAGCCTTTTTAACCTCATGATAAGCAGGGTCAATAATGCGGCCTATCTCCTGCACTCCAAATTTCAACGCATTCGACTCGCGCTGCTCAAGCAGGAAGATGTAAAGATTATTCTTTATTTCAGTATCCCGGTAGAGATCGACATAACGACGCTCGTGCGACGGCAACTGTTTCAACCTCGACGCATATTTGCCATCTTCTCGAACGAAGTCGTTGTAGGCAATCTCAGCACTTTCACGCGCCTTGCGCATCGTTTCTATCACACCTCCGCGCATACCGTCAATCTGCTTGTTGAGAGCCTGCAGAGCCTTGTTGTCGTGCTTGGCTGCCATGTCAAGTTTGGTGCGTTCAAGAATCAACTGATTGTAGGCTTCAATTGATTTTGCGGCACTTTCATAGTCCTGTCCGCTGGTAACAGGAATCATGGAATACTTATTCTTCGGGTCATCGAGAAACTCGCAAATCATGTCGAATATCGACAATTGGGTCTGCAAGCCCACAATCGAAGCCTTGTTTTTCGATGTCTGCTCGAGCAGCACTTTCGCCTCGGCGGCGATGTCGGTAACATCGTTGGCGGTCTTGAACTCCTCAAGCTGCTTCTCCGACTCAGACAATTGGCTTGTCAAGGACGCAAGACGGTCGTCGATAAAGGCTATCTCCCGTGAAGCCTTTGTCTGCTCCTCGCGCAGACGACGGATGTTGTAAAGCTCCACAACCATGTTGAGCAAATCCTTGCCGCGCTGCTTGTCCTCGTCCTGATAGAATAGCGTGATGCCATTGGATTTCAGCGACGGCACGTCGGCGTAGTATATCTTGGAATAGTCGTCATATGTTTGTGCGGTGCCGTTCACTTCCACTGTAAGCTTGCGCTCATCCCCGGCTTTATAAAATGCCGTGCGGCGGATGGTGAACGCTCCGTCGGGAAGTTTCACCGTTGCCGGCAATGTCATGCCGTCTTGTTTAAACAGCGTGGAAAACCATTTGCCTCTCACCTTGACGTCAATCTTGCCGTCAGGGCGCAGATGAATCTTGAATGTCGCCCCACTTTGAAGCGTGTCGAGGTCAACATTCGTTGACAATTCAACGGGCGACTTGCGGTAGAGCGACAGCTTGCGCATTCCGTCAACACCCTTGTAGTCATACTGCAATCCCAACTTGTTGATTGCCTCGCAGAGCAGGCTGCGCGACTGCAGAACCGCCATCTCATCGTCTACCGAACCGCCGCCGAACGAGCCCATCGAGAACTGCTTCATCATCTGCATCATTCCGCCGCCCATTCCGCCGCCTTCTTCCTGTTCGATCATAATATCGGCGTGGAATTTGAATTCAGGATTGTTTTTAAGCATATAGACTGCGGCGATTGCCATCATCGCTGCAAACGAGGCGATAAACCACCACCAATGCTTACGGATTTCATAGCGCAAACGGCTGAAATCCACCTTGTCAGAACTTGTAGCCATATTCTATTTTTTCTTTTTTATTATCATAAAACTCTGTCACCGGACGCGCCAGCAACGCTTTCGCCTCTTCTTTGGTCACCGCTTTGGCTTGCGCGGCGACAATTCCCATCACTGCCATCAGAAGCGACCCTGATGCTTGAAGCACCGCGCAGCCAGCTGTACCGTCAATGGCAAGGAACGCAAATGACATCACTCCAATTCCAAACAGCTGATAATGATGTGTGCGCATCACGATGCGGTATTTCCGCCATATCCACCAGCAGAAATAGCCAAAGAAGAATATTCCCAACAACCCGAACTGCGCAAGCTCGGGATAGAAAGTGTCTGCGATAAAGTCACCATAAGTTGGCGACAACCCCCAAAGCAGGTTTATGCCATAGTCATAGTACAAATCCGAGTAACTGACATCAGGCCCTGACGAGTAGGTGGCGTATGTAGCCAAACCGCTGCCCAACAGCAGGTGGTCAGCAAGCACAAGCACCATTCCGCCGAACAGCACGGGCCGGGCATAGGTCTCCATCACGTCGGGGTCGAACGTGTCGGAATTTCCGGTTATAAAATAGTATTCAATTTTTTTCCAAGCCACAAGCACCACAAGCACGAATGCGAGTGTGGCTACGACAACGTTGCGCACACTTTTGAAATTGACCGTGCCGGGACGATAAACAAACAGCATATAGAATGCCAGCACCACAAATCCATAATATTTCGAGCGGGTGCATATCAGTCCGAGCAACAGGATTACGCAGGTCCAAATAAAGTCCGACCGTGTATATGCCCGTGGGTTGTCGTTGTCATACGACATCAGCAAATAAACCATAGCACAGCCCACACAAGTCAGACCGCCATAGTAGACATGGAAGATAGTCACATCGTAGATGTCGGCGGCGATGACGAAAAATGCCAGAAACGCCAAGAAAATACACACCTTTTTCAACACCCACTTCTCGTTGGCTGTGAACTGCGGCGCAATGGCATAACTTGCTGAAAAAGCTATCAGCGGCTTGCACTGAGCTATAAAGTCGTTAATCTGCGCCTTCGGTGTATTGTATGGTGACGCGACAAGAGAATATGCCAAATACAACACCATCACGCCAAGCAGCACAAACATCAACTTATACTTGCCGAAGCAGCGGTTGAACGTCATGTCGACGACAGCGAGCACTGCAAATGCCAACAGACACAATTCGTCAAGAAACGGCAATAAATGCGGAGCCAAAAACAAGCCCAGCACACTGACGAAGAACACGTAGAAATATGCCCGATGGATATTGAGCATTTTCGCTGTTATTTGACTGCCAATGCAATTACAAGAGAGGCGATAACCGACACGGCACTGACAATAGTGGAAACCACTGTCACCTTGAACGCGTTGTTCTGGCTGTATTTTGCATTGCCCGCCTTGATTTGGTTCGGTTCCACATAGACCACGTCGTTCTGCTGAAGATAGTAGTAGGGCGAGTCTACGATTCTTGCATCTTTAAGATTCACGCGGTGGTAGGCGCGTTGTCCGTTTTCCTCGCGTATCACCATCACGTTTGTGCGTTCGCCGTATTCTGTCATGTCCTCGGCAGCGGCAAGCGCGTCAAAAATGGTGAACCGCTCGCTTTTGGCTTCGATTGCGCCCGGACGTTTCACCTCGCCAAGCACGTTGACGCGGAAGTTTGCAAGCTGGACGCGGACAACAGGGCTGTCAACCTCCTTCGAAATCTTTTCTGTCAGATAATCCCCCAAACCTTTGGTTGTCATTCCGGCAGCATGGATCTTTCCGATAACAGGCATCGTTATTTCACCGTCGGTATCGACTACATAGGTTTGATTCTGCGGTGTCGACGACACCCCCACCTCTCCCTCAAGCGACGGATTGACGAGCGGAAGGTTGTAGGCTGCCGTTGCCTCCGGCACAATGGAGTTGACCGTGATTATCAGCTCGTCGGCCGGACGGATTTTAACGGCATAGTCGAGTGCTGTTGTTCCGACTGTCTTCAAGCTGTCGGCATTCTCGAAATATGCCAACGACTGCGGAGCCTTGCACGATGTCACTGTGGCAGCCAATACGATTGCGGCTGCAATAAATATCTTAGTAAAATTGAGTCTCATAGAAAAGCATACTTTTATTCTAATGTTTAAACGCACACCATCGCGTTTTATTGCATCAGACCATCCACAAAAAGCAAAGAGAGCGCGCCCTCAATTGGACGCGCTCTCCGATATTTGAATCTTTAAGTTCTGATTACAACTTCGGACCGGCAGCTACAAGAGCCTTACCTGCCTCGTTGTTCTCATATTTCTTGAAGTTCTTGATGAAGCGAGCAGCCAAATCCTTAGCTTTCTCTTCCCACTGAGCTGCATCAGCGTAAGTGTCGCGTGGGTCAAGGATTTCAGTTGCTACACCTGGCAATACAGTCGGAACCTTGAAGTCGAACATCGGGATCTGTTTTGTAGGAGCCTTGTCGATGTCGCCACTCAAGATAGCATCGATGATGCCACGAGTGTCGCGGATAGAGATACGCTTGCCTGTTCCGTTCCAACCAGTGTTTACGAGGTAAGCCTTAGCGTTGTTCTTCTCCATCTTCTTAACCAACTCTTCTGCATATTTTGTTGGGTGCAATTCCAAGAATGCCTGACCGAAGCATGCAGAGAATGTTGGAGTAGGCTCTGTGATACCGCGCTCTGTACCTGCCAACTTAGCTGTAAAGCCAGAGAGGAAGTAGTACTTAGTCTGCTCTGGAGTAAGGATAGATACTGGAGGCAATACACCGAATGCGTCTGCCGACAGGAAGATTACCTGCTTTGCTGCTGGTGCAGAAGAACCCGGCTGGATGTTGTTGATGTGGAAGATTGGGTAAGAAACACGAGTGTTTTCTGTTACGCTCTTGTCTGCGAAATCAATCTTGCCGTTTGCATCAACTGTTACGTTCTCAAGAAGTGCGTTGCGCTTGATGGCGTTGTAGATATCTGGCTCTGACTCTTTGTCGAGGTTGATAACCTTTGCATAGCAGCCGCCTTCGAAGTTGAACACGCCGTTGTCGTCCCATCCGTGCTCGTCGTCACCGATAAGTTTACGCTTAGGATCTGTTGACAAGGTTGTCTTACCTGTTCCTGAAAGACCGAAGAAGATTGCTGTGTTCTCTCCGTTCATGTCGCAGTTTGCAGAGCAGTGCATTGATGCGATGCCCTTCAATGGCAGGAAGTAGTTCATCATTGAGAACATACCTTTCTTCATCTCACCACCATACCAAGTGTTGATGATTACCTGCTCTTTTGATGTTACGTTGAAGGCTACGCAAGTCTCAGAGTTGAGTCCGAGTTCTTTATAGTTCTCAACTTTTGCCTTTGATGCGTTGTAAACAACGAAATCTGGCTCGAAGTTCTTCAACTCTTCTTCTGTTGGACGGATGAACATGTTTGTAACGAAGTGAGCCTGCCATGCAACCTCAACGATGAAACGAACTGCCATACGAGTGTCCTTGTTTGCGCCGCAGAATCCATCTACAACATAGAGGTTCTTGTTGCAAAGCTCGCTCTTGGCGATAGTCTTAACCTTGTTCCATACGTCTTCCGACATTGGGTGGTTGTCGTTCTTATATTCTTCAGAAGTCCACCATACAGTGTCCTTTGAATTGGCATCCTTTACGATGTATTTGTCTTTAGGCGAACGACCGGTGTAGATACCTGTCATCACGTTGACTGCACCGAGTTCTGTCTGCTGACCTACTTCATAACCTTCGAGACCTGCTTTTGTCTCTTCTTCAAACAATTGCTCGTAAGATGGGTTGTGTGCGATTACTGTAGCGCCAGTAATGCCGTACTTTGTCAAATCAAGATTGCTCATTGTTGTTTGATTTATAATAGTGAATATTTACTAATGTTTTTCTCTTTTGAAAACCGCTGCAAAATTACTATATTTTTTTTACACGGCAATGCTATTAGCGAAAATTTTCCGCATTTAAAATTCTTTAAGCATTATTATCCCTGTTTCAAATATAAAATGCTTCTGTTCAAAGGCTTAAATTGTTATCTCTCCACACAGCGAGCAATTGAGATATTTCTTCACCTGTTCTGACCGAAGCCCCATGCCGAATAGATACATCAGCTTGGTGATGGCTGCCTCTGATGTTATGTCGTATCCGCTGACCACACCGGTCGACTGCAGCGTGTTGCCTGTCATATAGCGCTCGCTGTGGACTCCGCCGTTGACGCATTGCGAAACATTGACTATCACAACGCCGCGCTTTACGGCGTCGCGCATCAGGTCGACAAACCATTTGTCGGTCGGGGCGTTGCCGGCGCCATAGGTCTTGAGCACGATGCCTTTCACGTCGGGGGCGTTGAGAAGATAGCGGAGTGTGCTCTCGGTGATGCCTGGAAACAGGTCGACAAACATCACGTTGCGGTCCATTGCGGTCTGCACTTTAAGCGGTCGCTGCGAGCGTTGGCGCCACAATGCTTCTTCATGGAAATGAATGCCGAGGCCTATGCGGGCAAGGTCGGGATAATTGTTGCTCTTGAAGGCGTTGAAATGGTCGGCGCTCATCTTTGTGCTGCGGTTGCCGCGCCACAGATAGTCTTCAAACAATATCGCCACTTCCTGCACCATCGGGTCGCCGTTCTTGTCGCGGGCGGCGGCTATCTGAAGTGCTGTGATGAGGTTTTCTTCTCCGTCGGTACGCACTTCGCCGATTGGAAGCTGGGAGCCGGTGATGATGACGGGCTTGTGCAGGTTCTCGAGCATAAAACTCAACGCGGAGGCGGTGTATGCCATCGTGTCGGTGCCGTGAAGCACCACAAAGCCGTCGTAGCTGGCATAGTTCTCCTCGATGCTCTGTGCGATTTCAACCCAGTGCGACGGATTCATGTTTGACGAGTCGATCGGTGGGTGAAACTGGATATTATTGATGGAATAATTGAGCTTCTTGATTTTGGGCACATTGTCGATAAGGTGCGTGAAGTCGAACGGTTGCAGCGACTTCGTCACCGGGTTTTCAATCATGCCGATTGTTCCTCCGGTATATATTATAAGGATATTAGGTTTTGCCATTGAAGCTATTTTTTTCTAAAACAAATCTTTCCAACGACAAAATTACACATATTTTTTGGCAAATAGCAACCGCAACCGCCAACTGCCTGAACAACAAAAGTCACGGCGGTGGCAATTTGCCACCATTTAAGGTTTTTTACTGAAAAATCTTTGATTTATATCCAAAATAGAACCACATAGTTTGCCAGAAGGCAATGGTGTGTGGCAACCGCCGCCACTGTTAAAAAGACTTAACGCAGCGGATCCGCTGCGTTAAGTCTTTTTCGTTGACAGATGTCTTTAAATTTTAAACAGCATTCCTCCGATGTTGTCGCATGCCGCCCCGGTGACCGACGACAGGCAGCTTGCCTCGCCGGCCATATAAAGCGCGCCGAGAAACGCGAAAATCAACGCCTCCTTGAATTCAATTATCTGGCGTGGAGGTATCTTGACTTCGCAACCTGCCAGCTCGCGGATGCGCTCCACAAGATAGATGTTGAGCGCGCCGCCGCCGGTTATAAGCATTGTGGGATGCGGCTTGCCTACCCTGCGCACTACGCGCGCCACCTGACGGGCGGCATGCTCGGTGAAGGTGGAGAGCAGGTCGGCAAATTCAAGCCCGCGGCTGTCAATCATCGGAAATATCTCTTTCTCCACCCATTCGCGGCCAAGCGACTTCGCGCCTGTCTGCGAGTAGAATGGCAATGCGTCGAGACTGGCGAGCAATTCGGCGTCGACTGTGCCGCTGCGGGCAATCAGTCCGTCGCGGTCAAACTCCAGGCCACGCTGACGGCAATAGTGATTGAGCACATAGTTGACCGGACTGATGTCAAACGCCTGCCGCTCTCCGTCGCACTCATACGATATGTTGGAGAATCCTCCTATGTTCAGACAGAAATCATAGTCGGCAAAAAGCAGACGGTCGCCAATCGGCACAAGCGGGGCTCCCTGTCCGCCGAGCATTATGTCAAGACGACGGAAATCGCTGACCACAGGCACACGCGCCTCGGCTGCAATCGCTGCGCCGTCGCCTATCTGAAACATTATGCGCTTGTCTGGCTCATGAAAGATGGTGTGTCCATGCGACGCCACGATGTCGGGACGTATGCCGTATTCCTTCATAAAGTCGGCGACACGCTCGCCAAGAAACTTGCCATATTCGCTGTGGAACGCCACAAAGTCGTGTGCCGACATCTGTTGCGCTCCCGTGCCGAGACGGTATTTCAAATCGTCGGGATAGTCATAGCCGCGTGCCGCATCGATTGAGAAACGCCATCGGCCGTCGGTTTTGGAAAATGTGGCGCAGCACACGTCGAGACCGTCAAGCGATGTGCCCGACATCAATCCTATAGCCGTAATCTTGAAGTTGTCCATATTTTTTTGGTATTATTGGTTCTGCAAGCTTTTGTCCATCTCTGCCGCGGCGCGGCGTCCGTCGCCCATCGCGAGAATCACGGTCGCTCCGCCGCGCACAATGTCGCCTCCGGCATAGATGTCGGGCAGCGATGAGCGCATTGTCGACTCGTCGACCACGATGGTGCCTCTGCGGCTCACCTCAAGTTCTGGAATCGCATTCGGAATCAACGGGTTTGGCGACACGCCTACGCTGACAATCACCAAATCGACGGGCACATCCTCCACTGCGCCATCAACAGCCACCGGAGAGCGGCGTCCCGACTCGTCGGGTTCGCCGAGTTCCATCCGCTGCAGGCGCATCAGGCGCACATTGCCTTTCTCGTCGCCCTCATATTCCAATGGATTGTGGAGCGTGAGGAAACGCACGCCTTCTTCCTTGGCGTGTTTCACTTCCTCGCGGCGCGCCGGCATCTCGTCTTCCGAACGGCGGTAGACGAGCACCACGTTTTCTGCGCCCATGCGACGCGCTGTGCGCACGGAGTCCATCGCCGTATTGCCGCCGCCAATCACTGCCACATTGTGGCCGTGAAGCACGGGGGTGTCTTCATCCTGACTGGCGGCTCCCATCAGATTGACCCGCGTCAGGAATTCATTGCTCGACATCACTCCGTTGAGATTCTCGCCGGGAATGTTCATAAACCTTGGCAGTCCGGCTCCCGACGCCACGAAGATGCCTTTGAAGCCCATGGCGTGGAGGTCGTCGTAGCTTAATGTCTTGCCGACAATGCAGTTGGACTCGAACTCCACGCCCAGACGGCGCAGACCGTCGATTTCGGTGTCGACGATGGCATTCGGCAGGCGGAACTCGGGGATGCCGTATTTCAGCACTCCGCCAATCTCATGCAGCGCCTCGTAGACCGTGACGCTGTAGCCGCGCTTCGCCATGTCGCCGGCAAAGGCGAGTCCGGCGGGTCCGCTGCCCACAACTGCCACCTTGATGCCGTTTGCGGCGGGTTTCTCCTCGTCGGCCGAACCGTGGCTGCGCGCCCAGTCGGCTACGAAGCGTTCCAGATAGCCTATCGCCACGGCTTCGTGTTTCATCTTGGTGTGTATGCAACGGCTCTCACACTGCTTTTCCTGGGGGCAGACGCGTCCGCAAACTGCCGGAAGCGCGCTGGTCTTTTTTATCACACGGGCTGCCTCGGCAAACTCGCCGCGCTCCACGTTTTTGATAAATCCGGGAATGTCGATGCCCACAGGGCAGCCTGTGACGCATTGCGGGTTGGCGCAGTCAAGACACCGCGAGGCTTCTGCCATAGCCATCTCAATCGTCAACCCTTGATTCACTTCCTCATTGCACGTCACGCGGTAGTCTGCCGCAAGCTCGGGCATCTTCACACGCGGTGTCGAGGTGCGTTCCTTAGCTGTCTTTGCCTTGCGCAGTGCCTCGCGCCATTCTGCCATGCGCATATCTTTTGTCTCTTCCATGTCAGTTCTTGTTTTCGTTGTCGTAAGCATGAAGGCGCATCATCATCTGGTCGAAATCCACCTGATGCGCGTCGAATTCCGGCCCGTCGATGCAGACGAAGCGCGTACGGCCGCCTACGGTAACCCGACAGGCACCACACATGCCTGTGCCGTCGACCATGATGGTGTTGAGCGAGCAGACGGTAGGGATGTCGTATTTTTTTGTAAGCAGTGCGACAAACTTCATCATCACTGCCGGACCGATGGTCACTACCTGGTCCACCTTCTCGCGGTTGATCACTTGCTCCACGCCTTCGGTCACCAGTCCTTTCTGCCCGTAGGAGCCGTCGTCGGTCATTATCACCACTTCGTCGCTTGAGCGACGCACCTCGTCCTCAAGTATAATCAAATCCTTGGTGCGTCCGGCGAGCACGCTGACCACGCGGTTGCCGGCTTGCTTCATGGCGCGGATGATGGGCAACAACGGCGCTACGCCTACTCCGCCACCGCAACACACCACGGTGCCCACCTTTTCTATCTTGGTGGCTTGTCCCAACGGGCCTACCACATCGTGGAGACTGTCGCCTACTGCCTTGTCGCAGATTTTTTTTGTCGACTTGCCTACAGCCTGCACCACAAGGGTTATTGTCCCTGCAGTGGTGTCGGAGTCGGCGATGGTCAACGGGATGCGCTCGCCATGCTCGTCGGCACGGACAATAACGAAATGCCCGGCACGGCGCGAGCGTGCTATCAGCGGCGCCTCTACCACAAGCTGCACCACCTTTTCCGAGAAATGCTTTTTCTCTATAATCTTATTCATTGTCGTAACGTGTTAGGTCTATTTTCTTTTTTCAGTTCTCAAAGTTAGCCAATTTTCTGCCAAAACCACCAATCTTTATCCCGATAATTGCTTTTGCGCAAAAGCAAAAAAAGCGAAGAGACAATCCGCCGCATGCCACCAAAGCAAACGCCCTCCGTCGGGACAATTCCTGCGGAGGGCGTTTGTGTTTTTGTATGTCTGTGGCTTAGTTTCTGCTGTTGCCGAAGAAACGGAGCATGTAGAGGAACAGGTTGATGAAGTCAAGATAGAGCGTCAACGCGCCGATTGTGGCGATTTTGCCCACTTGCGACGAGTCGCTGTACTGCACCATTTGTTTGATTTTCTGGGTGTCCCATGCGGTGAGACCGATGAAGATTGCCACACCGGCAAACGAAATCAGCCATTCAAGGGTGCTGCTGCCCACGAAGATGTTGACAATCGTCGTGATAATCAAGCCGATAAGCGCCATAAACAGGAACGAACCCATTTTTGTAAGGTCGTTGCTAGTCAGATAGCCGTAGATGCTCATCGCGCCAAACACGCCTGCCGTTATGGCAAAGGTGTAGGCTATCGACCCGAGTTCAAAAGCCCAGAATATCGACGAGAACACCACGCCGTTGAGCACGGCGTAAAGGAAGAACAACGAGGTTGCGGCAAACGTGCTGAGCTTGTTGATGGCTCCCGTGATTGCTATCACGCAGGCAAACTCGGCGATGATCAAGCCCCAGAATGTAAGACGGCTTGAGAAGATGGCGCTCATTATTGCCGGACTTGCCGCCACATAGATTGCCACGCCGGCGGTGACGAGCAGACCGAGAAACATTCGCATATAGACGCTGCGCATCACTTTCGACACGCTGTGGGTCAACGTTATGGTTGGCTGTGCCCCATAACCGTATTGCTGATTGTAATTTTCCATATTTTCTGTTTTTTTAAAAGTTGTCGGTGAAGATAACGCTATTTTTCAGCATTAGGTTCACCGACACTGTTAATTATCCATAATCAACCACTTTTACATGCGTTCCGGCACTTCGATGCCGAGCATCCAGAAGCCTTGGCGGATGATGTCGCCTACGGTGCGCGACAATGTCAGGCGGAAGCCGCGCAGGTCGGCGTTTTCCTCGCCGAGGATTTTATAGTCGTGGTAGAACTGGTTGTATTCTTTCACAAGTTCGTAGACGTAGTTGGCAACCAACGCCGGGCTGTAGGTGCGCCCTGCCTCGGCTACGATTGCCGGGAAGTCGGCGAGACGCTGGATGAGCGATATCTCTTTGTCGTTGAGAGCAACTGCCGATGCGTCAAACGTTTCGCTGACCTGCTTGTCGGCTGCCTTGCGGAGCACCGACTGGATGCGGGCGTAGGTGTACTGCACAAACGGTCCGGTGTTGCCGTTGAAGTCGATTGATTCTTTCGGGTTGAACGTCATGTTCTTGCGAGGGTCGACTTTAAGAATGAAATATTTCAACGCGCCGAGTCCGATGATTGCCGAAATCTTGTCGGCCTCTTCCTGTGGAAGGTCCTGCAGTTTGCCCATCTCTGCCGACATCTCTTTGGCGTTCTGCACCATGGCGTCCATCAGGTCGTCGGCGTCGACTACGGTGCCTTCGCGCGACTTCATCTTGCCTTCTGGCAGCTCTACCATTCCGTATGAGAAGTGCACAAGGTCCTTGCCCCATTTGAAGCCGAGCTTGTCGAGCAGCAGTGAGAGCACCTGGAAGTGGTAGTTCTGCTCGTTGCCCACCACGTAGATCATCTTGTCTATAGGATAGTCCTGGTAGCGCAGCTTGGCGGTACCGATGTCCTGGGTCATATACACTGATGTGCCGTCGCTGCGGAGCAGCAGTTTGTGGTCGAGTCCGTCGGCGGTAAGGTCTGCCCACACGGAGTTGTCTTCCTTGCGGTACATGATGCCTTTCTCCAAGCCTTCAAGCACCTTCTCCTTACCCTCGAGATATGTCTGGCTTTCATAGTAGATTTTGTCGAAGTCTACGCCCAGACGCTTGTAGGTCTCGTCAAATCCGGCATACACCCACGAGTTCATCGTGCGCCACAGCGAACGCACCTCCTCGTCGCCGGCTTCCCAGCGGCGGAGCATCTCGCGAGCCTCCTGCATCAATGGCGACGCTGCCTCTGCCTCTTCCTTAGTCATGCCTTTCTCTTCGAGCGCCTTCACTTCGGCTTTATAGTGCTTGTCGAAAGCCACATAGAAATCACCGATAAGGTGGTCGCCCTTCTTGCCGGTCGATTCCGGAGTAGCGCCGTTGCCCCACTTCTGCCATGCGAGCATCGATTTGCAGATATGGATGCCGCGGTCGTTCACGATATTGGTTTTCACCACCTTGTAGCCATTGGCCTGCATGATGCGCGACAGGCTGTAGCCAAGCAGGTTGTTGCGCACGTGGCCGAGGTGAAGCGGCTTGTTGGTGTTTGGCGACGAATATTCAATCATCACCAGCTCGCTGTTGTCGTCGGCAGTCTTGAAGCCATAGTCTTTTGTTGCGTGGATATGGTCGAGCACTCCGAGCCAGAATTTCGGCTCTACAGTGATGTTGAGGAAGCCCTTTATCACGTTATACTCCTTCACCGCCTCGCAGTTGGCAACGAGATAATCGCCTATCTCCTTGGCTGTTGCGTCGGGTGCTTTGTGCGACGCTTTCAAGAACGGGAATACCACTATTGTAAGGTTGCCTTCAAACTCTTTTTTCGTTGTTTGCGGCACGATGGTTGAAGCCTCCACCTCCAAACCATAGAGCGACTTCAGCGCCTCGGCTGTAGCCGCAGAAATGATGTTATCTATCGACATTTATATGATTATTTTCTAATTATCTTAATTTCAGACTGCAAAGATAGTGCAAGATGAGTGAAGAGCAAAACAAATTTATTTGATTTTGCTCTTCCGAATCGCAGCCTATCTTATTTAAAGATAGTGCAAGGCGAGAGAAAATCAAAATCAAGCTTGCTTGAAATTTTTGATTTTCCTCTAAGGCCCTTAAGGTCCTTAAAGTCCTTAAAGCCCCTAAAGTCTTTTTAAAATCAAATTCTTTTCTGTAGCTTTGCACACATGAACCAGACTGAACGCATAATCGGATCGGAGATACTCCGCAAACTTCCCTACGAGCCCAAAAGCCAGCAGATGGAAATCATTGCCGCGCTGAGCAAGTTTGTCGCCGACACCGACGGCCGCTCGGTCTTTCTGCTCAACGGATATGCCGGAACGGGCAAAACATCGCTCGCAGGAGCGCTTGTCGCAGCTTTGCCAGCACTGCGCCGACAGGCTGTGCTGCTGGCGCCTACGGGACGGGCGGCGAAGGTGTTTGCGGCATACTCGCGCCACAGTGCGTTCACCATACACCGCAAAATCTACCAAAGCCGGCGCTACAACCCCGAGGACTCGCATTTCTGCCTTGCCCGCAACAACCACAAGAACACGCTGTTTATTGTCGACGAAGCGTCGATGATTGCCAACAACGCGTCGGAAGGGGCGGTGTTTGGCACGGGATGCCTGCTCGACGACCTTATCACCTACGTTTACAGCGGCGAGGGATGCCGCCTGATTCTGCTCGGCGACGTGGCTCAGCTGCCGCCGGTGGGCTACACCGACAGCCCGGCTCTCGCACCTGCCACGCTGCAGGGCTACGCCCTTACGGTCTACAGCTTCTCGCTGACCGAGGTGGCGCGACAGCGCAGTTCGTCGGGCATACTGCACAACGCCACGATGATACGGCAGATTATCGCTTCGGGAAAACTGGAGGCGCCGACGCTCGAAACCTCCGGCTTCGACGACGTGGAGGTGGTGAGCGGTGAGTTTCTGTCGGAAAAGGTCGAGGAATGCTACGCGCAGGAAGGCGGTGCGGCTGAAACAATAATCATCACGAGGAGCAACAAGAGGGCGGTGATGTTCAACCAGGGAATACGCGCACGGGTGCTGTATATGGACGCGGAAATAACCACCGGCGACATGCTGCTCGTGGCGAAAAACAACTATTTCTGGGCTGCCGACTACGACGGCATCGACTTCATCGCAAACGGTGATGTGGCGGTGGTGAAACGCATCTCTGAGGTGACGGAGGAATACGGCTTCCGCTTTGCCGACGTGACGCTTGAGTTCCCAGACTACAATAATGCGGAAATCGATGCGAAAATAATCCTCGACGCGCTCTATGCGGAGTCGCCGGCGCTGTCGCGCGAGCAAAACAACAATCTGTACCTACGTGTGATGGACGACTATGCCCACATCTCGCGCAAAAGCGAGAAATACAAACATCTGAAGCAAGACCCGTTCTTCAACGCGCTGCAAGTGAAATTCGCCTATTCCGTGACGTGCCACAAGGCGCAGGGCGGACAGTGGCGCAACGTGTTTGTCGACATGGGATACATCCCCGAGGAGGCTTTCTCAAACGTCGACTTCTACCGATGGCTATACACGTCGTTCACACGTGCCACCGACCACATTTTCCTGATCAACCCGCCTCTCGCCACTAAATAAGCACGCATCGTAGCGGAGCGGTCTCGCCACCCCCATCACCGCCTCGCGCAGCAGTGGCAGAGTCTGACCGCGCGAGCGGTCACTTCACCACATCATCACCGCCGACATCCGCACTCATCGTCGCGGAGCGACGGCACTCTAACATAACCCGGTACGCGGAGCGCAGCGCAGCGTGCCGGGACTCGACACGCCCATGCTGTCGGCGTGCCGGAGGTACGCCACTACTCCAGAGCCAGAGTCCGACCGCGCGAGCGGTCACGTCTTCAGTTAACCCCCGACAGCGTCGGGGGCACAGCAGCCGATGCAGATGCGCCGCGGAGCGCCGCCGATGACGCACTCCGGCTCTACATCTACAGCGGCGCCGCCCTGCGGTGCATATCTCCTCATCCTCTCTCCCCGGACGCTGTCCGGGGTTAACTGAAAGCGGGTCCGCCCTGCGGACCTCATCCTCGACACTCGCCATCCCTGCTCCGCTGCATCGCCGCCATCCCGACCGCGCGAGCGGTCTCGCCACCCCCATCACCGCCGACATCCGCACTCATCGTCGCGGAGCGACGGCACTCTGCCATAACCCGGTACGCGGAGCGCAGCGCAGTGTGCCGGGACTCGACACGCCCCTGCTGTCGGCGTGCCGGAGGTACGCCACTACTCCAGAGCAGGAGTCAGACCGCGCGAGCGGTCTCGCCTTCAGTTAACCCCCGACAGCGTCGGGGGCACACGCACCGATGCACATGCGCCGCGGACGCGCCAAGGGCAGCCGAGCGTACAAAAAAAATCCCCCAGCCGAGGGCTGGAGGATTCAAAAGTATAAGTGTGGTTTGGATTATCTAACAATCACCTTAGTGGCTGTGCCGTTGGCGCGAACCACGTAGAAGCCTGGAGCAACGTTTACGAGTGTGCTGCCCTCTGCCACGCGTGCTTGGCGAACCAACTGACCGGCTGCAGTGTAGACTGCCACCTCGGCTGCCTCATCTGCCACAACCTCTACGCCGCCTTCAGCTGCAAATACCTTTACGCCCTCAACCGACATTGACGATACGGAAGAGGTAGAGCCTGTTATAGTAAACGTATATTGTCTTGAAGCACTTTTGTAGCCACCCTTAACTGCGCAAACTGTTAATTCATACACTTCACCTTTAATCAAGCCAACAATTTCTGCACCCGACTCAACTGTTGCTGTCGAAGAACCGGTTTCTGCAGACACCAAAGTATATTCAATCTGCGCACCTTCTTCACAAGTCAATTTCACACAACTTGCATCTTTGACTTCGGTAGCTTCCTCTGTCAAGACTTTATCATTTGCCGCAAGCCAAGGCATTTCATTAATTTCTGCAGCAGTAAAGCCCAATGTTGCTGTCGGTGCTGTCAAGAATGCCAATGGGTAGACTTGAGTCGCTGCCTCGGCTTCAGAATAGCCATAATAAGAAACGATGCCGACAACGTCATACGTTCCATCCGCAGGAACTGTGCAGAACTTCTTGTCATACATATCCACCGTATTCCCTGCTGCATCGGCAAATGTTTCATTTTTAACATTCAGCACGGCATCCTTGATGATTACGAATTGGTTCTGATTGTCAGCACTGATTGCCGCAATCTCAATTTGTTTAGGATCTACGGTCGCCCCTTCTGTAGTCTCCGTCAACACTGGCTCAGTCAATTCGATTGTATTGTTGTAGACAGTATATTGCCCTTTTATGCCTTTCGCAAAAACAGTTCCATTAGTGTATGCTGTAGAGAAACCTCCTCTTTGGAAGATAAGCATACCGTCTGTGCCGTCGGTCACCCATAGATTCGAGCCGTTGGCGTATGTCACACTCAGCGGACATGTAAACTCATACACTACATCGCTGCCAAAAAGGTTGTTGCACTCTGGGCCATAAAGCAAGAAGTCTGCAATGTCAGTAAGTTTGTTGGAATAGAATTCTGCAGTTTTTTTGTCTCCTATAATCTCTTTATCATTATTTGCAGTGACATCGATTTCGTATGTTCCAGTTTCAGTTATTTCTTTTGAGAACTCTGCCGTCAAATTTTTATCGCTGCTGAACTCTTTTCCATCTTTTTTAATCACAACATCCATTACAGTTGCGTTGATTGGCATAGGAACGGCAACTGTCATCGTGCCGAATAATTCACCTGTCTTTGCAGTCTTATCGGCAGTGATATTAATATTTACAGAGCCGATTGCATTTGGGTCAACAACATTGAATGTAGCCTTTGCCACAGCTGATTCGTCGCTGCCCTTTGTAGCCTTCACCCAAAGGTTGAGTGCGCCGACTGTTGTTGCGGTGTATTCGCTGCCCGGTGTCCAAGTCTGTCCCCCATCGGTAGAATAAGAAAGCGTAGCCCCGTCTGTTTTAGTTGCAAACGTAATCTTGTCGCCTACTTTCACATCACCTCCGTTAGGGGTGATTGTCGGAGTGGCTACTGCCACTTGTTTAACCTTTACTTCATCAAGGAAGAAACGAGCCTCAGACGACGTAAATGTTATTTTTGAAGTCGCACCTCCACTAATCTTGACAGAATATTCAGTAAACGTATTATTAATCAATTCAAACTCAGACGTTTCAATAGTACCATCTGAAATTGTTACACTCATTTTTCCGCCTTCTGTATTCCAAGGTGCTGCCTTGAACGTAAGAATAGCGTCTCCTTCCAAGTCTGTCAAAGCAGGAGTCGTTGCTGTTCCTTTTTTACTGCTTGTACCAAATTTAGCGCACTTATTTGCGCCACTTGCGTTTTGGCACGTCCATCCAGTAACATCATATTGAATATCGTTTGAAGCGATAGAGCCGCTCCATTTGCCATCATTTCCGCCCGTTCCGTCATTTTTGTCAAACGACTCATAGAACACCAAATTTCCTACTTCATAGATCTGCTCTCCCGAAACGCCATCTTCAAGTCCTGTTTTTGTAGCTTTTGCTATGATTTTGTATGTTCCTTCTTTGTCAGGAGTAAATGATGTTCCTTTTACAAAAGAAGTATATTCACCTCCATTGTAAGAATATTGATAAGATATCTCAGCATCGGCTGTCGCAGACGTGAAAGTGATAGCATTGCCCAATTTCAAATATCCTGCAGCAGGTGTGAATGTCGGAGTGGCACATTTGGTCTCTGCGACCTCTTCATAAGTGATAGAGATGGATTTAATATAGATAGTTCCTGCAGTACATGTCACATCAAATTTTACGACCCCGGATGTATTAGACGGATCAGTAGCTACAGAAAAATTTTTATTGGACATACTCTTTCCAACAGTTTCAGACCCAACTTTTTCGCCTGAAATATACATATTAATTGTGCCTACGCCTTTTTTAGATGTACTCCAAACCATATTAACTGATGTTATTTTGGAGAATCCACTTGGAGATTCTGCCGATGCGCCACTTACAGCACTTGTAACCGCAACTCCTCTATCCTCTTTAGAGTTTCCTTCTTTCAACGGATTCCAATTACCCTCGGCAGCCTCCCACGTTTTTGAGGTAAACGTATACGTCACCGTCTTTTCCGCGGCATACAGATTGCTGATGGAAGCAATCAGCGCAAACAGAAATAAAAAGTAAAATTTTTTCATAAGATTTTATTTTAGTTTGTTAGTTAAATTTCCGATTATTATAGTTTTTGCATTGCATTTTACCGCTTGTTCCTTACAAGTCTTAAAATCAATTAAGCGTTCTATCTTTCAATTCGTTACAAAGGTACGACTTGCATAATGACTTTGCAAATTTTTCTACATTTTTTTCATCACAAGTTTGTAACATCCCTCCAATCCACGTCGCTGCCCTCAGCCCACAGCGCATCGCAGATGCGCTACTAACCTCACGGCTCTGCCACTCACTCCCCCACGTCGCTACCCCAGCCAACGGCGCATCGGAGATGCGCTATTCTTTAGAAACCCCATTCGTACGGAGCGCAGCGGAGGACGCATGGGGTCACAGCCGACCCACACCCTCAGCGCTTCGGAGATGCGCTACTCCCCCACCAGCCCGACCGCGCTCTGCTGACCTCATCGCCTCTCGCAGTAGTGGCGGAGCCTGACCGCGCGAGCGGTCACGCTTTCAGTTAACCCCCGACAGCGTCGGGGGCACACGCATCGACGCATGCGCCGCGGACGCGCCGCCGCGGACGCACTCCAGCACTGCATCTACAGCGGCACCGCCTTGCGGTGCATACCGACCCCTATCTCCAGCCCCGGACGCGGTCCGGGGTTAACTGAAAACGGGTCCGCCCTGCGGACCTCACCCTCGACACTCTCCGACGCCCCGCTCCCATAGTAGCGCGTCTCCAACGCGCCGACATAGCATCGCCATCGCCTCTCGCAGCAGTGGCAGAGCATGACCGCGCGAGCGGTCACGTCTTCAGTTAACCCCCGACAGCGTCGGGGGACATCAGCCGACGCAGATGCGCCGCGGATGCGCCGCCGCTGGCACTCTCCAGCATCCCCTCGCCCAGGCGGTGGTGGAGGAATTATAGAAAAAAAACTTTGTGAATCAAAATATTGTTGTAACTTTGTGGTTATGAAATCGGTTTGCGCTCCATGGAGTGCGATTAAAAGGGAACGCCGTGCGAATCGGCGACAGTACCCGCTGCTGTGATTCTCGCCGAACCTGGGCTACCATCAGCCACTGCAAGCCATCTGAGCGCTTGCGGGAAGGCTCGCCCACGGGGAGAGATAAGTCAGAAGACCTGCCTGTTTCAGAGAAACTTCACATCGATGCTTTCGGGAGTTAAGGCAACGGAAAGGCAGGCGCACGGGACATTTTGCGCTCCGCCATCTTTCCAACATCCCCTGCTGTAAGCATTCGTTGCACGGTTTTCTCACTGCATGACGTAGAAAAACTATTTTATTAACCAAAATTATACGAATGCTTATGAAACGTATTTCAACTTTGTTGGTTGCGGCGGCGTTCTCGTTGGTCTGCTCGATGCAGGCATGGTCGGCGAATATCACCATGCCTATGTCGTATGCCGACGAGCCAAACGCCACGGTGACCGTAACAGAGGAGTCTACGCTGACCTATTCGGGTTACTGGGCTGAAAGCGAGACATCAAATCCCGTCTCCGTTCACCTCGTCCCGGCGGCAGGGCAGACTCTGCGCGTCACATGCACCCAGATGTACGGCTTCGACACGTGCGACGCCGAGCTGAAGGTGTATAACGGCGCAGCATCAATCAGTTATTCATTGCCGGCAGGCGACATGGGCGCCGTGGCTGAAGGCAAGGTGTTTGAGTCGACGGCTGCCGACGGCTCGCTGACGGTTGCCTACTCCAACGAGGAGAATGAGTATGTGAAATACTCATTCAAGGTGGAACTTGTTGCCGGAGGCGACATGGAGTACACCGCAACCGAGGCTGTCAGCCTCCCCAACCCGATTATCGGCGCGTCGTTGCAGCCGGTGGCTGCCGCCAACGTCAAGACCGCAGGCGCAGGCAACGCACTGAGTGCCACACAGGTGGCATTCGTGCTCAATGATGCCTCGGCAGTGTCGGGCGCACGCATCTACTACTCCAAGAAGGCTCCGTTCAACATCTCTGAAGCCGGTCTCTTCGGTGCCAGCAAGGTGGAAGGCACTACGGTGACAGCCACCGGATCGCTTCCGCTCGCTGCCGGCGACAACTATTTCTGGCTTGTGGGCGACGTTAGCTCCACAGCAGCCGTAGGCTCTGCCATCACGACGCAATGCACCTCGGTGAAGATTGGCGGCGAGGAGAAAATCACCTCACCGGTAGCCTCGACAGTAACCGTGGGCAACGAGCTCAACATGCCTTCCGCCGGCACATTCGCCATCGGCGCGTCGGGACTAAACTTCTACGACGACGGAGGCAAAGACGGCAAAATCTCATCGAAATTCGAAGGCGTGGTGACGTTCAAGCCCACCACACCGGGCAAAGTGGTGCAAATCGACTTTTCGAAGGTGGAACTGTATGAGTCGACATACGGCAGCGATTCGTATAACGACAAAATCAAGGTGTATAACGGCACGACGGTAAGCGACGCCAACCTCAACGCGCAAGTGATGAACGGCAAGCCCGTGGTGCTGCGCTCGTCGGCTGCCGACGGCTCGCTCACCGTATGGATGAAATCAGTGACCGGCGACTACTACCGCGGCAAGGGCTTCGAGGCCTTCGTCAGCGAATATTCGCCAGCACCGATGACCGTGAAAACGGTCACCACGGCACAGGTTGCCGACAACACAAGCACGGCAGGCTCAACCGACCAGCCTATCCTATCGGTCTGCGTGAAGACGGAGAACACCGAGGCTGTCAACGCCACGAAACTAACGTTTGAGACCGAAGGCACTACCGACATCAACCATCTGCAGAAAGCCACGGTCTACTACACCGCAAAATCATCTACTTTCGCCACCGCCACCAAGCTCGGCGAAGCCGTGCCTACAGGCAAGCAGGAATTCTCGATTGCCTTCGACCAGCAACTCGTGGAAGGCGAAAACTGGTTCTGGCTGGCTTACGACATCGACCAGAAGGCTCAGACAGGTGAGATTCTCGACGCAGGATGCAAATCGATTGAAATCGGCGGCGCAAGCTACAGCCCAGCCACCGTCAACCCCGACGGCAACAGCTCGGTGAAAAACGAACTGCTCTCAACCGTGGGAACCGTCGAAAAGACAATCTACGGAACTTGGACATTCAAAAACACGCCAAACCCATACGTGGGCTACAACGGCTATGAGCCGGTGATCGGCGACCAGATTACAACATTCATCCCCGGCGACAACGACATGATCGTGGAACTCGACATCAAGTCGTTCGCGCTCTACTATTCAGCCAACGCAAACTATCCGCGCGCCAAGTTTGAGGTGTACAGCGGAAAAGGCACCACCGGCGAACTCCTGTGGTCGCTCACCGGCGAGGCCGACAAGAACGTGGGTCCGGGCAAGATTCTGCGCTCAAAGAGTGTCGACGGCGCACTCACAGTGGTGTTCGACGCCAAGACCGAAACATCGGGCTACACAGCCAAGGGCTGGGACGCCGAGGTGCGCGAATACCGCCAACGCCCGATGGAGGTAAGCTCCGTCAAGGCTACGCAGGCAAGCACCGACATCGTCAACAAGGGCGCTGTCAACCAGGAACTCCTCGGCGTGGACATCCAGACTGCCGGCAACCTCAGTCCGATGGTGCTGAAGGGCATCAAATTCAACATGAAGGGCTGCCAGGCAAACATTGCCAAACTCCACGTCTACACTTCAGGTCAGAAAAACGAGCTTACCAAAGAGACTTCAATCGCCGACATCGACGTGACCGCCGAGACGGCTGAGGCAAACATCACGTTCGCCCGTCCGCTTGAGCTTGCCGAGGGAAGCAACTACTTCTGGCTGACTGCCGACATCGCCGACGAAGCGGCTACCGACACCAACATCGATGCCGCCGTGACCGCCGTGACAACCGCCACTGCGACAATCAACGTGGCTGCCGAGCAGGGCGACCCTGAAGGCGCGCGCACGGTGAAAAACACCTACAACCTGCAGGCTGGTGACAACGGCGAAATCGTTGTGGGCAACGAGGCTCTGATGTTCTACGACAACGGCGGCGCCGACGGCAAGTCGCCGAAGAATTTCGAGGGACAGGTGACGTTCCGTCCGAAAGACGCAGGCAAAGTGGTGAAACTGACATTCAAGTCGTTCAACACTTCCTACAACGACAATTTCTACATATATTATGGTGGCGAGAAGACTTCGACACCCGATGTTAAAGTGAGCAAGATGCTCGAAGCACCTGTAGTGTCGGTTGCCGACGACGGCAAGCTGACAGTCTACTTCAAATGCCCGTCATACAGCTATGCAAGCAACGGCTGGGCCATCGAGGTAAGCCAGTATGAGCTTCTGCCGCTCTCCGTGGGCAACATGGCGATTACAAGCGTGGCTGCCGGCGAGTCGCTCCGCGGCTCGAAAAATGTGCCTATGCTCCGCGCCGAAGCCACAATCGACGGCGACAAGGGCGAGATGGACTTCTCAAAATTTGTCGTTTCTGCCGACGGTTCAGCCGAAGGCACCATAGCCGCAGCAAAGATTTTTGTCACTACAACCGACCAGTTCAGCGCCAACAATCTTATCGGCTCAGCCAACACCGCACCGTTTGAAATCGCTACCGACTACAAAGCCACCGCTCCTGGAAAATACTACTTCTGGGTGGCTTACGACTTCAATGCCAACGCAGCCGAAGGCAATCTCGGCACCGCTGCCCTGACTGCCTACACCGCCAACGGCGCAGAGACAAGCACCATGGCGTCGATAACAGCGCAGACTGCCATGAAGGCAGGCAAGAAAGGCGTCTACACCGTGGGTGAAGGCGGCGACTATGCAACCATCCAGGCGGCCGTCGACGACATCGCAACCGGCATCGAGGGCGCGGTGACTGTCAACATCCTCAGCGGCGAATACAACGAAAAGGTCAACATTCCGGAGATTCCGGGTGCGTCTGACGTAAACACCGTGACTATCCAGTCGGCTACGGGCAACTACAGCGATGTGAAGATTTTCCACAACGCATATACCGACCCGGGCTACAACACAGATAAATATGGTGTGGTCACGTTCAACGGAGCCGACTACGTGACGCTCCGCGGCGTGACGGTGACATCGACCGACAAGACATTCCCGGCTCTCGTCTATATGATCAACACGAGCCAGCACGACACCGTCGACGCCTGCCACCTCTACACCGACCGCATCGAGTCGAGCACAACGGCTGAGCAACTCGTGCTTGTGCGCCAGCTTGCCATCGACAAGGAAAACTGCAACAACGACTACTTCACGCTCAGCAACTGTCTGCTCGAGGGTGGATACCGCGGTGCAATCATCGGAGGCACATCGAATGTGGCACTGACGCATCAGACAGGATGCGTGGTGGAAGGCAACACGTTCCGCGACAACGCGGCGTCAGCCCTCTCGGCATACTCCGGCGACAACAACATCACCATCCGCGGCAACGTGATTGAGAACACCACCACCACACTGTCGCGCGGATTCAACGGTTTCGACCTGCAGTTCGGCGACAACTGCATCGTGGAAGGCAACACAATGCACATCGACCTCGGTGTGGAAGCAATCGGCATCTACGTGCGCAAAGGCGCGTCGACAGCCGACAAACGCTCGCGCATCGTCAACAACGAGGTGTCGGTGAAGAGCAGCGACTACACGTCTGCCGCAATCAAAATCAACGGCATAACCCCGAATGTCGACATCGCCTACAACACGGCTGTCGTTGCCGGACACGAGAACAACGTGGCTTGCTACCTCAACGACGCGATGGAGGCTATGACCGTGCGCAACAACATTTTCCTTGCCCGCGACAACGGCTTGGTATACCGCACATACAAGGACGCTGACGCTGCGGCAATCACATTCTCCAACAACGTGCTCCACACCAACGGAACTGTGTTTGCGCAGACAAGCAGCAATACGAAACTCGCATCGTTCAGCGACTGGATGCTGAAAGTGAACGAGCAGAGCAGCTTCAATGAGGACGTTGCGTTCCTCAGCGACAAAATGCTCTTCCCTGCAGCCGCAGGCAACCTGCTCAACGCCATGCCGCTCGACTTCGTGCCCACCGACCTGCTCGGCGCCGTGCGCAACGCCACGACACCGACAATCGGCGCTTACGAATATGCCGACGCATCGGCTGTTCCGGCATTCGACGAAGGCTATCCTGCAATCTCTGGCATCAGCCACAACGCAGCGACTGCCGTCCTCAAGACTGCCGCCAACGGTAAGGCTTACCTCATGGTGAAAGAATCATCGGAAACCGCTCCTACTGCCGACGAGATGAAGGCTTCGACACTCACCGCCACACTGCGTGCCGGCAAAGAAGTGTCGGTGGGCCTCAACGGCTTGTCGAGCCAGACGGAATACCGCCTCTACACATTGCTTGAAAGCCTCGACGGCAAGAATGTGGGCGAAGTTGCGGCAACCGACGCATTCACAACCACATATCTGCCTACCGAAGTGTCTACGTTCGAGAACGTGAAGGCTAACGATAGCGGTTTTGACGACGGTACGGCTTCTTTCGCCGGATTTACCGTAGTCGATGCCGACGATGCTGTGGTGGAAGGCACGAAAGTGGCTAAAATCGAAGGCGCAGGAGCTGTGCAGCTCACCAACACCGACAAGGGCTTGACCCTGACCGGATTCTTCGTGAAAACTGACGCCGAGGTGGCTATGAACGTCTACGACGGCAACGCCGACGCTCACGCATACACCATCCCTGCAACTTCAGGAAAATGGATTTTCTTCAACCTGAAGGACAAGGGCGCAGTGACGGCTCTCGACTTTGCAACAGAAGGCAACGCATATATCGACAACTTCAGCGGCGAGCCTCTGCCTCTCACAGCGGCATGCACCACTCCGCAAGCCACCGTGGCAAGCGGCGCGAAAGCCGACCTTAAGGCAGAATTCGACGGCGGCGTATATCCTGTGGCTGTGGAATGGAAAAACGCCATGCGCGAGGTTGTTGCCAACGGCGACAACACCGCCACCCCGGCTTTGGACCGCTCAGGCGTGTTCTATATGACAGCCACCGACGCATGGGGCAACACCGCCACCGATGCGGCAGTTGTCTACGTGACCGGCAACCAGTTTGCCGCCACAATGGACGACAACTTCCTCGCTCCTGAAAGCTTCTACAACGGTCTTGGCAAGGACGACCCAAGCTACGAAAATCCGGGTACAAGCTCGCAGTTTGTCAGCGGCTCGTTTGCTTTCGACACCGAACGCCACACATCGACATGGTGGGGAGGCTTCGCTCTGAGCAACCAGACAAGCACCGTGTTTGAGTCGTATGCCGACCAGTTCAAGTCGGCTGTGGGCAGCGGACACAACTCTGCGAACTACGCCGTGGTCTACAGCTACACCGGCGCCAACTACGCAGCCAACGTGACCAACGCCGCCGACGGAGCCGACGTGAGCGGATTCTACGTGACCAACACAGCCAACAACGTAAACGCCTATGTAAACGGCGACGGCATGTCGACCGCTCCAGGCGGATTCGCAAAGGGCGACTGGTTCAAGATGACCGTAAACGTTGTGAAAGCCGACGACACGACAGCGTCGATTGACTACTATCTTGCCGACTACCGCGCCGACAACGAGGCCGACCACTATTACCTCGACACATGGCAATGGGTTGACCTCCGCCAGTTCGGTAAAATCAAGAAAATGACATTCGAATTCGAAGGCACGAAGAGAAACGCGTATGGCTTGACTACACCTACCTACGCTTGTCTCGACGACTTCGGCGGCAACCGTGAAATCAGCGACGCCAAAAAGGCTCTCGCCGGCATCACAATCCCTGCCACCGTCGACCTCCAGACACTCTTCAACCTCGACAACGACAATTCAACAGTGACCTATGCGATTGTCGACAACTGCGACGCAGCAAAGGCTACAATGGCTATCGCCGACGACATCCTGACAATCTCAGGTCTTACCGACAAGACCGAGACATCAGCCGTGGTAAGCGCCACACAAAAGGGTAAAATCCAATTTGTGAACATCCCTGTTGAAATCGACGAGGAAAAGGCTTCTGTAAACGATGTGGCTGTAGACGCCGACGTCAGAATCTTCCCGGTTCCGGCAACCGACCGTCTCAACATCCGCACCGCGATGACCGACTATGCCGTACGCATCTACGCCACCAACGGCTCGCTCGTAATGGAGCAGATCGGCAACAACGGAAGCATAGCCGTTCCTGTAAACCACCTTGCAAAAGGTGTCTACATCCTTACAATCGACAACGCACAGCAATCATCCAAACACCGCGTTGTCGTCAAATAGAGTTTTAATAATGGTTTAGAGTGATGTCCGCCCGGCGAAGAGATTTCGCCGGGCGGACTTTTTATTATTATAATATGTCTATTGACTGCTTTATCAGTTTCTGAAATAATCACTGAAGAAATACATGTGGTCGCGCAGCGAACGACGCCAGTAGACCCACGAATGCTTGCCCGGACGCGACGTGAACTCATGGTTTATGCCCTGCTTTGTCAACGCCTCGTGCAGTTTAACGTTGACGTCGAAGAAGAAGTCCTCAGTGCCGCAATCAATGATCAGCTGCAATGCGCCGTCCTTGAGCAACGGAAGCTGCGCCATCACCGTATTCTTGTCCCAATTCTCCTTATGTGTCTTCTGATCGCCCAGCCTCAACTTGATGTCCCATTTCTCAGGAAACGGACGGAAGTCAACGCCACCGCTCATCGAGCCAGCCGCGCCAAACACGTCCTGATGGCGGATGGCGAGATAAAGCGCGCCGTGTCCGCCCATGCTGAGTCCTGTCACGGCACGTCGCTCACGGCGTGCGTCGGTAAGATAGTTTTTGTCGATATATTTCACCAATTCCGATGATACGAATGTCTCATATCTGATTGTAGGATCGACAGGGCTGTCGAAATACCAGTTTGTGCCGCCGTCGGGAATCACCAGAACAACGTCAAACATATCGGCATACTGGCGCACATTGGTATAGCTGAGATATCCAAGAAGGTTGTTGTCGCCATAGCCATGTAGCAGATAGACCACCGGAAGAGGGCGCGCGCCGTAACTGTCGGGCAACACCACAGATACGTCGATCTGCTTATGCATCGACTCACTCTCAACTTTCACTGTTTCCAAACGACTTGCCGCCGCAGGAATGGCGCAGGCAAGAATCACGAGAATTGTCACTAACTGACGGATAGTTTTCATTTTTCAATCGATTTTATGGGGTTTATAGCGACAAACATAGACAAAATATGCGGAAAGTGCAATTTTTTTTAATCCCAAATGTTGCACAAACGAAAAACTCGGCTTATCTTTGCACTCGCTAACGAAAACAGCAAGGACTGGTGCGGTAGTTCAGCTGGTTAGAATACATGCCTGTCACGCATGGGGTCGCGGGTTCGAGTCCCGTCCGCACCGCAAGAGCCTGAAGCAATGCTTCGGGCTCTTTTCATTTTTTCCTAAAAAACAAACAACTATGAAACTTAGACTGATTCTAATCGCACTCATGGCGCTGCTCGCATTCAACGCCTCTGAAACCAGCCTTGCGGACAACAACACACGCACCTCTGGAAACACGACAACCGGCACCGGTTATTTCCAAAACGGACGTCCGTTTGTAGTTATCTCCAAAGAAGAGATGAAAATGCGCGTGTACGACGCGACAGGACGCGAATTGCGCTGCTACCCTATCGCCTGCGGACGCAATGTGGGCAACAAGCGGCGTCAGGGCGACATGCGCACACCGGTGGGACTGTTTAAAGTGCAGGAGATTCTTGACGCGCACACATGGACACACGACTTCAAAGACGGTAAAGGCGTGATTCGCGGCGCCTACGGCCCGTATTTCGTGCGCTTGCTGACAGGGCACAAAGGCATCGGCATCCACGGCACACACGACGAGTCGTCGATAGGCACTCTCGCCACCGAAGGATGCATACGCCTTCACAATGCCAACATCCTGGAGTTTGCAACAAAATTTGCCTACCGCGGAATGACAGTGATCGTGCTTCCATCGAAGAACGACCTTGAGAACGACGGATTCACACTTGAAACAGAAAACGGCTCAGGAAAATAAGTCGGCCAGAACGGCGGGCGAATGCAACTCGCCCAGCGCGGAGTTGTGCAACCGGTAATAGTCGAGCGTCAGCTGCAACAGCCGGTTGCGCTGCCCGCGGTTGAAGCGGAACAGGTGCATGTTGGCATACGTGATGCGCGACAGCCGGTAGACCGCCTCCGCCTCCACTCCCTCTACATAATGCCCATGCACAGGACGGCAGCTGGAAAAGACGCCGCCCTCCATATCAAACACGCATCCCGGACGATACGTGTCGCGGTCGGGCTCGATTCCGATAAACACGCCTAAATTATAAAGGAAGCAGATGTGGAAATTGGCAATGCCGTCATTTGCCCGGTCGAGAAACACCACCGACCCCGCCACAAAAGAAAACAGCGCGGGATTGCGCTCCTGCTCCACGATGACAGCAGAGAGCAGCTCCGTGACAAACAAAGCCACGGCATTCTTGACAGGATCGGTATGGAGGCTGTGCAGCGGTTGCAGACAGCGCGCCTCCTTTATGTTATACAGGTCGCGTCCATGCCTGATGTCGGCAACAATCTCAACAAGCGAGAGAGGCTGAAACAACGCCCTGCGCTGACGCGCCACCTTGCCGTTGCCTTGCGGCAGCAGAAACGCCATGACGCCATGCATGTCGGTGTAGACACGCACAATAGCATTCTTGTCGTTGTATTTTATGGTGCGCAGCACCACCCCCTGCAGTTTCTCAATCATTGCAAAATGAATAAATTCCACGCCAAAGGTACACATTATGCGATTTATAATTTCTTAAAATCTATTAAAATCGCCGTTTTGTATGCACGATATTTGGTGGATAAATAAATAACTCCTATCTTTGCACTCGCTTTGACAGAAAAGCGGTCAATAATGTATTGGCCCATTCGTCTATCGGCTAGGACGCAAGATTTTCATTCTTGAAAGAGGAGTTCGATTCTCCTATGGGCTACTAATTTAAAGATTTTTTATAATGGCAAATCATAAATCATCTATCAAGAGAATTCGTCAGACTGAGACACGTCGCCTTCGTAACCGTTACTACGCAAAGACTGCACGTAATGCTGTGCGCCGTCTTCGCGCGTTGAACGACAAGGCTGAAGTAGTAGAAGCTTACAACAAGGTTAGCTCAATGTTGGATCGTCTTGCCCGCAAGAGCGTTATCTCAAAGAACAAGACAGCTAACTTGAAGAGCAAGCTCGCTAAGCACGTAGCTAAGGTTCAAGCAGCATAATCAAGCACGTCGCTTGATTCTTGTTGGCCCATTCGTCTATCGGCTAGGACGCAAGATTTTCATTCTTGAAAGAGGAGTTCGATTCTCCTATGGGCTACATTAGTGTATTGGCTGATTTTCCAGCCGATACCTTTTTTCGTATATATACACAGCCATTCCAACAGTGAACAAAAGCATCCTCAAAATAGCAGTACCCGCAATCCTGTCAAACGTCATCGTGCCGCTGCTGGGACTTGTCGACCTCACCATCGCCGGCCATATCGGCGACGCCGTGACAATCGGTGCGGTTTCGGTGGGCGCAACGATGTTCAGCCTTACATACTGGAACTTCGGGTTTCTGCGCATGGGGACAAGCGGACTGACAGCGCAGGCATTCGGCGCGCGCGACAGGCGACAGATGTCGGTGATGCTGTTTCGCTCAGTGGCACTGGCACTGCTGCTCGGCATCGCCATCGTGGCACTGCAGTCGCCCATAAGATGGCTGCTGCTCGCCGCCATCTCCCCAAGCGAGGCAGTCCACACCCACGCCTCGCAATATTTCTCCATCATAATCTGGGGCGCGCCCGCCACCCTCGCCACGATGAGCCTCACAGGATGGTTTATCGGCATGCAGAACTCCACCTACCCTCTCGCGGTGTCGATGGTTGTAAA
>ENA-USUJ01000589-USUJ01000589.1-human-gut-metagenome-genome-assembly--contig:-NODE-589-length-32237-cov-19.142848_pt1 | contig 32237 bp, 24 predicted proteins | sample MGYA00250061_ERZ773398 | MGnify/ENA primary metagenome ERZ773398 (study PRJEB29103, sample SAMN06111992) | human gut metagenome | biome: human gut; feature: ankylosing spondylitis patient; material... | reverse complement strand
ATAGGTATGAATAAGCTTTTCTTCAGCTGTTTCAATAATTGTCTTTGTATCCATCATTTTTCTCCCTTAACTAGATATTTGTATTAAAAAATTTCTCTGCTTCTTTACTAAGAATAGCTGTACCAACACCCTTATTAGTAAATATTTCAAGAAGAAGACAATGCGGAATACGTCCGTCAAGAATATGAACTCTTGAAACGCCATGCTCTATCGCATCTATACAGTTATTTAACTTAGGAAGCATACCGCCTCCAATTGTTCCGCCAGCAAGAAGTTCTCTTGCCTCGTCAGTTGTAAGTTCAGAAATAAGAGACGACTTATCTTCATAATCCCTGTATACACCCTCAATATCAGTAAGAAATGCAAGTTTTTCAGCATTGACAGCTCTTGCAATTGCACATGCCGCATCATCAGCATTAATATTATATGAGTGAAATGTATCATCATATCCTATAGGACAGATTACAGGTATAAAATCATCTTTTAAAAGTGAAGTTATAATTGTAGTATCTACATCTTTTACTTCACCTACATAACCTATATCTTCGCCACTTGAAAGCTTCTTTTCAACCTTTAACATGCCGCCATCCTTACCGCTGATACCACACGCTTTGACACCAAGTTCTTCTATAAGTGCAACAAGACTCTTATTTACCTTATTTAATACCATTTCAGCAATTTCCATTGTAGGTTCATCAGTAACACGTAGGCCATTGATAAACTGAGGATTTCCACCTGTCTTTGATACCCACTTACTGATTTCCTTTCCGCCGCCGTGAACGATAATAGGCTTAAATCCTACCAGCTTTAACAACACAACATCCTGAATTACTTTTTTCTTTAATTCCTCGTCAACCATGGCACTTCCGCCATATTTTACAACGATTATTTTTCTGTTGAATTTCTGTATATAAGGCAATGCCTCAACGAGAATCTGTGCTTTTTTTAATTCTTCATTCATTTCCATGTCAATAATTTCTCCTTAAAATTCTTTCTTATTTTAATTATGAACGGTAGTCTGCATTAATTTTTACATAATCAAATGTAAGGTCACAGCCCCATGCCGTTGCGTTGACATCACCCTGCTTTACATCAGCTATAGCCGTTACAGGATTCTGTGAAAGAATCTTTGTTGCCTCTTCTTCACTATAATCAGTTGCCTTGCCATTTTCAACTATCTTTAACTTTCCAGCACTGCTCTCAAAGTAAATATCAACTTTTTCAGGTTCAAAATCTGCTCCGGAATATCCCATTGCACAAAGAATTCTGCCCCAGTTGGCATCATGTGATAGGAGTTCTATTGGAGCTGGTCAATGTTTTCCTATGTTTTGGTATGAGGAAAACAAGAATACCCAAAGTTCACTTTTCGATGATGCAGAAACAAACCGTTATATTCGTCACGATTGCATCACAGACTGGATTTTAAAAGAAGTGCGCAATCGCTTCAGTGGTTCACGAGCCATTACTAAAGAACATGTTTTCTACTATGTGTATGGCTTGCTTCATTCCAAGCAATACCGTGAACGTTTCGCAGATGACTTGAAAAAATCATTGCCACGCATTCCTATTGTTGATAACGTACAGGATTTCATGGCCTTTTATAAAGCCGGAAAAGAACTGGCCGACTTGCATTTGAACTATGAGCAAGGAATCAATGAACAAAGCACTGGAAAAGATGGTGATTATTCGTTTTATGCAAATATTCCGATGCTCGCTCATCGTTCTTTGGGCGTAAAAGTTATTGGCGACATCGACATCTGGCAAAATGAATGGGCTGACGAAACCTATCAATACTTCGCCGTGGAAAAGATGCGCTTTGCCAAAGTGCGTGACGAAAACGGCAAGCTCGTAGCCGACAAGACACGTATCATTTACAACAGCCATATCACTATTGAAAACATTCCGCTCAAAGCCTACGAGTACATCGTTAATGGTAAGTCCGCTATCGACTGGGTAATGGAACGCTATGCCGTAACTATCGACAAAGCATCCCAAATCAAAAATGACCCCAACGACTGGTCAAGGGAACACGAGCAACCACGTTACATCCTTGACCTCTTGTTGTCAGTCATTATTCTATCTTTCAAGACAGTAAACACTGTGGATGCACTTCCGAAATTGAAGATATAATGTATTCCTTGAACAAAAGTGATGTTAGTTGAAAAAGAAACGTGATTGATATAGACGATTGCTTCACACTAAGTAAAATATGACCAATGAAGATATTGTTTGTATTGAGCAGCCGATAGGACAAAAGTATGAATTAATTTATGCCTATGTTGTTTGAAAACAGAATTCAGATATAAGAATAGACTTACAGCTGAATTCTGTTTCCATTTACACAAAATTTTAGACAATGTAACTTATAATTTAGCTAGTAATTATCACACTTATATTTAAGATTATGTCAACTTGTATGTACTTCCTGTTAGTTAATTAATAAATATATCTCCATAACGATTTTTCGGCTATAACAATCGATAAATCGCCTCCCAAATGTCACTATTAATATTCTGATTTATAATATTTTGCTAATAATCAATTACAATAACACTTTCTCGAAGTTTACCAATCTTTGCACTTTGTTGAGGACTGGTCTTTAAATCTCTGGCTTTACGAATCTCTCTAACTTTAAAGCCACAAGATTCTGCAATATCTGCAATAATGTAATCCACAGGCACTTCGACACCATAATATGCAGAATTTGCCACATTAAAATAAATAATTCCACCTTTCCGCATCTTTTTAGCAAATTCAGAAAACAAGAATTGCATATCTTCAAAATATCCACATATCATATTTATGATATCTGAATTCCAGACTTTTTGTTCATTTTTGGACATCTCATATAGACTCTTTTTTAGCCGTTCATTCTCTATCGGAATAATATTCTCATAAGATACTTGCACATGAGAACGTAATGTATTTTTACGCAATACACGAAGTTCTTCGTGAGAATTGATTAGTCCAAGAACCTTTAATTCTAGCATATAAATATCAGTATAATCTCTAGAGTTAAGATATGGAGGTGATGTTATAATTAGATCTATTTCTCCATCAGGCACTTTTTGTATACATTTTCTAACATCGCCTAAATAGCAGATTTCTGAATTGTGTACAGACGGATTCTCTTTAGAGATGATTCTAATATCTTCTGCAAATATTGAATTTAATTTATCCAAAAAGAAATTATGAATATCTTTTCTGCTAAAAATTCTAGTTTCCCATCCCTTTTTGTAGGACAAGCACTTACCATTACGAAACATATTGCTTGCTTGAAGAATGATTGACGCTAACGCGATAGTAAATAAATCTTTATAATCATCATTGTCAACAAGTGTTCTAATGGCATGTCTTATATCAAGAATACCATCTATAGATGCATCATGAAAGTTCCACTTCTTATTCTGATTTCTTTTTACAACAGTATCACCAAAAGGCAATGACTCTAGCTTACGTATATTCCGATTTGTATGAGATAATTTTTTAGTTATTGCCTTAACATAATACTCAAAACTATCTATATTATATTTTCTGCTTAATTTAACTGTTGATAGAAGATGCATGAAAGGGCTAACCTCAAATGAATAACACTTTATACCATGATTCTGTAACTCTACAGGAGTTGTTCCGCTACCACAAAACGGCTCTAAGGCACAAGATGGTACGAATGGTAATTCTCTTAGAATGTCTTCAATGAACTTCTTGGAATATCCTTCTACAAAAGGGTACCAACGATGTACAAAAACGTTCTTGTTTTTGTCAAATTGCATAACTGAATGGTATTTCTCTGTGCAATCTATGAATTTATAGTCTTTGTACATAGTTGTTATATTAGTTAGGGTGTTCGTTTATTACTCTAAAATCAGCTAATTTAATATGTCTATAATAAGACGCTCTATCTTTTTCTGGTATTTGGTCGATTGTCATGTCTGTTCCTGTATCCGGAAGTTCTTCTTCTCTTGCGTCAAATACAGCCAAATATCCCAACTTGAAATCTTTTTCTTCAGCCAACAATTCTGTTATGTAAGCTGCTGATTGTATGAATGCCTCAGGAACAATACGTGGCTTAGCGCTATATGTGGTTCCTATTCTCTTTCCTAATTTATGAATACTAGTGCCAACCCACTTGATTTCTATAAAATACAATCCCTCACCATCCTCGTCAATCATGGCAATATCTAGCCTCTTCAAACTTTCCAACATAACCTCTTTCTGCACGAAAAATACTTTTAATTTTTCCTTTAAGAACATACGTAAGTCATCTCTGAAACAATCTTCTGGAGTGTTTCTAAGTAATTGCTTATTAGCTTTGACAAATTGTTCATCACTAAGTTCCGAACCTAAATCAGCTCTCAGAGATTTTAAATGACTTTTTTCAACAAAGAACTTGGAATAGGTATCTCTAAGTTTTAAGTGTTTTCTATAATCCTCAAGTACTCTCGGCAATTCTGAAATAGGTTTTTTGCTATTGAATGAATGCAAAGCTGAACTTTCGTAGAAAATGGAATCACCACCATCGCGGCCATTAACAAAATAATTGATAATGCCTTCTGGGGACACCATAAACACAACTACTCCATCCATTGACATTTGTGTGAAGATGCGTCTTGTTTCGTTATTATCTTTATTCAAGTCATTATTGACTTCTTGAATGTTAAAATTAGAATCAATGACTATATGGCGATTTTGAATAAATAATTGATCTGTAAACAATTGTTCAATAGCACTGTCTGCATTAGTGGTAAGATTCAATAAGTCTTCTTCTGATATGACAATATACTTAAAGCTATTGTCTGGGTGTTTATCGCACATAGCTTTTATAAGCGACTGCATAAGTTTAAAGTTATCAGTAGCTTCTAATCCATTCAATGCCGCATCCACTATGGCATTCTGATTACGTTTTAGCAAATCCTTGAAGTTTGCATTTTGGCTGAATTTTGTTTTCATAACCTGCTACTTTATGATTTCGCTAAATATATATTCAAAATATAGCTCTATGTATTTCTCATCGCTAATGGCTGATGTATCGTCAAGGGTTTGCTCAAAAGCGACTTTGAAATCTTTGAGAACTTTAAGCGTTTCGCTATCAGGTGATGATGTATCTATACCGTCAACATTGTTGGTTTGCAAAGCATTCTCATAAGATGGATCATTAACAATAAAGCCAAATAATCGTTTTTCACCATATTTGCCTAACATATACATAACAGTTCTAAGCCATTCAACTTTTTCTTGACTCATAGGAATCTCCTTTTTAGAACTTAAAATCAAACCACCTTCATCTTCACATAATATTAAAGAACTCTTCAAATAGACTAAACTTCGTTCTATCAAATCTGAATATGGTCCAAAGGTTGTTACAGTAAAATGGTAATATGAGAATATATTCTCTATTCCTTCATGCTTGAAAGAATAGAGGACTTGCACTAAATACAATACTCTTTGAAAAGATTGTTCTGAAACAGCTCCCCACCCCATACTTTTAGCAATAGCAGAAACGGTTACAATATCTTCATTCGCTCTTATCAAATTCTTCTCTAACATTATTCCAATCTGTTTTTTATATGATGATAAATTGTTTTTAATTGCTCACTTGTGTTTTGTATAGTAGATTTTTTTGCAATATCTAATAAACCTACAATGCCAAGATTAATATCTTTCTGATCTAATAAATGTTCAATAAACAAACTATTGTTCAGATTTGATGTTATGATCAATGAGTTGGGCTTCGTTAGAAATTCTGCAAAAACACTTGCTGCATTCCTCTCGTAAGATATATCCAAACTGCTATCCGGGGTTTCTACTATATAAAAAGATGGAGTTTTATAGAAGAATGTAAGAATACTCATTCTGAAGGAATGATCTACAAAGAATCTTTGAGACTCCGACATTTCTTCTTCGTAAAACCGTACTTTCCCATCAATAACTGGATAAAACCGTTTGTTCACATCTCCAGCCTGCTTGATGTATGTTAATTCACAAGGCACACCTAAGAATTTTCCTGCGTATTGGGCAAAAATAGAGGAAAATTTATGAACATTAGCTGTTATGACATCTTCTATCTCATTTGAAATGGATTTCACTATATTATACTGCTCGTCTCGTTGTTTTTGATATGCCTCTTTTTGCTGTGTCAGACGATTTACTTCATCAAGAAAAGGTTGAATAGAATTTTGACTATTATCAGACATTGCATTCTCATACTCTAGTTCTCTGACTTTCTGCTGAATTATTCTTCTTTCCAATTCAATCTTTGTGAATTCCGAATCTAAACTAATTATTTGTTGTTCAATATTTTGTATTGTTTTCTTTTTGCTATTTATAGACTGATATAATGTTTTCCTCTGTATATTTATTTCATTAAAACGGTTTCTTAATATCGTGTCATCTTCTGTATTTTCATTAATTGGAGAATTACAAGCAAAACAACTATTTGAATTATTTGTTACTTTCTCAACCAATTCATCATTCGGCTGATTACACATCGGGCAAATGTGATTCAACTGAATATTCTTTATGAAAACATGATATGAGGGGTGCAGCGTCTCCCATATACGATTATTTAGTTGCTCCTCAATTTGCTTTAATTGTTTATCAATGTCATTTGCAGATAAACTGATTTTATTTATTTCATTCTGCAATAGCGATATGTCTTGACTCTTAGAAGCACGTTCTTTTTGTACAGATGCCAATCTAGCATCCATTTCCTCAAGCCGTCCTTTCAAATTAATAAGAGCGAGAGCTGGATTTCCTTGGTTGGCTGTTGAGTGGGCAGTGGATATAGACGTATCCTTCATTTTGCTCAAAACCTTATTGATGGCTCTCATGTCTTCTGAGCTATGTCGAGACAAACTATCAAAATACTTTGCTTTTCTGATAGCTTCTTGTCGTTTCTTATCAAGATCTGGATCGTTAAAATATTTGTTGAATAGTTCGCTTTGTACATCCGGGAAAACATCACCATCATTCCAAAGGATGGTTTTGTGATCTTCTCCAAAAAAGAGTACTTCGTTTACAAAAAATATCAGATCATCAAATTCTAGATTTGTGTTATCCTTAATGATTCTCTCATATTTATAAGGTAACGTATTAATTTTTGCCGTATCTGATAATTTTTCGTAGCTAAATTGATTTATTAAGGTACCGGGTAGTTCTGCACCATCTACCTTAAGCTGGGTCAAGGTTATGGAAGATAAGTCCCTTGTCAATTCAACTGTCACATTATTTAACTTCATGCTAATCGATACTGTAGGAGACGCATCTGTTGGAATGCTGTCATCCATACGATTGCTAAAATACTTTTGTGGAAACAATTGACGCTTTTCTATAATATTCCCTTGGTAAGTACGAGTATATCCAAAAGGCTTTTTATATAGTCCGAGAATAGCAAATCGAATAATATTAACAAAAGTGGTTTTTCCCATACCATTACCACCTAGTACTAGATTGACACCTTTAACAAAATCAAAGGTATAGTCCAGACCATTTGGATATAAAGTATAATTCTTGATGTTTATACTTAGCAATTCAGGTAGATATATTTGCCTACTCATTATTCAGTTATTTACTCAATTGTTAATACTATGTATATCAATACATTACACAATAAGGTTAGGGCGCAAATATATAACACGCCCAATTTAATAACAAAGATAAAATAAATTATCCAATATTTGATGTCATATTTGCTATTATTTAAAAATATAGCTATAGCTTTCAGGTTAAACTCTCTGTTGAATATTATTCTAACATTCATATATCAACATACAGCATATACCTTACTTCAGATAGTGAGAATTTTCTTCTTGAAATATCTATAAACAGTAAATTTTCCGCCAATTTTACTCTCAATATTAGAATATCATGTCCTGTTTGGTTTTGGTCTTTAGTGTGTAAATTAGAGTGATAGTAATATAAATCTACTAACACACTCCATCAGCATATCATAACTCAAAATTAGGATGGTAAATATATGACAATTTAGATTCAAAAACACATTCATGTTGTGTTTATGGATTAAACAGAAAAAGCCAATGTCATAGACCTTAATTTTGAGAGAAATATAAATCCCACACTGAGGTGGAGCAAAAACACAAGGCATCTGCTTGTATTTCAAAATAAAGCGTTACCTTTGTAGAGTAATAAGAAATCGACTCCGCAAGACACTGCAAAATATTGCAAGCCTCCGGTGGAGCAATAGCGGGAGATTACTTCTTTAGCTAAAAGATACATCAAAGATATTCAGCCACTTATCGTTAGATTACGATTCCTGGTGGCACCACTTAAAATCCTGATTCTCAAAAGAGTCAGGATTTTTTATTTTTCTACCAATATGCCACTCCAAGCCGGAAAAGTTAAAAAAGCATGTGAACTTTCTCAGTAACAAGCCTATTAAAAGTAGAGAGTAAATTCAGTTATAGCCAAACAACAAGACAAAAGCACGAAGTTGTTTCGTAATTAATTCACTCTCACATGCACATTTCTTCAGCATCCTCTTTTTTATTTCCAATTAATATCTAACTTTGTAAAAACCTCTAAACGAAGTAATATATGAAGAAATTATTCTCTACACTGATGGTAATTGCCTGTCTGGCACTTGCCATTCCGGCGCAAGCCCAAATAAAATTTGGAGTAAAAGGTGGTTTGAATGTTTCCAAACTACATCTTTCTGAAGAAACATTCAAGTCAGACAACAGAACCGGCTTCTTTATCGGTCCGACAGCAGAATTCACCCTGCCACTTTTAGGATTAGGTATCGACGCCTCTGCAATGTATAACCAATTTGGCGTAGATTCTGAAGAAGGAACGTCAACCAAGAAAAGTATAGAAATTCCTATCAATCTGAGATGGACTGTCGGATTCAGCAGCCTGGTAGGTGCGTACGTAGCTGTAGGTCCTCAGTTCGGATTCAATGTAGGCGACCGCTGGTTTGACAATGTATGTGAATTCAAGAAAAACACGACCAGCTTCAATGTCGGTGCCGGCTTGAAACTTCTTGGCCATTTGCAGGTAGGAGCCAACTATAACTTTGCATTAAAAGACAATGGAAAGATACATAGCGGCGACCCGGATGATTTAACTACTATCGGTTTCAAACAGAACACATGGCAGGTTTCTGTAGCTTATCTGTTCTAAAGAAAGATACATAGAGAACCATAAAAAACCTCCTTTCAGGTGACACTGGATATTCACTTGAAAGGAGGTTTCCTTTTTGTATTATATAAACCGTTTATCGTTATCGCAAGGATACACCACTCCCCATTCCCGGCGAAGGGCATCCATCTGCTGCATGATACGAAGTGTCTCGGCATGCGGCATGTAAGGCGATTCCAGCCAGCCTTTTTCAATTGCTTCCAGTGAAGCGTACACCTGATACTCATAGCCTGTAATCTGTTGCGGAGCATCGTACACGGCTACAGTCTGATAATTCGTATCCAACACTTTGACCGATTGCGGATTATTGATGTTTTCCACTATCAAATGGCCTTTATCTCCCGAAATGATACCCATACGGTCGGTAGCGGCATGAATGCTTGCCTGTAAGGCAGCCATCCTGCCATCCTTAAACAACAACGTAATATTTTCCTGTGCATCCACTCCCGTATCCGTTTTCTGACAGACGGAATGCACGGAAGCCACTTCCTTTCCAAAACCCATGGCGGCAAAATTGAGCAGGTACACACCCAAATCGAGCAAAGCGCCCCCCGCCAGTTCCGGACGCAGGATACGTTCCTTCCGGTCAATTACATACCCTAAATTGGCCGATAAAATATGGGGCGTGCCTATCACTCCTTCTTCTAATAGCTCACGAATCTTCAACGAAAGCGGCATGTAACGGGTCCAGATAGCTTCGGTCAGGAAAACTTTCTTTTCTTCAGCCAGTTTCAGCAAGTCGGCAGCCTGACGGGCATTGGCCGTAAAGGCCTTCTCACACAGCACCGGTTTTCCCTTCTCAATACACAGACGAGTATTGTCATAGTGCATGGCATGAGGAGTGGCAATATAAATCAAATCCACTTCCGCATCGGAAGCCAGTTCTTCATAACTTCCGTAAGCCTTCGCAAACTGCCATTTCTCGGCAAAAGCCTTTGCCTTCTCTACCGTGCGCGAAGCCACAGCATAGCGTTTCACCCCTTTCATTCCTCCAAGCGTAGCCGCCATTTTTGCCGCAATGCTACCACATCCGATGATTCCAATATTGTAAATTTTCATTTTGAATTAAAGATTAAAAACAGCAGGTACAAATCTATAAAAGTTTCAGGAGGGAACCAGCTATGTGAGGGGCTTTTTGTAACTTTGCAATATGAAAAAATTCGTGGATGTCATAGTACCCCTACCCATTGCCAGCCAGTACACGTATTCGCTTCCGGAAGGTATGGAAGCAAGCATACAGCCTGGCTGCCGGGTCATTGTGCCTTTCGGTCCTAAAAAATTTTATACGGGCATTGTCACCAAGGTACACGAAACGGCTCCGGAGGCGTATGAAACCAAAGACATCTCGGAAGTGCTCGATTCACGCCCGGTTTTGTTAGGACAGCAGTTTTCTTTCTGGAAATGGCTGGCCGACTATTACCTCTGCACGTTGGGAGACGTGTACAAGGCAGCCCTTCCTTCGGGTATGAAACTGGAAAGCGAAACATTGGTGGAATACAATCCGGACTTTGTGGCCTCGGAACCGCTCCCTCCTCGGGAACAGCGTATTCTGGACTTGCTCAGTGCCGACCCGGAGCAATGCGTCACCCAACTGGAGAAGGCCAGCGGCATGAAGAATTTGTTGCCGGTCATCAAATCGCTACTGGAGAAAGAGGCTATCTGCATCAAGGAAGAAATCAAACGAAGCTATAAACCGCGTACGGAAGTACGGGTGCGACTGACAGAAGCGTTGCAGAACGAACATCACCTGCACATTCAGTTTGATTTACTGGCACGGGCCCCCAAGCAACAGGCCATCCTGATGAAATACCTTGAATTGTCGGGATGGAACGCCGAAGGGAAAAATATCCGGGAAGTCAGCAAGAAGGAGTTGCTCGATGCCTCCGGACAGACGCAATCCGTCTTCAAGAACTTAGTAGACAAACAAATACTGGAGACGTACCTGCATGAGATTGGTCGACTTACGGGAGACCATGCGGAAACAGTTCCGCTACATACCCTGAGCCCCGCACAGCAACGGGCGTTTTATGAAATCCTGACTTCCTTCCAGACCAAGAACGTATGTCTGCTCCACGGCGTGACGGCCAGCGGAAAGACAGAAATCTATATCCATCTGATAGAAGAAGTGCTGAAAGCCGGAAAGCAGGTGCTCTATCTTCTTCCGGAAATTGCCTTGACGACCCAGATTACCGAACGGTTACGAAGGGTATTCGGCAAACGTTTAGGAGTATATCACTCCAAGTTTCCGGATGCGGAACGGGTGGAAATCTGGCAAAAACAACTGACTGAACAAGGTTACGACGTGATATTGGGAGTCCGTTCCTCGGTATTCCTTCCGTTCCGGCGACTGGGACTGGTCATCGTGGACGAGGAGCATGAAACGAGCTACAAGCAGCAAGACCCTGCCCCACGCTATCATGCACGGAATGCCGCCATCATGCTGGCTTCCATGTACGGGGCCAAAACCCTGTTAGGTACAGCCACTCCCAGCCTGGAGAGTTATTACCACGCCCGAAACGGGAAATACGGTCTGGTGGAACTGACCGAACGCCATCAGCAGATTCAGTTGCCACACATTGAGTTAGTGGACATCAAGGAACTGGCCCGTAAGAAACGGATGACGGCACAGTTCTCTCCACTTTTATTACAGAAAATACGGGAAGCACTGGAGCAGAAAGAACAGGTCATCTTGTTCCAGAACCGACGGGGTTTTGCCCCGATGATTGAATGCCGCACCTGCGGATGGGTACCGCGCTGCAAGAACTGCGATGTGAGTCTGACCTATCACAAAAGGCTTCACCAGCTGACGTGTCACTATTGTGGCTATACCTACGCCGTGCCTACAGCCTGTCCGGCTTGTGGAGGAGTGGAACTTATGAACCGCGGATTCGGCACGGAAAAAATTGAAGATGACATCAAGCAGATTTTTCCGAAGGCCAAGGTAGCTCGAATGGATTTGGATACCACCCGCACCCGCACGGCCTACGAGCGTATCATCAACGACTTTGAAGAGGGGAAGACGGATATTCTGATTGGTACGCAGATGATTTCCAAAGGACTGGACTTCGACCGGGTAAGTGTGGTCGGTATTCTGAACGCCGATTCGATGATGAACTATCCCGATTTCCGCTCGTACGAACGGGCGTTCCAGCTCATGGCACAAGTGGCCGGAAGAGCCGGACGAAAGAACAAGCAGGGACTGGTGGTGCTTCAGACGAAGTCGCCGGAGAATCCGCTTATTCATCAGATTATGGCCAACGATTATACCCGTTTATATCAGGAGCAGATGGAAGAACGCAACCTGTTCAAATACCCTCCTTTCTACCGGCTGATTTATGTATATTTGAAGCACCGCAAGGAAGACATCCTGAGCCAGGCAGCCGACCTGATGGCCGCTCACCTGCGACAAGGCATGGGCAAACGGATATTAGGTCCGGACAAACCACCCGTGGCACGGATACAATCGCTTTTCATCCGGAAGATTGTCATCAAGATAGAGCAGGAAGCTTCCATGAGCAAGGTACGCCGCTACCTGACGCAGGTACAACGCACCCTCATAGAAGATGAGCGCTTCCGCTCACTGATGGTATATTATGATGTAGACCCTACCTAAACCCTATACACATGAAGATAGAATTAGATGTACATACACACACCATTGCCAGCGGACATGCTTTCAGTAGTCTGCAGGAAATGGCACGGGCAGCCGCCGACAAAGGCCTGAAAATGCTCGGCATCACAGAACATACACCGGGCATTCCCGGAAGCTGTCACCTGATTTACTTCCGTAACCTGCACGTGGTGCCACGGCAGATGTACGGCATCGAGCTCCTGCTTGGGGCGGAAATCAATATCCTTGACACGCAAGGCACACTCGACCTGGATGAATTCCACATGAACTTGCTGGATTTGCGAATCGCAGGTATTCATTCCTTGTGCTACACGCCGGGAACTCCCGAAGAAAATACGCAAGGGATGATTAAGGCCATCGAGAATCCTTACACCCACATCATCAGCCATCCGGGTGACGGTACGGCCAAGCTGCTTTTTGAACCGATTGTGCAGGCCGCAAAAGCCCATCACACCCTGTTGGAAATCAACAATAGCTCCTTGAAGCCTTGCCGCAACAAAGTGGAGGCACGGCCCAACAACTTAGAGATACTCCGTCTCTGCAAGCAATATGAGGTGCCCGTCATCCTGGGAAGTGATGCACACATCTCATTCGACATTGCGACCTACAACCATGCCCTGGAGCTGGTCAAGGAAACCGAGTTTCCGGAAAGCCTCATCCTGAATACGGATGTAGCACGTTTTAAACAGTATTTACACCTTGATAAATGATGAAACAAAGAATATTATTCGTCTGTCTTGGCAACATCTGCCGCTCCTCTTCTGCCGAAGAAATCATGCGTACGCTGGTGCGCCGGGCAGGAAGAGAAAAAGAGTTTGAAATTGATTCCGCAGGCATCAGCGGTTTTCACGAAGGAGAACTGCCCGATGAACGTATGCGGGCTCACGCCAGCCGCAGAGGCTACCAGCTGACCCACCGCTCGCGTCCGGTACGCACGGAAGATTTCTATCACTTCGACTGGATTTTAGGTATGGACGACCGCAATATCGATGCCCTGCACGACAAAGCGCCCGACGTAGAAAATGAACAGAAGATTCACCGCATGACTGATTTCTGCCGCAACAAGGTAATCGACTATGTGCCTGACCCCTATTATGGAGGTGCTCAAGGCTTCGAGAATGTGCTCGACATACTGGAAGATGCGTGTGAAGGACTGTTGGCGCATCTGTCCGATGAAAAGAAATAACTTGAAACTTATTAAACCCAATACCATGAGTCAAACCATTGCACCTTTTGCCCGTCCGCTATACGTGATGACAAAACCCGTAGGAGCAGTCTGCAACTTAGCTTGCGACTATTGCTACTACCTGGAAAAGGCAAACTTATACAAGGACATCTCCAAGCACGTGATGAGCGACGAGCTGTTAGAGAAATTTATCCGTGAATACATCGGCTCGCAGACCATGCCGCAGGTACTCTTTACCTGGCACGGCGGAGAAACACTGATGCGTCCGCTCAGCTTCTACAAGCGAGTGATGGAACTGCAACAGAAATATGCCGGGGGACGTACCATCGACAACTGTATCCAGACCAACGGTACCTTGCTGACGGATGAGTGGTGCGAATTCTTCAAAAAGAACAACTGGCTGGTAGGCGTGTCCATCGACGGGCCACAGGAGTTCCACGATGAATACCGCAAGAACCGTCAGGGACGTCCGTCGTTCACCAAGGTAATGCAAGGCATCCACTTACTGAAAAAGCACGGGGTGGAATGGAACGCCCTGGCCGTAGTGAATGACTTCAACGCAGACTATCCGCTGGACTTCTATCATTTCTTCAAGGAAATTGACTGCCACTACATCCAGTTTACACCGATTGTAGAGCGTATCAGTCCCCATGCCGACGGCCGTCACCTGGCCAGTCCGTTACAGAAAGACGAGAAATTAGCCGATTTCTCCGTATCACCGGAACAATGGGGAAACTTCCTCTGCACCTTGTTTGACGAATGGGTACGCCAGGATGTGGGAAATTTCTTCATCCAGTTGTTTGACTCTACCCTAGCCAACTGGGTAGGTGCGCAGCCGGGTGTCTGCACCATGGCCAAGACTTGCGGACATGCCGGTGTCATGGAATTCAACGGCGACGTATATTCGTGCGACCACTTTGTATTTCCGGAATACAAGCTGGGCAACATTCATGAAAAGACACTGGTGGAAATGATGTACAGCGAACGCCAGATGAAGTTCGGACAAATGAAACAAGACTCTCTTCCCCGCCAGTGCAAGGAATGTGAGTTCCTCTTTGCCTGCAACGGTGAATGCCCGAAAAACCGCTTCGCCCGCACAGCCGACGGTGAGCCGGGACTGAACTACCTGTGCAAGGGGTACCATCAGTTCTTCCAGCACGTAGCTCCTTACATGGATTATATGAAAAAAGAATTGCTGGCCGAACGTGCTCCGGCCAACATCATGGAAGCTATAAAAAAAGGAGAGCTCTAAAGCCCTCCTTTTTTTATAGTTGTCTGAATATATCACACCTCAATCGTTCTTCAACAACACATTCTGAATGGCATCCTTCAGGTTCTTCTTAGGCAAGGCTCCCTGTGCCATCTGCGGAGTACCATTCATCGGCACAAACAGCAGGGAAGGCACGCTGCGGATACCAAACAAGGCTGCCAGTTCTTCCTCTTCATCCACATTCACTTTATAAATGTCTACCTGTCCGGCATATTCATCGGCCAGCTCATCCAATACCGGTGCCAGCATCTTGCACGGACCACACCAGGTGGCATAAAAATCAATCAAGGCCGGACGCTCACCCAGGAATTTCCATTCGTTCGGATTCGCTTCATAGTTTGCTACTCTTGTCAAAAAATCTGCTTTGGTTAAATGTACTGCACTCATATTCTTCTGTTTTTAAATTTTTACTTACTTTCCTTTGTTGCCTGATAAGGTTTCACAAAATCCTTATACAACGCTTTGTTCCCGGACGAGGTGCCACATCCTCCTGCCGCACAGCAGGCCCAGTTCACCACAGCCATCAGCATCAACAACCCGCCCAATACTATCATCAGGGAGTCTGAGGCATAGATGCCATAAGCGGAAAACACTGCTCCCGAAAGGAGGCGTATCACCCGGAGAACATCCCAATTACGAAATAACCTTTTCATTGTCAACACCTTTTTTGTTTGTTTCTGATGCAAATGTAGATGGAAATGCGCAGGGGCACAACAGATTTTATTTATCTTTGTATTGATAAAACCTATTGAACCATGACATTACAACAGATGGAATATATCGTGGCACTGGACAAGTACCGCCACTTTGTGCTTGCAGCCGAGGCATGCGGCGTGACACAGCCTACCCTCAGTGCGATGATTCAAAAGCTGGAAGAAGAACTGGATGTCAAGATTTTCAACCGCGACCGGAAGAATATCACCCCTACCCGCATCGGTGAAAAAATCATCCGTCAGGCACAGATTGTGCTGAATGAAACCCAGTGCATAAAGGAAGTGGTAGCCGACGAAACAGACAGCATGAACGGTAACCTGCGTATCGGCATTCTGCCCACCATTGCTCCCTACCTCGTGCCCGACTTTATCCATCATTTCCGGAAAACCTACCCGCACGTAAGCCTGTTCATTGATGAGAAAGAAAACAAGTCATTGCTCCAGGAGCTGCACTATGGCAACCTGGACATTATCCTGACCACCCCGCCGGAGGACTTGAACGGCCTGTTAGAGATTCCGGTCTATACCGAGAAGTTCGTGGCCTACTTTTCTGAAGCATGCGACCAGGCCAAAAGCTGCATCGCCAACGGCACCCTCCCTCCCGAACAAATGTGGATACTGAAAGAAGGTCATTGTGTGCCCAACGGCGGAATGAATTTCTGCAAAAACAAGGACATCGGCAATCACATCTACGAGGCCGGAAGCATCGAAACCCTCATAAAAATCGTGGACCGGAACGGTGGATATACCATCATCCCCGAACTTCATATTGCGTCGCTAACCGAGAAACAGAAAGCCCATATCCTGCCTCTTCAGACAAATCCTCCGGCACAACGCCACGTATCCATTCTTATCAAAGAAGACTTTATCCGCGAAAGAATGGTCAATGCGGTCATAGATACCCTTAAATCTATCATTCCCGCACCGATGCTGGAAAAGCGTCTGTCTTCACATTCCATCAGATTACGGCACTCAAAGAGCGAATAAATGACAACATGTCACAGAATAAGACTTTTTGTCTTTACAATTTAAATTTAAAGTGACAATTTGTTACAACCCATTCCATCAGACAGCTAATATAGTTTGCAAAGGTTTAAAAATCGGCATAGAAGGTTTAAAATAAAGGTATTACATTAAAAATGAAAGTTACAACAACCTCCATTCAAGATTTGTGGTACACTGTTTGCAAAAGAGTAAGTGAACTTGAACTTCAAAAGGGTTCGGGTTCAGAAACAAAATTGATTAACAACTAAAAATAGGAGATTACAACTATGATGCCGACTAGAAAATATTACAATCAGAACTGGTTACCAAGTATCTTTAATGACTTCTTCGATAACAACTGGATGGAAAAAGCAAACGCTACCGCACCTGCAATCAATGTGGTGGAAAGCGACAAGGATTACAAAGTAGAAGTAGCCGTTCCGGGAATGACTAAAGAGGATTTCAATATCCACTTGGGTGATGAAAACGAACTGGTCATCTCCATGGAAAAGAAAGTTGAAAACGAAGACAAGGAAAACAAAAAATACTTACGACGTGAGTTCTCTTACACCAAGTTCCAGCAGTCACTTTACTTGCCCGACAATGTCGATAAGGAAAAGATTACTGCCAATGTAGCAAATGGTGTATTGACTATTGAGCTGCCAAAGTATTCTCAGGAAGAAAAAGCAAAAATTAATCGTGTGATTGAAATACATTAATCATCACAAATAACGGAAAACTCTCGTCTGCATCCATTGTGGGCGAGAGTTTTTATTTTGGAACTAACTTAAAACGATTGATATATGGCATTTATTGATTACTATAAGATTTTGGGAGTAGACCGTAATGCCACTCAGGATGAAATCAAGCAGGCATACCGGAAGCTGGCCAAGAAATATCATCCTGACCTGAACAAGGATGACCCGTCGGCAGAAGGAAAGTTCCAGCAAGTGAATGAAGCCAACGAAGTATTGAGCGATCCGGAAAAGCGTAAGAAATACGACGAATATGGCGAACACTGGAAACATGCCGATGAGTTTAAGCAGGAACGTGAGGCATACAGCAGGGCACAGCAACAGCACGGTGGCTCCGGCTACTGGTACTCCATGAACGACGGTGAATTTACCGAAGGATTTGGAGGAACAGGAGCAAGCGGCTTCTCCGACTTCTTCGAACAGCTTTTCGGCCACGGAAGAGGTGGACGAGGAGGATACCACACCATGTCGAGGGGACAGGATATAGAAGCACAGATGCACTTGTCGCTCAATGAAGCCTACGTCACCCACAAACAGACTTTCAGCATCAACGGTGAAAATATCCGTATCACTGTGCCGGCAGGCGTGGCCGACGGACAGACCATCCGTCTGAAAGGCTACGGCCAGAAAGCCATGAACGGAGGAGAAAACGGAGACTTGTACATCACCTTTGTCATCGATAAGGATGATACCTTCGAACGGAAGGGAGATGACCTCTACACCCACGTCAATATCGACTTGTACACAGCCGTATTAGGTGGAGAAGTACAGGTGAAGACCATGGACGGAATGGTCAAATTGAAAGTAAAACCGGGTACACAGAACGACACGAAGGTCCGTTTGAGAGGAAAAGGATTCCCGGTGTACAAACAGACCGGCCAGTTCGGCGATATGATTGTATCGTACCACATCAATATCCCGACCTCCCTGACCGAAAAGCAGAAGGATTTGTTCAACCAGCTGCGCGCTGCCAGCTGATAAGATATAAGTAACCCCGTAGGAGGTTTCCGCAAATGCGGAGGCCTCCTACGTTTTTTTGTGTGGCTATACATAGCAAACCTTCCCTAAATTATCAAGTTAAAACTGCAATGATAAAGATGCGCAATTCCATTTTTTATATCACATAATATTTCATATATTTGCAATTATACATAAATATCCCTCTTTATTTTATGAATCGTATCAAACAAATACTTGAAGAAAAGGGAATCACGCAAATCTGGCAAGATGAGAAAATAGATGAAAGTTTTAGCCAAACTAATGCGTATGTATGCAACCGTCGACAACCAAGGATAGAATGGCTATATGAAATTGCTTCTTTATTGGATGTTGAAACGAAAAATTTATTAGTCAATAATCAAGAAATAAAGAAGTAATCAATGATAGAAGTCAATCAGATAATCAAGAACTTAATCCCAACGGAACCTGTCACCATCATCAAGTTACAGCCTCTCGGGAATATGTATTCCATTAAATACACAGGAGTAAATACTCACAAAACTAGTACCAAAGTAATTAGTAAAGCTCAATTTGAGTCTTTGGAAGTATTGACAGCAGAAGGCGAATTTAATTTTAAAGGAGCTCCAGAGAAGTTTGTCATGTTTGCAGAAGCAGAACGCATCCATTCAGCTTATCAGTTTGACCCATTATTTGCCATTAACTGCAGTGTGGTCGACCCTCTTCCTCATCAAGTTGAAGCGGTTTACAAATACTTATTACCTCAGCCCAAAATTCGTTTTCTTTTGGCTGATGATACAGGTGCCGGGAAAACCATCATGACAGGGCTTTTACTGAAAGAGCTGATTATGCGTGGTATCATTGAACGCATTCTGATTGTAACCCCAGGTGGTTTGACAAAACAATGGCAAGAAGATGAAATGGGAGTCAAATTCAATATACCTTTCACTTTAGTCAACCGCAGTCTGTTTACAGCAGATCCTAACATTTTCCGTACAGCCAATAAAGTCGTCACATCGATTGACTTTATAAGTCGGGAAGATATCTTGTCTGTGGTCAGCAATACAAGTTGGGATATGGTCATTTTTGATGAGGCCCATAAATTATCAGCATACGAATACGGACAAAAAACATACAAATCCAAACGTTATGAGGCAGCTTATGTCTTATCGCAACAATGCGAACACTTACTTTTATTAACAGCGACTCCTCATCGTGGAAGAACAGATACGTTTAAAAAGTTACTGCAATTATTGGATGAAGATATTTTTGCTACAGATGATGTAGCTTCCGACAGAGTCAAAGAATTAAGTAAAGAAGGGTTGAATAAATTCTTCATCCGACGTTTAAAAGAAGACATGAAAGATTGGGATGGCCATCCATTATACAAAAACCGTTTTACAAAGACCATTTCCTACCAACTTACACCTGAAGAGAAATACCTTTACGACCAAGTGACTAACTATCTGACTAGACGAAAAGAAGAAGCTACTGAAGAAAAAAATATTCATGTCAGTTTAGCATTAGCCGTCATGCAACGCCGTTTGGTCAGCTCCATTTATGCCATTAAAAACACGCTGTACAAACGTTGGAATGCCTTACAAGGTATTGTTGATGAAGTAAATAAGAATCCTAACATATGGAAACAGCGTCAGAAACTAGAACTGATTGATGTAGACAATATAGACCAATATGATGATTTGGAAGATGACGAAAAAGATGCACTCGATAACATCCTTTCCGATCCAAAAAAATTTAAGTTATTCACAACCTCCAAAAGTCTGGCAGAAATAGCCAATGAAGCACAAGAAGTTAAACGCCTATACGACATTGCCAACCACCTTTATAATCAGAATCAAGAAGAAAAGAAGTACATTCAACTCAAAGAATTACTTAAAAGCCAAGGAGTGATTAATGGACAGAAACTGGTGATTTTTACTGAACATAAAGATACTCTTACCTATCTACAAGAACGGCTAACCAATAATGGATATAAAGTGTCTGTCATTCACGGTGGCCTGTCGGTGGACGAACGCCGGGCTGCCCAATGGGAATTTATGTCTCCAGAAACTCAAATTTTGATTGCGACCGATGCTGCAGGTGAAGGTATTAATCTGCAGTTCTGCAGACTACTCATCAACTGGGATATCCCCTGGAACCCGAACAGATTAGAGCAACGAATGGGACGTATTCATCGTTACGGTCAAAAAGAAGATGTGCTTGTCTTCAACTTGGTAGCAGACAATACCCGCGAAGGACAAGTATTAGCCAAACTACTCAATAAACTGGATATCATTCGGGAAAGCATGGGGGATGACCGTGTTTACGATGTCATTCAAGATGTGCTGAAAGATGTCAGTCTGGAAGCAATCATTGCCTCTGTATTTGACGGAAAAGAATCAGACTTAGATCGCTTCCTGGCTCAAAACAACCAAGAGATTGAAAAAGAGTTCAAATGTCAGATTGAAGCACAACAAAAAGCTATTGCCCATAGTCCGGTAGATTATAAGAATGCCAGACTTTTAAAAGAAGACTCTGATGAAAAGCGTCTGCAACCTATCTACATTCAATTATTCTTTGAACGGACATTCAAATATTTAGGAGGACGTTACGAAAATGTACAGAAAGGAATTTATAAAATTACAACCATCCCTGAGATTCTTAGCAAGCAGTTAAAAGAAAACTATAATATACTTGCCGATAATCTGAATCAACTCTTATTTTGTTTCGACAAACAAATATTTCTTGATTACCAGAATACAGCCGCTATTTTAGGAAAAGTACATTACATAAATCCTGGTAATGCATTGTTCGACGCTCTGACAGATTGCGTGCGTAAAGACTTCAAAGAAGAAATGCTGAAAGGGACGATATTGGTTTCACCGGAAGATACGGAAGAGTACTTTGCATTTTTCGTAAAGAACCAAATTACCGATAATCGTCCTAATAAAGGAGATGATAGCATTGCCAACGAGCAGTTGAGTTTCATTTTTCAGACAGCTGATGGAACTTATCACAATACTTCTCCTGCCAAATTCCTAGACCTTCATGCTCCATCGCAATTTGCCAAGGAAATACTTCCACCTGCTACCATTCAAAGTCAGGAAGTAATGGGTTGGGCTTTCGAACATATTACCCTTCCATTATTCGAGGAAACCAAAGTAAAAGTAGAAGAAGATGTAGCCAAGCGGAAAGAATATTTGCAAACAGCTTTCAGCCAGATCATTATGGACTTGGATATCGCCATCAATGATATGCAGATGAAGGTCTTCATGGGCGATGTAAAACTACAAGAAAAATTATCGTACAAGATGGTACGTAAAGCTGAACTGATGCAAAGACGTGAAGAACGGATTGCCGACATGGAACAAATGATGGAGATATCACCTAAAGAACCTGAAATCATAGGCTGTGCTTATGTCGTTCCACTGACACAAATGGAATACAAACAACATTTCCACATGACACGTGATGAGGAAGTGGAAGAAATCGCAATGCAAGTTGCAATGAATTATGAAACAGGCCAGGACAGAACTCCGGAGGATGTTTCCCACCAAAATTTAGGCTATGATATAAAAAGTATAGATAAATTCGAGCTGAAACGGTATATTGAAGTGAAAGGACGTGCCGGTACCGATGGAGTCATGCTGTCGGAAAACGAATGGAACCGCTTGGCACAATTAGGTGACAAAGCATGGCTCTATATAGTTATAAACTGCAAAACCGCGCCTGAACTTTACAGAATACAGAACCCCGCCATTCGTCTTACCTTTGAAAAGGTATCAAAAGGAGTACAATATTACTTGCCTTTAAAAGAATGGCAACAGAAATATGAACAATAAAAAAGACTATCATGTATATCAGTGAAGACTTACAACAAGAACTTGATTTCTTTAAAAGAACTAATGAGCATTTTGAGATTGAGGCTGGAAAAAGTTCCACCGAAGTGAAGAATGCAACGAATGAGATTCTTTACATGGCCATGTCTGCATCATTAGTCATGGATTATTCAGAAGATGGTTTCTTTGAAAATTTCGTCATCACCGACAAAAGTATTTCAGGACGTTCTGAATTGCAAATTGATGCGTATGCTCTTATTGAAACCGAAAGTTCAAAAGTAAAACAGCTTCATATTTTCCAATACAAGCTATACGCAAACGATTCCAAAAGCGCGTCTCCCGTGGAGTTACTCAATTTTGCGACTTTTGTGAACAATAATTTTGTACACCCGGAGTTTCTGGAAAAACCTTCGGACAATGAAGTAGTAGCTGAAATAAAAACAAAATGTGATGAGTTTCTGAAAGGAAGAAGAGATCGTCGCATCATCGTATATTGCCATTATATCAACAATGCTACAGGTATCTATCGCAATAATGAAAAAGAAATAAATAATGTCTTAGCCCGCTTCAACGCAGACCGGCAATTATTAGGATTTTCCATTCAGGTATATGGAGTGAAAGAAATTTTGGAACTGGCCAGAGAAGGAAAAATCCAAGTAGGAAGTGAATCCCTAGAATTAGTTAATGAAGGAATGTATTCTTACCGACTTGAAGATAACTCCAAACGCGAAAGTCTTGGATTACCTAAGAAAGTGATTGTGGGGATGTGCAATGTCAATGAATTCATCCGGCTGCAGAATAAATATCACCACAACCAACTGTATGCAGAAAACATCAGATTATACCTGGGTGACCGCGGAAATGTTAACAAGGATATCATTGCAACCATTACCAGCAGTGAAAGTCTTTGGTTTCCTTATATGAACAACGGGATTAGTATCATTTGTGATTCCTTGGCCATTGGCAACACAAATGCAGCAAAACATGTGCAAACTTTTACCTTGGAGAACATGCAGATTATCAATGGATGCCAGACAGTCAATGCGTTATATAGTGCAAAATACGGTGAAAACACGCGGGATAATTTCAGACCGGCCAATGTAATGGTGCGAATTTATGAAATTAATCCGTCACAGACCGACTTCAAAATGAATATTATCAAAGCAACAAATAATCAGAATTCTGTAAAAAGTTATTCGTTGATGGCTAATGACCCTATACAAATACGCATTGCTGAGGTCCTCAGAAAGTTCAACATCATTTATGACCGAAAAGGAGAAGGCAAGAATATACAGGGTAATCAAATGATTATAAGCATGGTCAATGTAGCATTGGCTTACAGAGCAGTTTACCTTTTCATGGCACGTTCATTACGCTCCGGTTTAGGCAAATCACGTGTATTCCAAAAAGCCGAATATGATAAAATATTCAATGGCAACTTGCTGGAAGAAGGGAATGAAAAACAACTGGATGAATTATGTTTTAAATTTATCATTGCCAATGGTATACTCGATGCCATAAGAGAGCAAATCCAACAAGATAATGCAAAGTATCTGGGAAAACTTCCTATCTTCAAAAAAAGTACCTATTACTTAGCCGGATATATGTATGCTTCTCGGAAAACGGATTTCGATACTTTACAAAAAAATATGACAGAAGTCTTCCAATCAGACAATGAGCAAAAACTGAGAGGAATGAATTTCCCGAATAAGGTAACCGAAATCGTAAGAACGTACTTTGACGCAATGATTACCAGCTTCATCGCATTTTATAACAACTTAAAGGACATTGACAAAACAGACATTGACAACCTTCTGAAGAACAAATCTTTTGATGAAGCCTACAAAAAAGAACTTGAAACAATGATTGGTAAACTTCCGGATATAGAAGATTAATTATGACAAAAGCAAAGAAGCTCATAGAAATAGCAATGCCGATTAAGGAAATCTCGGCAGAAAGTGTACGCGACAAATCCATCCGTCATGGACATATTTCCACCTTGCATCTGTGGTGGGCCCGTCGGCCATTGCCTGTATGCCGGGCGGTAATATTTGCAAGTCTGGTACCCGATCCGCTGGATCCTGAGTGTCCGCAAGCATTCTGTGATGCCGTGCAAGACCTGCTGGCCAATAATCCGCTTTATGCCCCTTATCCAGATATTCCCTATACATCTATCTATGACCCGATGCCTGACAACCTTCGCAACCGACTGTTGATGTTTATCGGAAAATTTTCACCTGCCTGCCAGAAAAATATGCTGGCCGGAAAAACAACTTCTTCCAAGGACCAAGTGCAAGAAGGATGCCTGATAAAATGGGAAAGTAAAAATGACCCTACAGTGCTTCGTCTGGCTCGTTTGCTGATATGGGTAGCCTACAATTCCGAACTACGTCCTGAAGCCACATACACAGACTTGACTGTAGAATTTGATGAAGCTTCTAAAGCTATCACGAATGCTGAAACTGCATTGTATCATACACCGAACCGACATCTCGCTTCTCCAGAAGTAACAGCCAAAGAAGCCGCCTTACAAAAGGCTATCGAGAAATTCCAGAACCGGATGCCCAGCGTATTCGATCCTTTTGCCGGTGGTGGCGCCATACCCTTGGAAGCAGCCCGTTTGGGGTGTCGTTCTTTCGGTAACGACATCAACCCTGTAGCGCATATCATTGAAAAAGGTTCGGTAGAGTTTCCTCAAAAATACGGTAAACCTATCACCTACACTCACGAGGAATTTATGACTTTATATGGCAAAGAAGGAGTAAAGTTGTATACCGAAAATTTTGGAGGAATGCCTACGGGCAATGTAGAAATACCCAATAGATTGTCTTTTGATGTAGAATATTATGCCAAAAAGTTACTAGCCATGACTGAGGCCGAAGTGGGTCATCTTTATCCTGCGGACGAAAAAGGAAACAAACCTATAGCCTATTATTGGGCACGAACAGCTACGTGTTCTAATCCTTCTTGCAGAGCAGAAGTTCCTCTGCTAAAGCAGTTTTATTTGGCAAATACAAAATCGAAAAAGGTGTATCTGAATCCTATCATCCATGGTACTGATATTCAGTTCGAGATAAAAGAAGGAAGTTATGACGAGAAAGCCTTGCCCGGATGGAATAACCGAGGAAATATGACTTGTCCCTGCTGCGGAAATATCACACCAGTCAAAGTAATTAAAGAACAAGCCAATAAATCATCAGGTTTATCACAACAATTAATCGCTATTATTTCCGAAACAAAGAATGGGAAAAAATATATTTTACCTAATGATTACATCAAAACAATAATAAGCCAAACCCTTCCATCATGTGAAAAGCCAATAGAAGCTATGGAACGAAATTCCAACGGTGGAGACACTTTCACTTGGGGAATAACCAAATGGGGTGACATGTTTTCCTGTAGACAATTGTATATGCTATTTACACTCATTAAAAATCTATCTCAATTAAAGTCTGAAATAAATACATCCGAATACCACCAAGCTCTGCTCACTTTCCTTGCCATCTGGTTTGACCGTATAGCCGTGGCAAATACCTCATTAGGCAGATGGCATATAAGCGGAGAAAAACTAGAACACCCTTTCAGCCGCCAAGCCATTGCCATGGTTTTCGATTACCCGGAATCCAACCCTTTCTGCAACAGTTCGGGTAGTGCCCTCAACCAACTGGAGTGGATAACCCGTTACATCGAGTCGGAAAGCAATTCTCCTTTTGCTGCACTGTTTGCAAATGCTTCCAGTGGAGAAAAAGGACAATTCGCTGCCAAAACGCTGACTGCTGTCGTAACAGACCCACCCTATTATGACGCCATAGCCTATGCGGATATCTCAGACTTCTTTTATGTATGGATGAAGCGCACATTGGGAGACATCTACCCCATCAACTTTGCTACTCCCCAAACACCAAAGACAGAAGAGTGTACGGCATTGAAACACCATCATCACAACAGTGAGGCAGAAGCCAAAAAACATTTCGAAAACAAACTGACGGCTATTTTTGATGCTATCGAATACCAAACTTCTGAGATTGTCAGCATTATGTTTGCCCATCAAAGTACCGAAGCTTGGACTACACTCTGTAATTCAATATTAGGAGCAAGAATGAACATTACCGGCAGTTGGCCCATGGATACAGAAATGGCCAATAGAAGTTTAGGATTGGCTGGAGCTGCCCTCGAATCGTCTGTAACCGTTTCATGTCGCCCCTCTGAGCGTAACGGATTCGAAAGTTTCAAACGAGTGAAACGAGCCATTGAAACCAAAGTCACAGAAGAAGTCAATGCCCTCTACGAATTGGGGTTTCGGGGAGCAGACCTCTTGACAGCCTGCTTTGGACAAGCTGTCAGTGAATTTGGGAAATACGAAACAGTGGAAAAAGCAGATGGTAGCGAAGTAACCGTAGGTGAGCTTTTAGAGTTAGCCCGGACTGCGGCATTTAACGCCTTACTAAGCGGTTTTGACGGAGATGAATATACCCGTTTCTATATCGGCTGGTTGCAGATGAACGGCATGGGAGATACCGACTTTGACGATGCAGCCAAATTTGCCCGCGTGGGAATGAGCGTCAACATCAGTGACATTTTCGCTCACAATCTACTTATCCGTACCGGTAACAAACAACATCTGGCTACTTACGCCGAACGAACGGTAAATGAAAAATTAGGTATGAGTGCCAGTGACCCGCTGATAGACCAAGTACACCGGGCCATGGCCAATTGGCGGGATGGCGACCGTGGAAAAATCCTTCATCACATACATATAGTAGGAAAAGAAGCCAACAATCCTTTCTGGCGTGTGTTGGCATCCTTGAAAGAACTGTTGCCGGAAGGAGATGACTTAACACAAGTACAGGAGCTAATTTCTAATTCGGCCGACCTGATACAGCATTGCGGAGAAATCATGACCTACACCCAAGGCACATTATTTAATTAACCTGTCAATACCAATAGAATTATAGATATGAACGATAAGATACATAAAGCCCTCGGCATCTTTCTAGATGCCATGCGTCCATTTGTAATAGGTTTCCTGCAACAACATTTTCCGAATGAGCCATGGGAAGGATTATATTTTTCCAGATTGAAAGTTCCCAAACGGGCCACCTGGAATCAGGCTCTGAAAGCACAAGGTGAAAATCAATCATGCATCAGCCTGATTGATTACAATAACTTAACGGATTTTGCACTCGGTTTTAAGCAAGAACTGGGTATAGAATTCGGAACGCCGGATAAGGCAAATAAGTTCATCAGTTATCTGCAAGAACTGAAAGATATCCGCAACAAGTGTAACCATTATCAAGTTTTGGATAACGAAGAAATAGACGGTGCTTATCTCTATATTAAACAGGCAGCCAAACTGATGAAAATGGATGAACTAGTCAGTGAAATAGACAAAATTAAGGATCAAGAACAACCAATGGCACAGCCCGTTCAAGCAATGGCTCCTCCAATGCAAACAACCGTCGTAACCATGCGAGAAGATGCTCCTATTCCTGCATGGTTCACTAACGTATATCCTCATTACGACATTCGCAACGGCGTACTGGATGAATCAGTTTTCGCAGCCAATCTGGGAGAAGTAGCCTTGGGTATCGGACAGGAAGTTTATAACAATCCGACGATGTTCTTCGAGAAAACCTATATCACTGCCGGACTTCGGGACATTGCCAACCGGGTGGTTCGTGCATTGAATGGTAAAGAAAGTGAGAACCGAGTCATCTCATTGCAAACAGGATTTGGTGGTGGTAAAACCCACACCTTGATCTCATTATATCATATAGCCAAAGCTGGACGTTCATTATTAAATTCTGCTTATACAGCCCATCTGTTAAATGAAAACATACGCCCTGAATACAATGACGCAAAGGTTGCCGTCTTTACCAACAACACAACCGATGTCGCACAAGGACGTACTACCGAAGAAGGTATAACCATTCATACCCTATGGGGCGAATTAGCCTATCAATTAGGAGGAGCAGAAGGCTACAATAAGGTACGTGCCAACGATGAAAGTCGGACAGCACCTTCTTCTTCTATATTCAAGCCTATTCTGGCTCAAAACACACCTTCTCTAATCCTGATTGATGAGTTGGCTGATTACTGTAATAAAGCCAATGGAATAATGGTAGGTAAAGGCACCCTTTATACACAAACAGTAAGTTTTCTGCAAACACTGACCGAATCAGTCGCTGCAGTGCCTCAATGTGTATTGATAGCCACTCTTCCTGCCAGTGCAACAGAAGTAGCTTCATCAGAAATTGGCCAACAGATACTCTCTTCTTTGGAGAACCGTATTGTACGTGTGGGTACTGGTATCAAACCAGTAGATGATGAAGAAATATTCGAAGTGGTTCGCCGTAGGTTATTTGAAAATGTCGGCAATCCAGATACAATAGAACAAGTTCTGACACGGTACAAAAATACCTACCACAACCGACGTTCCGACTTACCAGCTGAAGCAGACCGCATAGAGTATATCAATAAAATGCGTAAAGCTTACCCATTCCACCCCGAACTAATAGATATGTTCCGATTAAAATGGGGAAATGACCCTCATTTTCAACGCACACGAGGCGTATTACGTTTGTTAGCCTCCATTGTCAAGGATTTATGGAGTCGCCGCGGTTCTTTAAGCGGGTCACAAGCTCTGATACACACTTCAGATGTCAACCTTGCCAATTTACCAACTTTAACAGGAACTATCACCAGCCTAATGGGCAGCCAATGGGAAACGGTGATGCATGCCGATATTATAGGCACCTCAAGCAATGCTTATAAAATAGATAACGAAGACCCACAAAGCAATAGCTGTAAATACAGTTTGGCACAAGGAATAGCCACTACACTGTTAATGAGTAGTATAGGTGGATCGCAGAACAAAGGATTAAACATAGAACAATTAAAACTTTGTATGCTTCGCCCATCTGCATTCCAGCATAGCGAAATCAACAATGCCCTGAACAAATTGGAGCAGGTTGCATATTACCTTTATTCAACCAATGTTGGAGCCAAAACTTATTGGTTTCAAGCAAAGCCTAACATTAATATTCTAATTAATAGTGCCAAATCAGAAATATCAGCAGCCGATGTCAAAGCTGAAATACTAAAACGTCTAAATAATCAAATAAACAGCAACGGACAACTGCGCATATTAATCAACCCATCAGGTGATGTTCCCGAGCAGAAAACATTGACCTTAGTCATATTAAGTCCGGACTATGCTACCCAAATCAACTCAATTAACAAGAAAGTTGAAAATTATGTAGAACAGATTGCTACTAAAAAAGGAAGCACACAGCGCGTTTTCCGGAATACAATATTCTATCTGACTTGCTCTGAAAGCCAGCTTGGGTTATTACAATCTAAACTGACAGAGTACTTAGCATGTGAAAGAGTACAACATGAATATAGCGGACAATTGGACACAGACCAAAAAAAGGATATTATTGATAAGAAGAATGATGCAAACGAACAAGCTAATACCCAGTTGATTTCTGTGTATAACATAGCTATGCGTTACTCTGCAACCGATGGTTTAGAAGCCTTGGAATTACATGACTTTGCCCGCGATATGCAGACGCAAATTACGGACAAATTAATGGAAGCTATCATTGAAGAAGAATGGTTGATACGCTCGATTGGCATTGGAACATTGAAAGCAAACCGCTTGTATCCTACTCTCGAAAATCCTATTAATGTAACGACACTGTATGAAGCCTTTCTGCAATATGATGACAAACCTATGATTACAGGAGCAGATGCTGTAACCAGCACCATCCAAAAATATTGCTACAACGGTGAATTCAATGTGGCTTTCGGAGAAGAAGGAAATTATTCACGTATCTATCATCGTGAAAACATCTTTGGCCTTGATGTCACTGAACGTCAATATTGGCTGATAGATAAGAACGTCATGCCTCAAGATAAGGTAGAAACGGAATCTGAAGATAACAAGACAAAATCAGAAAACAATTCCCATACACCACCAGATAATTCTCCGCATAAACCGGATGATGTTTCATCACAACCAGTACATCATTTTAAATCTATCAAAATTTCCGGTAAGATTCCAGTAGACCAATGGACTCAATTATTCTCTAGTTTCATTGTGCCACTAAATCAAAACAATCTAGAGATTGAAGTTTCTTTTAAGGCTAGTTCCACTCTTGCTAAACCACTTGACGAATCAGCTCAGATTTATAAAATAGTGAAGGAATCAGTTCAACAATTAGGATTAAAATTAGAAGAGATAGAATAATAGGAATAAAATCAGACATTTAGAATCCATTTAAAAGGTTACTCTTTCAGAATGGATTCTATTTTTTTCTATTGCTGTCCGATAAAATCGATTACATATAAAAAATCCCGCTCGACCATTGTTATATTCAATGGTCGAGTCTTGTTTTGTCATTCTAAGCCCCTTCAAAAGATAGACAGCTGATAATCTTCTTTTCCGATCTACGCTTAAGAGCGTTTCCCAGTCTTTCCCGGGTGATTAAACAGACTGTAGAAGTCCACATAATACATAAGCGTAATCCGTATCATGGTTGCAAGTCCGGAGAAACTCCATGAACGTATGAGTTTCCTTTTCATTATCATAAGCAGCAGATTAGCTATAAGGGTCACCCAAATCTGTTTCTTGATGGCATTTGCACTTTCTCCATAGAAGTATTTCAAGGGGAAGTTCTGCTTTATCTGCTTGAACAACAGTTCTATCTCCCAGCGTTTACGGTAAATTTCTATAATCTCGTTCGGATCTGATTCCATGTCGTTCGTGAGCAATGAAAACAGTTTGTACTTTCGGGTATCGGCATATGTAATGATACGGGCATGGTGAGTCAGGGTTTCGCCACCCTTCAGTACTTTTGAGAACGTAACATGTTGTATCCGTACTTCCATAAATCCTTCTGTAGTCTGGTACATGCACTCCTCCAGAACAGAGTATTTCAGGTTTCTCTTCATTTTTGTCACATACAGAACTCCTCTCATCGGAGAAAATAATAATCTACTGCCTTATGGAACATCCGTCAGCGAATCTACCTTGAAATAGGGAACTCCACCTATCAAATCCGTCTTACTGGCGAACATTACTATAACCAGCTAGACGAAAACCATCACCAGCATGTATGGCTAGCCGATGCCGAAGCTTCATACATCAAGGACAAATGGCGGTTTTCCATGACTCTGTGTAACTTGTTCAACCAAAAAGAATATCGATATACGACTTATTCGGCTATCCAACAATATACATCATGGATAAAAATGCGACCAAGAGAAATCTTAGTTTCAATTCAATATCAATTATAACGTAAAGTAAAAGCAAAGACAAAGTTAAAGCTTAGTTTAACTTTCGGTTTAACTGTGAGCCCCAGAAACGCATAAACTGAATGTAATAAGAATAAGTCCAATCCAGCGTATAAAAAGGAAAAGGCTCCGTAAATCGTTGATTTACAGAGCCTTTTTCCTGTACTCGAAGCGGGTACACAACCCGTATTTTAAAGGAAAGTAAAAGAATAACAATAGAACATAAACAGCTGTTACATAGATATATAAAGAAGATTATATATTCACTTGCTTTCATAAAAAGGTATATATTCTGTTGTTTTTGGCTACCCTTTGGCTACCCAAGAAAATAAAAAAGCCTCATAATCAATGGATTACAAGGCATTATTTGTACTCGAAGCGGGACTTGAACCCGCACAGCCGCAATGGCCAAGGGATTTTAAGTCCCTCGTGTCTACCGATTCCAC
>ENA-USUJ01000576-USUJ01000576.1-human-gut-metagenome-genome-assembly--contig:-NODE-576-length-32728-cov-7.120639_pt1 | contig 32728 bp, 29 predicted proteins | sample MGYA00250061_ERZ773398 | MGnify/ENA primary metagenome ERZ773398 (study PRJEB29103, sample SAMN06111992) | human gut metagenome | biome: human gut; feature: ankylosing spondylitis patient; material... | reverse complement strand
CACCTGGGCGCGGCCCATTTCCAGCCCGTCACGGGTCACAAAGCTGTTCAGGGCCATGTTCTGGCTTTTGAACGGGGCCACCCGCCAGCCATCCTGGGCAAAAATGCGGCAGAGCGCCGCGCACAGCAGGCTTTTGCCCGCGCCGCTCATGGTGCCCTGCACCATAATACATGTTGCTTTGCTCATTTTAGTACCTCCCGCATGGTCTGCAGCAGCTGTTCGTTTTCCGGCGCGGTGCGCACGGCGGTGCGGTACCAGCCGGCGCTCAGCCCCGGGTAATTGCCGCAGCTGCGCAGGCAGACGCCCCGCTGCTGCAAGGCCGCACCCAGCGTTTCCGGCGCACGGAACAACAGGTAGTTGGCGCTGCCCTCGATCACCTGCAGCCCCAGTGCCCGCAGCCCGGCCGCCACTCTGGGGCGCTGGTCGGCAATCAGGGCGCGGACGGCATCGGCATAGGCGGTTTCCCGCAAAGCGGCAGCGCCCGCAGCCTGCGCCAGGCTGGATACCCCCCACGGCTGGCCCGCGGCCTGCATTTTGGCCAGCAGCGCCGTGTTGGCGCACAAGGCATACCCCAGCCGCACCCCGGCCATGGCGTACAATTTGGTGAACGCTTTCAGAATAACAAGGTTGGGCGCGGCTTGCAAAAGCGGTTTGGCCGTCAGGGCATCCCGCTGCTGCAAAAAGTCCAGAAAGCACTCATCCGCCACCAGCACGGCCCCGCAGTCCGCACAGCGGCGCACCAGGCGCTGCACCAGCTCCGGCGGGGTAATTTGCCCGGTAGGGTTATTGGGCTGGCACAAAAACACCAGGTCAATGCTCTGGTTCACTGCCTGCACAAAGGCTTCCGTTACGGCAAAATCATCGGCCTCATGCAGAGTTTCCCGCTTTACTTCGCAGCCAACGCTTTCCAGTGCAGCGGCATACTCGGCAAAGGTGGGGGCGGGCAGCAGGGCGCGGCGGGGTTTGAACGCCCACACCAGCCGGGAGATCAGATCCGCAGCCCCATTGCCGCACGGCAGCTGTTCCGCCCGGCTGAGTGCCGTGCGCAGCTCCCGGCAAAGGGGGTCCGGATAGCGGTCCGCAGTGGGCAGTGCCGCAACGATGGCATCCGCCACGCCCTGGGGCAGGCCCAGCGGGCTGACATTGGCCGAAAAATCCAGCGCATCATGCCCAAAGCGGGCGCGGTAGCCCGCCCAATCACCGCCATGTACCAGTTCCATTCCGTTCTCCCCTTTTCGTTGTTACATCGCCAGCACCAGCAGGCGCAGGGCAATGCCCAACACCAAAGCCAGCAGGCTTTCGGCATACATCATGCGGTCGGCCCGCAAAATGTCCTTTGGTTCCACGGGGCGCAGCGCATCCCCAATGGTGGGTTTATCATAATACTCGCCAAAATAGTAGGCGGGGCCTGCCAGCTGCACGCCCAGGGCACCGGCGCAGGCGCTTTCGGTCTGGGCGCTGTTGGGGCTGGCATGGTTGCGGCGGTCCCGCCGCCAGATCTTCCACGCGCCGCGGGCACTGCTGCCGGTCAGGGCGGCAGCGGCCACCCACAGCAGCCCGGCCAGGCGGCTGGGCAGATAGTTGGCGGCATCGTCCAACCTGGCGGCGGCACGGCCAAAATACAGGTATTTCTGGTTTTTGTAGCCCAGCATGCTGTCCATCGTGTTGATGGCCTTATAGGTCAGCGCCAGCGGCGCGCCGCCCAGCAGCATGTACAATAGCGGGGCAATCACGCCATCGCTGGCGTTTTCGGCCACGGTTTCCACAGCGGCTTTGGTCACGCCCTCCGCCGTCAGGTTTTGGGTATCGCGCCCCACAATGCGGGCCACGGCTTTGCGGGCGGCGGGCAGATTCTGCTTTTGCAGCTCTTTGTACACATTGCGGCTTTCCTGCGCAAGACCCTTAGCGGCCAATGCCTGGGCGCACCAGAACATCTGCACGGCAAGCCCTGCCAGCGGGTGCAGCGCCGCCGCCAGCCTGCACACCAGCGCTGTGATGAGGAACGTGCCCACCGGCAAAATGGCGGCCAGCACCGCCCCGCCGCAAAGCTCCCCCTGTGGCGTTTGGGGGAATTGTGTGCGCAGGCGTTTTTCCAGCGCAGTGATGGCTTTGCCCATCAGCACAACGGGGTGCGGCAGCCAAGCCGGGTCGCCAAAAATGGCATCCAGCACAAAGCCACCCAAAACAGCCCAGCAAATCAGCATGGTAACTCCTTTGTATACTGCACGGTTTTGACCACGCGCAGGGTTTTCTGGTGTATCCAATCGGCGGCATCCAGCACAAAGCCGCCCGCGTTGGGTCCGCACCATGCATAATAGTCCCTGTGGGGGACGGCAAACCGTTCCATGGCGGCCATCTGGGTGCCGCCGTGGGCCAGAATGACCAGCCGTTCTTCGCCTGCGGCAAGAGCTTTATCGATCAGCTCTGCAACGGTGCGGCAGATGCGGTCTGAAAAATCCGTTTTGCGCTCTCCATCCGGGCAGGGGCTTTCGCAGTTGGCCTTCACCCATGCCTGATACTCGGGGTCCTTTTCCATCTCGATGAAATTGCGGCCCTCAAAGCTGCCAAAGCACATCTCTTTCAGACCGTCCACCGGCACAAGCTTTGCCTCCGGGAACAGGATGCGCGCCGTCTGGCTGGTGCGCTGCAAGGTGGAAACATAGACCACATCGGGGTCAAAATCTGCCCGGCGCAGCTGGGCAGCGCCTTCGGGTGAGAGCGGGATGTCGCGCTGGCCCTGATAACGCTTCTGGGCGTTGTATTCCGTCTGGCCATGACGCAGAAGATAGATCAGCATTGAGACAATTCTCCTTTCAAAACCGTGGGGATGCCGCAGAACATCTGCACAACGCATTCGGCCCGTGCGGCCAGCAGGCAGGCAAGTCTGCCCGCCGCCTCGCGGTCTGCACGCTGTTTGACATCCATCGGCACAACACCGCCGCCTACCTCGGTGGCGATGAGGATATCGTATTCATGGGCAAGCTTGTCTGCCAAGGCAGGCAGGTCGGCGGCATCGGCAGCCAATACCTGCACGTCCGAAAGACGCTTGCCAGGAAGTGTTTGCGCAAAGGTGCGCTTGCCGCTGTAGAGCGGCCCGGTAATAAAGATCATAGCAGCCCTCCCCACTGGCAGGCACACAGCGCCGCCAGCATCCAGAGCTCGGCCTTTTGCAAAAACCACCCGGCAAGGTCGCCGGTGATGCCGCCGAACTGTTTCCGGCTCACGGCATGGTAGCGCCAGAGCGCCGCCAGCGCTGCCAGCACCAGCGCCCAGCCGCCCAGCGCCGCCATACCCGCGCACAGCACTGCGGCCAGCACCGCCAGCACTCGGCGCACCACAGTTTTGTCTGCTGCAGTGGCAAAGGTGTGTGCAAGACCGGTGTTTTTTGCCATGGGGAACGATGCCACCGCAAGGCCCGAAAGCGCCCGTTCCAGCACCAGTGCCAGAACCCACAGCACACCCACGCGGGGTGTAAAACTCACACAGGTGCACAGGGCAAAATAGGCCAGAAAATAGCTGCACAGCCGGATGACCGCAAAGGCACCGCAGTGGGGGTCTTTTAATATTTTCAGCTTCTTTTCTCGGTCGCCGTAGCTGGAAAGGGCATCGCAGGTGTCGGCGTAGCCGTCCAGATGGATGCCGCCGGTGATCCATACCGGGATCAGCGCAAAGCCTGCCGCCTTGGCAAGGTCCGGCAGGGGCAGCGCGCCACACACACACCACGCCGCACCAATAACGACACCAATGAGCGGGAAGGCGCACATGGCGTAGCGCATATTTTTTTCGTTCCAGTCGAACTGCGGCACCGGGATGGCCGAAAACATGGCAAAGGCCACCGCGATGGTCTGCAAAACGATCATTTTTCCACTCCTTTATAGTACACGGGGATGCCGCATACCACCCGCACCACCGCATCTGCCCGGGCGGCAAAGGCATTGTTCACCTGCGCCAGTGCCAGCAGATAGCGGCCTGTGTCACCGGCATAGTCGGCCCCGCCGCTGAACACCTCGTTGGAAACAACGATGAGGTTTTCGCACTGGGCTGCAAGGCTTTCCAGCCCGTGCAGGATGGCTTTGGCCGCGTTTTCCCCTGCTCCCGCCGGGTCGTACAGCTCGTTGGCGGCAAGGTTGCCAAGGTCTTCCAGCAAGGCGGTGCCCCGCGCAGGCAGGCGCACATTGCCCAGATGCAAGGGACACTCCACCGTTTCAAACTGCTTTGCGGCCCGCATTTTGCGGTGCTTTTCCACCCGGGCGGCACACTCGGCATCCCACACCTGCATGGTGGCAAGATAGTAGCGGGGGCCGGTGGTCCTGAGCACAAGGCTCTCGGCGTATTCACTTTTGCCGCTGGCCGCGCCGCCCAGAACCAGCGTCAACATTGGGGCGTATACGGCGCAATGCCGCCCTCCGCAAAGGAGTAGCACCCGCCGTATACGGCCAGCGCCATATCCCACAGCGGGATGCTGGCCACCGCGCCGGTGCCCTCGCCCAGATGCAGCCCCGCCGTAATGATGGGTGCCTTGCCCAGTGCTTCCAGCACGATGCGCGCGGCAGGCTCTGCCGAGCAGTGGCTTGCAAACACAGCCTTTGCCGCCGCCGGGCACAGCCGCACGGCGCACAGCGCGGCCACTCCGCTGATAAAGCCATCTGCCAGCACCGGCACACCGGCCAGTGCACCGCCCAGAAACACACCGCACAGGCCCGCGATATCAAAGCCGCCAAGCTTTGCAAGAACATCCAATGCGTCTTCCGGGTCCGGCTCATTGCAAAGGATGCCGCGGCAGATGGCATCCACCTTGCGGGCAAGCCCTTCGTCCGAGAGGCCCGCACCGCGCCCGGTCATAAGCTCCACGGGCTGGCCCAGCAGCACCGCCGCCACCGCGCTGGAGGTGGTGGTATTGCCAATGCCCATTTCACCGGTGGCGATGAGCCTGTAGCCATCCTCTGCCAGTTCCCGGGCAAGGGCAATGCCCTCCCCAACGGCCTGCACGGCCTCGGCCCGGCTCATGGCAGGGCCTTGGGTAAAATCCGCCGTGCCTGCGGCAATGCGGCAGCTGCGCACGCCGGGCACCGGTTCGCCTGCCATGCCCATATCCACGGGCAGAACATCGCAGTGGGCCGTGCGGGCCATCTGGCACACACTGGTGCGCCGCATGGCAAGGTTTTCGGCCACGGCACGGGTCACTTCCTGCCCGGTCTGGCTCACGCCCTGCGCCACTACGCCGTTATCCGCGCAGAGCACCACCACCACCCGGCGGGAAAGATCAAGCTCCGCACTGCCGGTAAGGGCGGCGGCATCCTCCAGCATGGTCTCCAGCCGGCCCAACCCGCCCAGAGGCTTTGCAAGGCTGGCCCAGTGGGCGTGTGCCGCCGCGCGGGCAGCTTCGTTGGCCGGGGTGATACCCGCCAAAAGTGCATTCAGTTCCGTTTCGGTCATTTTGGTCATCCTTTTGTTTTGCTGTATCGTTCTGCCGCGCGCACAAAGCGGCCCGGCAGGGGCGTGCCCGCCCAGTACAAATGCGGGAAGCCCGCATAGAAATTTTCGTTTGCATAGCCGCATTCCCACTGCATTTTTTCGTTTTTGCAGGCCGTAAATGCAGTGCCGTTTGCGGTGGAATCCCAGTGGTGGAATTCGTGGATGGGCAGCGTTTCTCCGGCGCGGAAGAGCATACTGTCCGCCTTGGCGGTCATTTCGGCATAGCCAAAGCGCACCAGCCTTCCCACCCGGATGCCATCGCCCGGCAGAACGTCTGCCATGGGCCACACCTTACCGTCGGCATCCTCAAGGCTCCGGCCCAGATACAAAAAGCCGCCGCATTCGGCCGCTGTGGGCAGGCCCGCCTGCACGGCCTGCCGGATGGAAGCCAGCATGGTTTTGTTTTCACTCAGAGTTTTGGCGTGCAGCTCCGGGTAGCCGCCGGGCAGATACAGCCCGCCTATATTTTCCGGCAAAACCGCATCCTGCACCGGGCTGAAAAGCACAAGCTCCGCCCCGGCATCCCGCAGTGCGTCCAGCGTTTCGGCATAGGTAAAGCAGAACGCCTCGTCCTTTGCCACCGCAATGCGGACGGATGTGGGGGCAGCTGCTCCCGGCAAAGTTTCCGGCGCAGGCTTTTCGGTCAGCACGGCAAGGCGCTGCCAATCCAGCACCAGTGCATCGGCCAGCAGGGCGATCTTTTCCTGCAGGTCGGCAATTTCATCTGCAGTCTTCAGGCCGAGGTGTCGGCTTTCTACCGCTGCCTGCGGCAAATGGGGCAGATAGCCCAACACCGGCAGGCCGGTCTCCCTTTCCAGCAGGGCCTTGAGCATTTTATACAGCTTTTCGGAACAATCATTGAGCAGGATGCCCGAAACATGGCTGTTTTTGCGGAAGTTCATAAGGCCCTGAATTTGCGCGGCCAGCGTCACGCTGGCACCCTTGGGCTGTACCACCAGCAGCACCGGCAGGCCCAGCGTATCCGCCAGTTCCCAAGCGCTGGCACGGGTGGTCAGGCCCTGACCATCATAAAAGCCCATAGCGCCCTCGCACACGGCGGCACCATGCCCGGCGGCATAGCGGGCAAAAATGGCCCGCACCATATCCCTGTCGGAAAGAAACAGATCCAGATTGTGGCTGTCCACCTGCAGAGCCGAGCGGTGGAACATGGGGTCGATGTAGTCCGGCCCGCTTTTGAACGCACAGGGGTCGGCCCCGCGCTTTTTCAGCGCCGCCAGCACTGCGCAGGCAACCGTGGTCTTGCCGCTGCCGGAAGAAGGCGCGGCGATGAGGAATTGCATCATTTGCGTGTACCCGTAATGAGGAAGATGGGGTTATTGGCCATGAGCAGGTGCAGTCGGCCCGCCGGTTTTGTGCGGCTGACGGCGATCTGCGTTACCTCTGCGGTCAGGCCCCGGGCCGTGAGGGCGGCAATGGCAGCGCCCAGCGTTTCCAGCGCAATGGCCGAAATGCAGATGCGTGCGTTCGGATTCTTGCCGAGCACTTCATCCAGCACGGCTTCCATGCCGCCTTTGGTGCCGCCGATGAACACGGCATCCGGCGCAGGCAGGTCTGCCAGAACATCCGGTGCGCGGCCCTCGATGAGGATGAGGTTGCAAGCATGGAACTTTGCCCGGTTTTTACGGATCAGTTCACAGGCATCCGGTTCACACTCCACGGCGTAAACGCGGCCTTTGGGTGCCGCCAGCGCAAGCTCCACGCTCACACTGCCGGTGCCTGCGCCCACATCCCACAGAGTGTCGGTGGGCATTACCGCCAGCTTTGCCAGCGCAGCAGCGCGCACCTCCTGCTTGGTCATGGGCACCTCGCTCCGGATGAAGCTTTCGTCCGGGAAGCCCGGCGCACGCAGCTGCGGCAGATCAAAGTTTTCCACCAGAAGCACGCTGAGTGGTGCAAAGCTCTGCCCCGCCAGCTCTGCAGCAGAGCCGTAGCGGATGGCTTCCGCCTCGGTGCCAAGGTTTTCGCCCACCACGCCGTGGGCTTCGCCCATACCGGCATCGGTCAGCTTCTGGCACAGAGAGGCGGGCGTTTCAGTGCCGCCGGTGAGGAAGAACACCGAACGGTTCATCATGCACTCGGCCACCGGGTCGCAGGCGCAGCCATGGGCCGAGACCAGCTTCCAGTCCTGCCACGGTCGGCCCAGCGCCGCTGAAAGCAGCTGGATGCTGGAAACGCCCGGATACACCCGCGCGGGGATGCCCAGCGCCCGCAGCGGCGTGAGCAGGCCGGACGCGCCGGAGTAAAACCCGGTGTCGCCGCTGTAAAGCACGGCAGCATCCTGCCCGGGGTTTTGTTCCAGTATTTCCAGAATGTCAGCGGGCTGGTAGCGCGCGAACTGCCGGGCCGTGCAGTCTGCAGGCAGGCCCGCCAGCAGCCGCTTTGCACCGAACACAAGGCCCGCGCTGCGCACAGCCTGCTGCGCCTGCGCCGAAAGGGCTTCCCATTTTCCGCTGCCCATGCCGATCAGTGTGACCATTGCAAAATCTCCTTGCAATACGCTAAAATTTGTGTTTCCGTTTCGCCAGTTTCCGGCGGGCGGCGCAGCACCACCAGCTGTGCGCCGGTATCGGCAGCGGCCTGCACCTTCTCGGCAAAGCCGCCCGCTGCGCCGCCGTCCTTGGTGACGAGGTACCGGATCTGGAACTGTGTTATCAACGCCTTATTCAGCGCCAGACTGAACGGCCCCTGCATGGCAATGATGTTCCGGTGCGGGACATTGGCCGCTTCACAGGCGGCAATGCCCTCCGGCGTGGGCAGGACGCGCGGGTAAAGCCGAGCCGGTTCCAGCCCGGCAAACACAGCCAGCTCCTTGGCACCGGTGGCAAGCAGGATATTGCCCTCTGTCCCTGCCAGATATTCTGCAGCCTGCGCTGCTGTTTCAAACACCGCACAGCCGGGCGGCAAGGGGCTTTGCGCACGCAGCAGGCGGCGGTATTCCACGCCCGCCTGCACCGCTGCAGCGCGGATGTTCCTGGTGGCATCCACTGCATAAGGGTGGGTGGCATCCACGCAGAGATCAGCTCCCGCCAGCAATGCCGCCATGGCATCCGGCTGCAGCCGCCCGGCGTGCACCGTGATGCCCGCCATTTCGCCCTGCTCCTCGGCACCCAGCGGCGTTGCCACGCACACCGTTACCGCAACGCCAAGCTCTGCCAGCTTTTTGGAAAAGCGACGTCCCTCGGTGGTGCCGCTGAACACGACCGCCTTCACTTACGATACCCCCGCGGCGTGACCATCCGGCCCGAAAGGGCGCGGGTATTGCTGTTGCCGATATACACGGTGGTGAACATATCCACCGGCGTGTTTTCCAGCTCGGCCAGCGTCAGCACCCGGGCGCTCTGGCCCTCGCGGCCAATATTGCGCACAAGGCCGCAGACGGTATCATCCGCCTTGCCGTTTGCGCGCAGGATGCGCACTGCCTTTTGCAGGTAGTCCGGCCTGCCCTTGGAGGAAGGATTATAGAGTGCAGCGCAGAAATCGCCCTGCGCGGCGCAGGCCAGCCGCTTTTCGATGACCTCCCACGGGGTGAGCCGGTCAGAAAGGGAGATCACGCAGAAATCGTGGGCCAGCGGCGCGCCCAGCACAGCCCCGCCGCTGAGGGCGGCCGTAAGGCCGGGCACCACTTCTACGGCAACGTCCGGGTAATCCTGCGCCAGTTCCAGCACAGGGCTGGCCATGCCGTAAACGCCTGCGTCGCCGCTGCACACCATCACCACGCGCCTGCCGGTATTCGCCTTTTCCAGCGCCCAGCGGCAGCGGTCGATCTCCTGCGTCATGCCGGTGGAATAATATTCCTCACATGGGAACTCCGGCTCGATCAGATCAAGATAAAGTTTATAGCCGCAGATGGCATCTGCGTGTTCCAGAACGTTCTGGGCTTCCTGCGTCAGGTAGTAAACATCTCCGGGGCCAATGCCCACCACGTAGACTACCTTTTCCGGTTCGTCGATCTCAAATTCCATCGGGTCAAACATTCTGCCACCTCCAGTCCGGGGCATAGGGCCGCACGGCCAGCGCAAAGGTCACGCCGGTATGGGCATATTTGTGAAAAACGAGTGTCCCGCCTGCGGCCAGCACTGCCGACCGTTCACAGACATTGTCCACGCCGGTAACGCTCTGCACAAAGGCCGAAGGCGTAAAGCTGCCGGGGGCGGCACGCAGCTGTTCCGCTGTGAAAAACTGCACAGGCCAGCCGCAGCCCCGGCAAAAGGCCAGAAGGCCCGCCTCGTTCTGTTTTAAGTCGATGCTTGCCGCCGCCGTGATGCATTGCGGCGCAAGGCGGTTCTGGGCACAGAAAGCTGCAAAGGCTTCGGCCAGCGTTGCGGCGCTGGTGCCGCGTTTGCAGCCCACGCCCAGCACGCCGATGCGCGGCACCAGATGCAGCGCATCCCCCGCCGGGCAGAGGGTGAGGGCAAAGTCCGGGTCATCTCCCGCCGTGATCCCATCAGGCGGTGCACCCGCAATGGGCCAGTCGGATGCAAACTGCACCGTTTTGCCCGCCAGCAGTGCACCGCTGACAAGCTTGATGCGCTCCGGCTCCAGCACGGTGCAGTTCTGGTGCTTTGCCCACTCGTCCACCGCAAACACACCGTTTGCGTCGGTGGCTGTGGTGATCACCGGCACCGCGCCGCACACAGCGGCAAGCGCCCGGGCAAGGTCGTTGGCACCGCCCAGGTGGCCTGAGAGGATGGGCACGGCAAAGTGGCCGCACTCGTCCAGCACCACAACGGCAGGGTCCTGTGCCTTGCTTTGGCAGTGGGGCGCAATGGCCCGCACCGCAATGCCCACAGCACCTACAAAAACAAGGGCATCGCTCCCGGCAAACTGGCGGGCCGTCCAATCGGCAAGGTGCACCTGCCCGGCTTCATGGCCGCAGCGGGCCACGCTGCCGGGATATGCCGCCGCCAGTTTTTGGGCCAGTGCAAGGCCCTTTGCCGTAAAGGCCAGATAGGCGCGGGTCACTGGTCTGTCCCCTTGCGGAACTCGGTGGTAAAGGCCGGGTCGTAGAGCTTGCTGCGCTCATAATTCCGGCCCAGAAAGCCGCCTGCCACGATGAGCGCCGTTTTGGTGATGCCCGCTGCATGAACGCTTTCCGCCAGCGTACCTACGGTGCAGCGCACCGTTTTTTCTTCCGGCCATGTGGCCTTATACACCACCGCTGCCGGGGTATCCGGCGTATAGGCACCGCCTGCCAGAAGCGCCTGCTGTACTTTGTCCACAAGGCCGATGGATAGGAAAATGACCATCGTTGCCCCGTGGGCGGCAAGGCTTGCCAGCTTTTCTTTTTCCGGCACCGGGGTGCGGCCCTCCATGCGGGTGATGATGACGGTCTGGCTCACGGTGGGCAGCGTGTACTCGGCATTCAGTGCCGCCGCTGCACCGCAGAAGCTGGAAACACCGGGGGTATCATCGTAGGGAATGCCCTCGGCATCCAGCACATCCATCTGCTCCCGGATGGCACCGTAAAGGCAGGGGTCACCGGTGTGCAGGCGCACGGTGATCTTACCCGCAGCTTCCATCTGCCGCATCACATCCAGCACCTGCTCCAGCGTCATTTCAGCGCTGTTATAAATGGCGCAGTCTGTCTTTGCAAGGCCCAGCAGGGCCGGGTTCACCAGACTGCCCGCATAGATGATGCAGTCGGCTTTCTGAAGCAGGGCCGCGCCCCGCCGGGTGATGAGGTCCGGTGCGCCGGGGCCTGCACCAACAAAATGTACCATAACGTTACTCCTTTACCAAAACGGTGGCAAAATAACCGGCCTGTTCCTGCGGCCGCTCAAGGGAAAGATCCGGGTAGACCCGCTCGTCCGGCAGACCGCAGTTGCACACAAGTGCGCTTTTTTTCAGCTTATCTGCCTGCTGCAGGGTATCCAATAAGACAGGCAATTGCCTGCCGGCTTTCATCAATACCTTGGTGCCGGGCATTTCAAGCACGCGGTCTGTCCAGCCGCCGGGCGCAATGGTAAGCGGCGTATCCATGCCGCCGGTCAGCGGCACATTCAGCCGCGCCGCCGCCGCACAAAAGCTGGGCACGCCTGCCGCCATGACGGTGGCATAACCCCCGGCCTGCAAGATCTCCTGCAGGTAACCAAAGGTGGCATAGATGGAAACATCACCGATGTTCAGCATGGCAACGTCCTGCCCGGCATCCAGATACTGCCGCACCGCGGCGGCGGCTTTTTCGTGCGAAGCCGCCAGCGCAGCCGGGTCGCGGCTCATGGCAAAGTGCAGCGGGACGATGGTCTTGCCGTCCAGCGCTTCTCCCAGCGCACTGCGGGCGATGTCCAGCGCCAGCATCTGGCCGGAAGCAGTCTGCGGCGCAGCCAGTACCGGGCACTGCCGGATGAGCCGCACAGCCTGCAGCGTCATCAGCTCCGGGTCGCCGGGGCCGACGCTGACACCGTAAAATGTACCTTTCAGTTCTGCCATTCCTGCATCAGCTCCTTTGCCGTTTTTGTCTCGCCCAGCGGGCCGTGCTGGTTGGAAAAGAGCACCGCGCCCACCCGGAACGCCCCGCCTGCCCGTCGGTCCAGATGCATCTGGATGGCGGCAAGGATGCTTTCCAGCACCGGTGCACGCAGCTGTGCGCCGTCCAGAATGTCAAGGCAGGCATCGGTGGTGGCGGCATCCATCAGGGCGGCGCACACCTCATGCGCGGCACCACACAGCGCCGCATGGGCGCAAAACACTTCAGCGCGGCCATCCGCCGTGTGGGAGTGGGTGTTCATCACGCCCGCGCCCAGCTTGCAGAGCTTGCCCACGTGGCCTACCAGAAGCACTTCCTCAAATTTGGCCGTGGCAGCCATATCCAGCGTATCCCCGATGAAGTTGGAGGTCTTGACCACCGGGAACCGCTCGAACTGCGGCAGAGCGGAGGCCAGATAGTCCAGCCCGTAGTTGCCGGGGGCCAGCACCAGCCGCCGGGGACCGGAAGCATTTTTTGCGCGCAGTGCGGCCTGATTCATTTCCAGCTGGATGGTATCCAGAATGGCCTGCTGGCTCATGGGCTCCACGATGCCGCTGGTGCCCAGAATGGAAAGCCCGCCCTCCACCCCGATGTGCGGGTTGAAGGTGCGCTTTGCCGTCTCGGCACCGCCTTCCACAGAGATGGTCACCGCAAAGCCGCCGGTGTAGGCAGCATTTTCAGCTTCCCGTTCCAGCGCTTCGGCAATCATCTGGCGGGGCACATGGTTGATGGCGGCTTCCCCTACGGGCTGGTCAAGGCCGGGCTTCGTCACACGGCCCACCCCCTCGCCGCCAAGGATGCGCACGCCGGGGGCATCCGGTTCCAGCACCACTGACGCAATCACCGGCAGGCCCGTGGTCACGTCCACATCGTCGCCGCCGTCCTTGCGGATGGCACATACCGCACCGGCATCCGTTCTGCGGCAGTAAATGGGTGCCACCTCCACCACAATGCCCTTGGGCGTGCGCAGAGCCACCGTTTCCGGTTCGCGGCCGGTCAGCAGCAGACGCGCCGCCCCGGCAGCCCCCAGCGCGGCACAGGTGCCGGTGGTATAGCCGCAGCGTAGCAGCTTCTGCCCGCTGCGGACGTAATGCTCAAACTGCGGCTTTCCGGCGGGTGCCTTTTCGGCTTCCGGCTCCGATGTGCCGAACAGAGCCGTGTACTGCTGTTCGGTCAGGCCGTACAGGGCGCGGATGTTCTCCGGCTGAAACGCCTGTTCCGGGGTCAGCACGCCGGAAACACCACCGGGCGAAACGCACACCACCGTGTCCGCTATTTTTTCGGCCAGCTCCAGCTCGTGCAGGCTCAGGATCACCGCCAGCTGACCGGTATGGGCCAGCTCCTTTAAAATGGTGAGCAGCTCGATCTTGCCCTTGATATCAAGAAAAGAGGTCGGCTCGTCCAGCAGGATCACTTCCGGCTGCTGGCACAGTGCCCGGGCCAGCAGGATGCGCTGGCGCTGGCCGTCGCTGATGCGGTTAAAATCCCGGTCTGCCAGCTGCGCCGCACCCACCAGCTCCAAAGCTCTGTGCACCTGCTGCCTGTCCTCGGCAGACAAAATGCCCAGCCGTCCGGTGTAGGGATAGCGCCCAGCCGAAACAAAGTCAAAGCAGGTGGTCAGCTCCATCCGGCGGCTGTGGGGAGCCATGAGAGCCAGCTTCTGCGCCCGCTGGGTACCGGTATAGGCAGTAAGATCCTTCCCCGCCAGAAGCACTGTGCCGCCCATGGGGGCAAGCTGGCCCGCCAGTGTGCGCAGTAAGGTGGATTTGCCTGCGCCGTTGGGGCCGATCAAGGTCAGGATCTGCCCCGGCTGCACCCCGAGGCAAATATCCGAGAGCAGCGGTGTCTTGCCGTAGCCGATGGCAAGCTCCCGCGCAGTGCAAAGTGCTTTTTCGTTCATCATGCGCCCTCCCGCTCTGAATTGCGCCGCACCAGCAGCCAGATGACCACCGGTGCGCCGAACACGGCCGTGACCGAGCTGATGGACAGCTCCGTGGGCGCGAACAGACTGCGGGCCAGCAGGTCGCAGAACAGGCAGAAAGCCGCACCGCCCAAGCAGCACCCCGGCAGCACATACAGCGGCTTTGCGCTGCCCAGCAGCTGCTTGACAAGGTGCGGCACCGCGATGCCTACAAAGGAGATCGGCCCCGCAAAGGCGGTGACACAGGCCGCCAGCAGGCTGGAAAGCAGCACCAGCGCTGCCGAGAAAGGCTTGACATTCACGCCCACGCTGCGGGCATATGCTTCGCCCATCTGGTAGGCGGCCATGGGCTTGGAAAGCAGAAAGGATGCCGCCAGCGCAGGCAGCACCACCAGTGCCGCAGCCTGCACATTGGCCCATGTCACGCCGGAAAAGCTGCCCTGCGACCAGTTGTGCAGATTGACGATGTTGGAATCCTGCGCAAAGGCCACCACGATATCGGTGATGGCGGAGCAGATATAGCCGATCATCACACCGCAGATGACCAGAATGCTCATGCGCTGCACCCGCCGGGCCACCGCCAGCACAAAGGCCATGGCAGCCATGGCACCCGCAAAGGCCGCCGCGATCATGGTGGCCGAGCTGGTCAGCATCCCGCGGTCCAGAAACACCACCATGGTCAGGGCCACCGCCAGCTTTGCGCCGCTGGAAACGCCCATGACAAAGGGCCCGGCGATGGGGTTTGCAAAAAAGGTCTGCAGAAGGTATCCCGCTGCGCTGAGGGCTGCCCCCAGCAGCGCAGCCATGACCGCGCGGGGCAGGCGCAGCTGCAGGATGATGTTCCCCGCAAGCGCATCGCCGCCCTTGCCCAGCAGCGCCGTCAGCACCGCACCCGGTGCAAGGGATACGCTGCCCCAGAACAGGTTCAGCGCAAAAAGCACCGCCACGGCTGCCGCAAGGGCAATATAGGCGGCTGCAAGGCGTCTGGTACGGGTCATAGGCTTTCCTTTCTGTAAAATTTTCCTTCTTTAATCCACATGGGTGAGGAATTTCAGGGTACTGGCGGCAGGTGTGCCCTTGGTAAACACCCGGTTCATATCCACGATCAGGTCTGCCAGCTCCATGCTCTGCTGGAACAGGCTCTGGGTGGTGCACCACACCTGACCGTTCTGCACCGCTTTGAATTCGTTCAGCAGCGGGAAACGCTCGGTCAGCTGGCTCACCGATGCGATCATGCCCTCGATGGCGCTGTTGTAGATGAGCACATCGGCATCCTTTGCGCCTGCATAGAAGTCCTCAAGCGGCAGGTTCATGGTAGCAAGGCTGTTACCATTGTCCGTCAGGTCCGCAAAGACATAGCTGCCGCCCGCCATTTCGATCATGCGGGCCACATAGTCACTGCCCTTGCGCACAGTGGCAAGGTTGTTGGTGGTCAGCGAGAAGAAGGCGCAGCTTTTTCCCGTGGGTTTCTGCGAGAGGATAGGCTGAACGGCTGTCTCCTGCGCGGAAAACACCTGCTCGGCCTGTTCTTCCCTGCCCAGCAGGATGCCGTAAAGCTTGATCCACTCCATGCGGGCCAGCGGGTCGCTCTCGTAGCTGGAGCGCTCCACCAGCACCGGGATGCCAAAGTGTTCCAGCTGTTCCTTTACCTCCGGCGTGTGCAGGATCATGGTATTCTCAATGGCAAGGCGGCAGCCCGCTGCCAGGATCTGCTCGTAATCCGGGGCGCTGTACTTGCCTGCATACGCGATTTTTCCCTCTTCCATGGCCTGCTGCACCGCGGGCAGATACCAGCCCTCGGCCTTGGTGCCGGAAAAGGCCACGCTGTCCAGTGCGTCCAGATGTAAAAGCAGATCCATCACCGAGGTGGAGACCAGATAAATATTCTCCACCGGCTGGCGCAGCACAGTCACATCAGCAGGCAGACCGTCCACCTCCGCAGCATCTTCCGGCACAACAAGGAACCGTGCATCCGACTCCGCGATGGTCAGCATGGTATAGCCGCCCTCATAGCAGTCCGCTGTGAACTGCTGTGCATAGTCCAGCTTGTAATGATGGGAGAAAACAAGACTTTCCGTATTGGCAGGCTGAGCCTTGCTGCCGCAGCCGGTCAGCGTCAGCGCCGCAGCGGGGATCAGTTTCAGAAATTGGTTGCGGGTGATCTTCATAGGGAACTCCTTCCGTCACGGCTTGCGCCGCGCCACCTCCCTCATAGAGGGAGGCTTTGGCAGTACGGTAAAGTTTATCTTTTTGCCAAAGAAGGTGACTGGAGGAGTCACTTCAGACTTGCAGAATCAAAGGTCAGCGTATACTCGATCTCGTGGGGGGTGCTCATGGCAACGGTATCGGCGGTGACATCCAGTGCGGTATCCAGCGCCGATACCGGAATTTCAAAGGTGGAATTGCCCTCGGTGTTGGTGGGCAAATACTTCTCGCCGTCCACGATCATATAATCATAGTTCGGGCTGCTCCACACGATGGTAGCGGTCATCTTGCCATCCGCCACGGTCAGGGCTGCGGGGCTGTCCACAGCAGCACGGCCAGAGCCGCCCTCCAGCGTCACATCACAGGTGTAGGTGCCGTCTGCCGGGGTCTCGGCTTCCGCAGCCTTTTCCACGGCATCACGCACGCTGACGACATGGTCGTACCACTTGCCCTTGGTGCCCAGAATGGCAAGGTCAAAGTCCGTATCCACAGCAGTGACCGGAATGTCAAAGCCGTACACCTCCTCCGAGGTGCCGTCGGAATAGGTGACGGTATCTGTGGTGGGCTGCAGCCAGTCGGCCTCGTGGTCGGCGGCATCGGAAGCCTTGCCCAGATACAGGTTGACGATGTGGGTGGAAGCAAGGCTGACATGGAAGGTCATCTGGCCGTTCTCCACGGTCAGGGTGCCCTTGCCGTCGCAGGCTTCGTTGGCGTGGAACATGCTGCTGTCGGTGTCAAACTCGGCGGTATACACACCATCCGTCAAAGCGGCGGTCTCAGCGGCAGAAGAAGCCACAGAGGATGCCGCCTCGGAAGAAGCAGCACTGGAAGCTGCAGAAGATGCCGTGGAAGAAGCGCCGCAGCCCACCAGCAGACTCAGTGCCAGAGAAGCAGCGACAACACAGGAAAAGACGCGTTTCATAGGAAATACCTCTACATTATAAAAAATCAGCTTTTATTATACCATTGTTCGGATAAAAAATGAACCCTCTCCACCGGATGCCGCAAAGCGGCCGCGAAACGGAGAGGGTTCGTTTGATCAACCGTTCAGAGAATCGATCGCCGCCTTGGTGTGGGCGACATACAGGTTCTGGACATCCTCGATCCCGCCCAGACCAGCGATCTGGCAGTTGATGCTGTCGAAAGCACCGGAAGCCTTGAACTGGCTCAGCCAGGAGTCGGCATCCTCACCGGCCATATCGTTGTTGGCGTGATCGCCGGCAACCACCATCAGCGGGCGCAGGATGACCTTGGTGTAGCCCGCAGCCTTAACAGCCTCGATCACGTTCTCGCAGGCAGTCTCTTCCGGCTTGCCCTCAACGGTGCCAATGAACACATTGTCGTAGCCCAGAGTCTGCATAGTGGTCTGCATCTGGCTGTAGCTCACCTTTGCGGTGTGAGAGGTGCCGTGGCCCATAAAGACAAAGGCGACCTTGTCCGCAGCAGCGGCATCCAGACTGTCGTAGCCGGCTTCCTTCACGGCAGCAGCGGTGACAGCCTTGGCAACGTCTTCCTTATCCTGATTGATGATGGTGGCATCGGAACCGACCTCGCCCAGCAGGGGCTCAGCCACAGCGACAGATTCAAACTTGTCGCGGTAGGTGTCGATCATTTCCATCATCTCGTCGTACTCAGCACCGTGCATCAGGTGGGTGGGCTGAACGACCAGATTCTTCACGCCGTTTTCCACAGCGCGGTCCATGGCCTGCTGCATGTTGTCGATCTTTTCGCCATCACGAGCCTGCACATGGTTGATGATGATCTGTGCGGTGAATGCGCGGCGCACAGACCAATCCGGGTATGCGGCCTGCAGGGCATCCTCGATACCCTTGATGTCCTTCACGCGGCTGTCGTTGAAGGAGGTGCCGAAGGAGACCACCAGCAGCTCGTTGTCGCCAATGTCGTCCTGATTGCGGGCATCGTCCTTGGAGGCATCGCCGGTGTCACGGCCAAAGTAGTCGGGGTCGGCGTTCTCACCTTCCACCAGTTCCTTCTGGGTGTCGGTCAGGGCATCCCATGCAGCCTTGGCGGCTTCGCACTGGGCATCGGTATCCTCATTGCGCTCCTGCACATAGATGGCATCGATCAGGTCTGCCACATTCTTTGCTGCCATTTCGTCAGCCTCCTCGCTGCTCGCTTCGCTGGAAGCGGAAGACGCAGCGGTGCTGGATGCAGTGCTGGAAGCAGCCCCGCCGCAGCCGGTGAGCACGCCGACGCACAGAGCCAGAGCCGTAACAGCTGCGGCCAGCTTTTTGGTTTCGATCTTTCTCATTGTTCTTGTCCTTTCCTGCTGGATAAATTGCGGTTTGAACCAAACAAAGGGTACAGGAAAGAGAGATGAAAAAAGAGGCCCTTCTGTCCTGCGGATGGCATGACAAAAAGACCTCTGTTGTTTCAGGGCTTTTTGGTACAACCAATTCCTCGTGATCTGGGGTTTGCACCCCCGTACCAACAGCAGGCAGGTTTCCTGACTGAAAGATCGCCGCCCGGCATCTCCTTCCCAGAGCAATGCTCCAGTGGCTGGTGCAAAGCACCCTGATGCGGACTCCCTTATCACAGTGACGAGATCGTGCGGGATCTGCACCCGCTTCCCTTTTACCCTTTCCGCCGTGCAGTGCATCGGCAAAAGGCACCTGCTGTTTTTCTGTTCAGTTCGTCCGGCATTATATCATAAAACTGCACAGAATGCAATAAAAAACGGCATCCTGCCTTTTTATAAGGAAGGATGCCGTTCTGGAGATCGAGCCAAATGCGGAGCTTACTGGAGTGCACGGATCGCATTGATGGTGATTTTGTACTGGCAGGTCACGCTGTCAAACAGCTCCTTGGTACCTTCCAGTGTGCCTGTGCGCAGCACCTCGGTCAAATCGCAGGTGGGCTGATACAGGTTGGTAAAGCCCAGGTTCTGGCACACGCCCTTGAGCGTGTGTGCCGCACGGAATGCTTCCTTCACATTTCCTTCCTTCAATGCCTGCTCCAGTTTCGGATAGCTGTCGTCGTTCAAAAACATCAGCGTAAATCTGCAGATCATGCCTTCGTTGTAAAGCCGCTTGAGCACGTCCTCATAATTTGCGCCCATCTGTCTATAACATTCCTGAATCGTCATGGTTTGTCGCTATGCCTTTCTTTTTCTACTTATCCCGCCTGATTTGCCACAGAGTGACAAAAGCACCATCCATTTTGTTGCACTTTGTTACGTTTTTAATATATCACGCCTTACTGTGTTTTTCAATGCAGCGATAAAAAAGTCTTGCACTTTTCACATATTGTCCCGAGTTTTTCTTGCAATTTTCCTATCAATTTCTTCCGGTTGGCTTTTTTCTCCGACTTTGCCGTGCCCGCATGGCTGCAGGGCTTTTCCCGCCTTTGCTCTGCCGTTTCTCTGCACGGAAAATGCATTTGAAGAAAAACGTAAAAAACAGTTGACAAAAGCCTTCCTTCATGATAAAATAAGCAAGTCGTCCGGCGAAGGACACAAAAAGTGAATATGGGCGTGTTCCCGAGTGGCCAATGGGGACAGACTGTAAATCTGCTGCTTTCAGCTTCGGTGGTTCGAATCCACCCGCGCCCACCAAAAAACCTCAACGTATGCAAGTACGCTGAGGTTTTTGTTTTGCGACAAGGCTAAACTTATCGGGCGGGTGGATTCGAACAGCTGCGGCGACGGCGCTGAAGACGGCGCAAAAACAGCCCAGTGGGCTGTTTTTAGCAGCGCGGCTCGCGATATCCACCCGCGCCCACCAAAAAACCTCAACGTATGCAAGTACGCTGAGGTTTTTATTTTGCGATAAGGCTAAACTCATCGGGCGGGTGGATTCGAACAGCTGCGACGACGTCGCTGAAGACGGCGCAAAAACAGCCCCGATGGACCGTCAGGTTCACCGGGGCTGCTGCTATACCATGATTTTGTTGACGTTAACATTTTCGTGATGCCGCGAAAACATCACATGTAGACCTTCTGGCTGCGCACCTGCGCTTCGATCAAAAGAGCTGCTTCCCCGTGGGGGCTATGCACATGCAGGATATCTGTTTGTGCCGCCGTTACTCTTCCGCTGCAGCTTTGGATTCGTTCACAAAGGCGGCAATCTTATCCACCTGAATTTCGGCAACGGCACGGCCGGTCTCGTAGACGCGGCGCAGCTGGAGCGGATCGCGCTCCATGGAGCCAATCTCCAGCGGGATGGGCGGGCGGATGACGAACGCCTTGCCGGTCTGCTCCAGCATGGCAATGTGATCCAGCGTTTCGTTGTAGCGCTCGTGACGGTCGGCAACGGCTTCCACGAAAGCGGGGTAGCGCAGGTAGCGTGCCCGGATGGCGGGCAGCATCTTGTTCTTCTTTTTCACAAAGCCCTTGGGCTGGGTCAGCACAATGAGGTTGCGTTTGTAGCCGATGGACTCGAAGAACCGCACGGGGATGGAATCGGCAATGCCGCCGTCCAGCAGCTGATAATGGCCGATCTTTACGATCTTGGCCGCCAGCGGCATGGAAGCGGATGCCTGCATCCACTGGATATCCTCGGCATCGCCGGTGCGGCACTTGTGATAGATGGGGTCGCCGGTACGCACATCGGTGCACACCACAAAAAAGTCCATGGGGTTCTCTGCAAATGTCTTTGCGTCGAACACGTCCAGCTTTTCCGGAACGGTGTGGTAGCAGAACTGCTCACTGTACAGGTTGCCAGTGCGCAGCAGGTTGCCAAAGCTTGCGTAGCGCTTATCGTTGCAATACTGGGTGTTGTAGCGGATCACACGGCCGATCTGATGGGACTTGTAGTTGCAGCCGAACACCGCACCGGCCGAAACGCCAATGGCACCATCCAGCACGATGCCATGCTCCATCAGTACATCCAGAACACCGGCGGTAAACATGCCGCGCATGGCACCGCCTTCCAGCACAAGACCCGTTTTCATATATGCTCTCCCCTCCTGTGTGCCGGTGCACAGATGCCGGACACACCTTATATTAACTACAGTATACTCGAATCTGTAAAAAGTACAAGAGCGGAAAACCTATAAATTTATCAAGAAAACCTCTTGCCAAAGGAAAGAGCATCCGGTATACTAGGTGAAATAAAAAGAGAAATATGCGCTGCAAACGCATGGGCATGGAAAAAATCAGGTTGGAGGAATTGCTGCACTATGAAGATGCTGGAAGATCGTATTCGCAAAGATGGTATCGTACGCGAGGGCAATGTGCTCAAGGTGGATAGCTTTATCAACCACCAGATGGACATTCCGCTGTTCCGGGAGATGGCAAAGGAGTGGAAGCGCCTGTTTGCAGGCAAGCCCATCAACAAGGTGCTCACCATCGAGGCCAGCGGCATTGGCATTGCAGCCATCGTGGCCAGCGAGTTCAACGTGCCGGTGGTATTTGCCAAAAAGTCCATGAGCATCAATCTGGACTACAACAACTACGAGACCAAGATCCAGTCCTTCACCCACAAAAAGATCTACAATGTGATCGTCTCCAAAAAGTTCCTCACCCCGGAAGACCATGTGCTGATCATTGACGATTTCCTTGCCAACGGCTGTGCCCTGATGGGCCTGCTGGATCTGGCCCAGGAGGCCGGTGCCACAGTGGAGGGCATCGGCATTGCCGTGGAAAAGGGCTTCCAGCAGGGCGGCGAGCTGATCCGCAGCAAGGGCATCCAGCTGGAGAGCCTTGCCATTGTGGAGTCCATGAACAGCGAGACCGGCGAGATCGTCTTCCGCGAGCAGCCGCAGCAGAATTAAACAAAAAAACATTGCAGCCCCGGGAAAGTCGGAAGACCTTTCCGGGGCCGTTTTTTGCTTACGCCCCGTCAAAGCTGTCACCGTCGGCGGGCAGGTCGGCAGCGGTCTGGGCAGGATCGGGATCGCTTTCCGGTTCCACGGCGCGGGGCACGCCCTTGTACACCAGCGTCTGTTCCAGCACCTCGGCGCACACCGGGGCTGAAAGGCTGCCGCCGGCAGTCGTCCAGCTGTGGGGTTCGTCCAAGCACACCAGACACAAAAACTGCGGGTCGTCGATGGGAGCCACGGCCACAAAGCTGGCAATACGGGCTTTTTCGTCGGCGCTGTCCAGCTTCTGGCTGGTGCCGCTCTTGCCGCCCACCCGGTAGCCTTGGATGCGGGCATTGCGCCCGCCGCCGTAGAGCACCACGGCTTCCATCATCTCACGCATGGTTTCAGAAGTTTCCGGTTTGATCACCTGCCGCCTGCACACCGGCTCTGTGTGCTGCAGAATGCTGCCGTCCGGGTTCAGGATATCGCTGACAAGATAAGGCTGCATCAGCCTGCCGCCGTTCACCACAGCGCACACGGCTGCGGCCATTTCCATATAGGAGATCTTGCTGCTCTGGCCGAAGGCGCAGGAGGCCAGCTCCACCGGCCCCATGCGGTCAGCGGTGTAGTACAGGCTCTTTTTGGGTTCGGCGGGCAGATCGACCCCGGTTGGCTCCCGCAGGCCGAAAGCGGCAAAGTAATCGCAGAAGGCTTCTTTGCCCAGCCGCGCGCCGATCTGGATAAAGCTCTGGTTGCAGGAATTTTCCAGCGCCTGGGTCACGGTCTGGCTGCCGTGGCGCTTGTGGTTGGCGCAGTGAAACCGTGTGCCCGCCACCGAGATGGACTCGCCGCAGTAAAAGGTGGAGTTTTTGCTCACAACCCCGGCATCCAGCGCGGCGGCGCAGGTGATAAGCTTGAACACGCTGCCCGGCTCGTACAGGTCGCTGACAGCCTTGTTGCGCCACTGGGTCTGCTGGGCCAGCTGCAGGGCGGCAGCGCGCTCGCTGCCGGTAAGGGCATCCACGGCCTTGCGGGCGGCTGCATCGTAGACCACGCGCGGCTGGTTCGGGTCGTAGGCGGGCGTGGTGGACATGGCCAGCACGGCCCCGGTGTTCACGTCCATCACGATGCCCACGGCGCGCGCCGCCACATGATGCTCCTTGACCGCATAATCCAGCGCGTTTTCAAGGTAATGCTGGATGTTGGCATCGACAGTCAGCCGCAGGCCGCTGCCTTCCAAGGGCACTTTTTCGGTCTCGTAGCTCTGCTCCAGTGTGTAGCCCCAAGCGTTGACGGCGGTGAGCACCACACCATTCTGCCCGGTGAGCACATCGTTATATTTCAGCTCCAGCCCGCTCACACCGGCGTTGTCTACATTGGTAAAGCCCAGCACGCTGGCCAGAAATTCCCCCTCCGGGTACCAGCGCTTGGAGTCCTGATTAATGCGGATGCCGGTGATGCCGTTCTCTTCACAAAAATCCCGCACGCGGTCGGCGGTGTCGCGCTCCACGCGGTAGCGCAAAAGGCAGTCGTTGGAGGTGCGGTCACTGAATTTTTCCAGCAGCTTCGCTTCGTCCAGCTCCAATATTTCCGCAAGGCCCTGCGCGGCAAGGCTGAGCTTTTCCTCCGGCATCTCGCGCGGGGAGGCCCGCAATGTCCAGCAGCTGCTGTTGGCGGCAAGCAGTACACCGTCGGCGCTGTAGATGCGGCCCCGGTCGGCAGGCACCACAGTATCGCGCAATTGCTGGCCGAGGGCACGGCTCGTATACCAGTCGCCTGAAAACAGCTGCAGATACGCCAGCCGCGCGGCAAGCCCCGCAAAGCAGACGCAGCACATCAACGCGGCCACCAGCCGTGCCCGGGCATGGAATGCCCGTTCCGGCAGGGTGCGCAAGGGGCGCGGCTCCGGTTTTGGCATGGCAGGCACCTCCTTCTCTGGGCAAGTGTATGCGCCGGTGTGCCGGGGATATGACTAACCGGCACCGCCGCCGCGTACAATAAAGGAACGGAGGTGATACGGATGCACAAAGCTGCTGCCCATGCAAAGCACGGCCTGCCGCTGCGGCATCTGCCGGCCATGGACCTGCCGTTTCTGGTGCTGGTGCTCACGCTGGTGGGCTTTGGCCTTGTAATGCTGGGCAGTGCCAGCAGTGCAGTGGCGCTGTACCGGCGGGGCGATGCTTTTGCCTACCTGCGGCCGCAGCTGCTGTATGCTGCGCTGGGCATCGGGGCCATGTGGGTGGCAAGCCGGGTGGACTACCATATTTACCACAAGCTGGCATGGCCGCTGCTGGCGCTTTCAATGGTGTTGCTGACGGCGGTGCTGTTCATGCCGGAGTACAACGGCTGTAAGCGCTGGCTGGTGCTGCCGGGCCTGGGCACACTGCAGCCCAGCGAGATCGCCAAATTTGCGGTGGTGCTGGTGTTTGCGCATATCATTGCGCTCAACCACGACCGCATGGGCAGCTTTGCGGTGGGGGTGCTGCCCTTTGCACTGGTGCTGGGAGCGGTGGCGGTGCTCATGCTGCTGGAACCGCACCTCTCCGGCACAGTGCTCATTTTGGGCATCGGCGCGGTGCTCATGTTCGTGGGCGGCACCGGCCTCAAGTGGTTCGTGCTGGCCGGGGCGGGCGGTGCAGCGGCCATTGGAGCTGCCATCATCATTATGCCGGACCTTGTGCCCTACGCGGCCAGCCGTCTCAGCTCATGGCTGGATCCCTTTGCCGACCCGCTGGGCGACGGCCACCAGACCATCCAGAGCCTGTATGCCATCGGCTCCGGGGGCGCGGCGGGCCTTGGCCTTGGCAGCAGCCGCCAGAAGCACCTGTTCGTGCCCGAACCGCAGAACGACTTCATCTTTTCCATCCTGTGCGAGGAGCTTGGCTTTGTGGGAGCCTGCGCGGTGATCCTGCTGTTTGCGCTGCTGCTGTGGCGGGGCATCACGCTGGCGGCGCATGCACCGGATCGGTTCGGTGCGCTGCTGGTAGTGGGCTTTGTGGTGCAGGTGGCCCTGCAGGCAGTGCTGAATATGGCGGTAGTCACCAACACCATCCCCAATACCGGCATCAGCCTGCCGTTTTTTTCCTCCGGCGGCACCAGTCTGATGATGCTGCTGGGCGAAATGGGCATCGTGCTGTCGGTGTCCCGCGGGGAGATATAAAACCGGGCGTTCCCTGCCATAAAACGACAGCATCCTCTGCCGGTTCAGCTACAAATAACCGGACAAACAAATGACACAACTGCAGACAAAATAAACAAAAAGCCTTCGCGCCGCATAGCATGAGGTATCTTTTGCGGAACGGGGGCTTTTTGCATGGGCGGAGATCTTATCATCACGGGCGGCATGCCGCTGAACGGCACAGTGCACATCCCGGCAGCCAAAAACAGCGTGCTGCCGCTGCTGGCAGCGGCCCTTTTGTGCAATGGCACGGTGCGTTTTCTGCAGGTGCCGCATCTTGCGGATGTGGACACCAGCGTGGAGCTTTTGCAGGGTGCGGGCTGCACGGCCCGCTGGCAGGGCAGCGACATCACGGTGCAGGGCGTGCCTTCCACCTGCCGCCTTGCGCCGGAAGCCGCCGCGCGGATGCGGGCATCCATTTTGTTCTGCGCACCGCTTCTGGCGCGGCTTGGCCGGGTGGAAACGGTGTTGCCCGGCGGGTGCCGCATTGGTGCAAGGCCGGTGGACCTGCACCTTTCCGGCCTTGCGCAGATGGGCGTGCACTGCCGGGAGGAGGGGGCAAGGCTGATCCTGACAGCGCCTGCCGGGCTGCACGGTGCGGACATCACACTTGGGTTTCCCAGCGTGGGTGCTACCGAGACACTGCTCTTGGCAGCAGCTGCGGCGCAGGGCGAGACGGTCCTGCGCGGGGCCGCGCGAGAACCGGAGATCAGCGATCTGGCAGCATTCCTGAACCGGTGCGGCGGCTGTGTGCAGGGCGCGGGCACCGGCACCATCCGGGTGCAGGGCAGACGAATGCTGTATAGCTGCAGCTTTGCGCCCATGGCCGACCGCATCGTGGCATCCACCCTTGCCTGTGCCTGCGCGGCGGCAGGAGGCCGGGTGGAACTGACCGGCTGCAGGCCGGAAACCTATGCACCGCTGCTGGAAATTCTGGCACAAATGGGCTGCAGGGTAGAAACAGGGCCGGAAAGTGCGGTCATTACCCGGCTGGGCGCGCTGCACGGCGCGGGCAGAGTGTTCACCGGGGTATACCCGGCACTGGCAACGGACGCAGCGCCGCTGCTTGCTGCTGCCATGCTTGCCGCCGACAGCGCCAGCAGCATCGAGGACGTGGTGTTTGAGCGGAGATTTGGCTGTGCAGAGGGTTTTGCGGCTTTTGGGGCCGCTGTGCAGGTGCAGGGACGCACACTGGACATCCGACCGGTGCGGCAGCTGCAGGGCGCGTGTGCACGGGCTGCGGACCTGCGCGGAGGCGCGGCACTGGTGGTGGCCGCGCTGGCGGCAAGGGGACGGAGCCGCATTACCGAAACCGGTTATATCGACCGCGGATATGCCGGTTTTGCACAGATGCTGGCGGAACTTGGTGCCCAAATTGAGCGGGAAATGCCGCGGGAAAGCGCCAGCGAGAAAAAAACACCTTCAAAAAAGCAAAATTGACTTGCATTCAGGGCAAAAAGATGATACGATACAGTTATATAAGTGTAAGCAGATAATTTCTGTGCGCTATGCGCAGTTTTACGATAAAATCCGATGGAGGACAAAGTTATGGCACTCATGCTCGATGAAGAAATGGACGAAAATGTTACGACGATCAAGGTGATCGGCGTGGGCGGCGGCGGCGGCAACGCCGTCAACCGCATGGTCAGCGACGGCCTGCAGGGCGTCGAATTTATCGCAATGAACACCGATCAGCAGGCTCTGGCCAAGAACCACGCTGCCACCAAGGTGCAGCTGGGTTCCAAGCTGACCAAGGGCCGCGGTGCCGGTGCAGACCCCGAGATCGGCCAGCGCGCCGCTGAAGAGAGCAAGGACGAGATCGCAAATGCGCTCAAGGGTTCCCAGATGGTGTTTATCACTGCCGGCATGGGCGGCGGCACCGGCACTGGTGCAGCACCCGTTGTGGCCGAGGTCGCCCATGATCTGGGCATTCTGACCGTTGGCATCGTCACCAAGCCCTTCTCCTTTGAGGGCAAGCGCAAGATGGGTCTGGCAGAGCAGGGCATTGCAAACCTGCTCATGCATGTGGACAGTCTGATCGTCATTCCCAATGAGCGCCTGAAGATGATCAGTCAGGAAAAGATCACCCTGATGAATGCCTTCCAGGCAGCCGATAACGTGCTGCGTCAGGGCGTTGAGTCCATTTCCGCTCTGATCAATGTGCCCGCCTTCATCAACCTGGACTTTGCCGACGTGCGCTCCATCATGAAGGATGCCGGCTACGCACACATGGGCGTGGGCAGTGCCAAGGGCGCAGGCAAGGCCGAGAACGCCGCAAAGGCTGCTATTTCTTCTCCGCTGCTGGAGACCAGCATTGCCGGTGCACACGGCGTGATCATCAACATCACTTCCAGCCCGGACATCGGTCTGGAGGATGTGGAGACTGCAGCAGGTCTCATTACCCAGAGCGCACATCCCGATGCAAACATCATCTGGGGTACTGCATTCGACGAGAACCTCTCGGACGAGATGCGTGTGACTGTGGTTGCTACCGGTTTTGACAACAAGAGCGCAAGCGACCTGCGCAGCAGCATCAGCAATGCAATGGGCGGCGCACAGTCCACTCCGTCTGCTGTGTTCAGCAGCGAGACTGCAAGTCCGGCAGCTTCTGCCGCAGGCGGCGCTGCACCGGCACCCACTGCTGCAAAGCCCGTGGAAGAGGACAACAGCGATAATGGCTATTACGACCAGCTGATGGCCATGCTGAACAAGCGCAGATAAAAAGCTGGCCGTCATAAGCAGATCGGGCGTATCGGATGGATCGGAGGGACACCATGGCGCAGGGCAGGCAGCAGAACAATGGTTCGCGGCAGCGCTGTGCCCAGTCTGCCGCGGCAAAGGCTCCGGCAGAGCCGCCCAAGGCGGTGTGTGCCCAGCTGGAGCAGATGAACCGAAAGCTGGCAGCGGCCAGTGCGGAAATTTTGCGCTATCAGACCCGTCTGTTTGCCTGTGAACGGCAGATGGCCGCGCTGCGGCAGGAAAATGCCCAGCTGGAAGCGGCCTGTGAGCAGGCGCGGCAGGAGGCTGAGTGCGCGGGCGCTCATGCAGAGCAGCTGCGTCAGGAGCTGGCCCGCCATGCCGAAGCTGTGCGGCCTGTGCCGGTTGCGGCACATACGTCCCCGCAGCCGGAACCATCGGCAGCGCAGAGTCCGCGGCCGGAGCCGGAGGCCGAACAGCCTCCACAGCCCGGGCCGGAGACTCCGCAGCCTGCTCAGCCGGACTGGAAGCCCCAGACCAGATTGGAGCACCTCTCGGTGGAGCTGATGAACTGGTTCGACGATATGATGGGCGCATGACAGAAAGCTGGATGATCTGCAAAAAGCAGATATGAGTGGAATGAAAAGCTGCTGCAAAGCGCAAAGCTGTTGCAGCAGCTTTTTTGTGGTCCGGTAGGAAACGGAAGACCCTGCGGCCGGAAGTACAGGAGCGAGGAGCGGTTAAGATGGAACCAAAACAGAAAATACTGATCGTGGATGACTCGGAGATCAACCGCGCCATGCTCAAGGAGATTTTGGGTGAGGGCTACGAATATCTGGAAGCCGAGAACGGCCTGCGCGCGATCGAAATTCTGCGCAGACGCACCGATATCGCGCTGGTGCTGCTGGACCTGATCATGCCGGAAATGGACGGCTTTGATGTGCTGCGGGTGATGCAGTGCTATGCATGGCAGGAGGAAATCCCGGTCATTGTGATCAGCGCGGCAGAGGACACCCGAAGCGTCGAGCGCGCCTATGATATGGGCGTGGCCGATTACATCCGCCGCCCGTTCGAGCGGGTCATGGTGCTGCGCCGAGTGAAGAATGCGCTCATGCTTTACGCAAAGCAGAAGCGCCTTACCCGCCTTGTGACCGATCAGGTGTACGAAAAAGAGCACAACAGTGTGCTGATGATTAACATTCTGAGCCATGTGGTGGAGTTCCGCAACAGCGAGAGCGGCCAGCATGTGCTGCACATCCGCACCCTGACCGACCTGCTCCTGCATCAGCTGGTGCAGAAGACTGACCGTTACCAGCTGGATGAGAGTGATATCTCGCTGATCAGCACAGCGTCGGCGCTGCACGATATCGGCAAAATCATGATCCCGGAAGAGATCCTGAACAAGCCCGGCCGCCTGACCGAGGAAGAGTACGCTACCATCAAGACCCACACCACCGAGGGTTCCAGGATCCTGAAGGGGCTTGCCATCGGGCAGGACGAACCGCTGGTAAAGGTGGCACACGCTATCTGCCGCTGGCATCACGAGCGGTGGGACGGCGGCGGCTACCCGGACAGGCTCAAGGGCGACGAGATCCCCATTGCAGCACAGGTGGTGGCACTGGCCGATGTGTACGACGCACTGACCAGCGAGCGCTGCTATAAGCAGGCCTACAGCCACGAAAAGGCCGTTGACATGATCCTGCACGGCGAGTGCGGCAGCTTCAATCCGCTGATGATGGAGTGCCTGAAAGAATCCTCGGAGCTGCTGCGCACAGAGCTGCAGCGCTCGGAGTATGACCGCGGTTTCCGCCACGAGACCCGCCGCCTTTCGGAGGAGATCCTGCACCGCGAAGCTCTGCCCCGTGAGGATCGTGCCCAGCGTCTGCTGGATCTGGAACGGGAGCGCACCGCTTTTTATGCCGAGCAGCGCGGCGGTATCCAGTTCGATTACGATATCCTCAGCGGCAGCGTGACCGTGGTGAACCGCTACGAGGACCCGGTCAACCGAACCCAGAAGCTGGACTTTGATAAGGGCATGGGCCTGACATTCCTCTCCGGCAAGGACCGCCGCAAGCTGCTGGATGCCATTGCAGCCGCAACGCCGGAAGAGCCGGATGCCGCATTCCCGGTGCTGATCGCGGTGGATCAGGAATACCGGCTGCACCGGCTGGTGATGCACACCATGTGGAGCCGCGCCGGTGTGCGCCACTGCGTAAGCGTGGTGGGCCAGATCACAGATGACCATGCCCGCCTGCAGGAGCTGATGCTGGGCAATGTGAACAGCGACCAGCCGGAAGCACTGCTGGAATGCCTGAAGGGCTTTTTTGACATTGTGCGTCTGGTGGACCCGGAAAACACCAAGGTGCTGAGCTTGGGCAAGGATGGCCGGCTGACCGAGATGCCCGGCACCTGCCACATGGTGTGGAACAAATCGGGCCGGTGCGAAAACTGCATTTCCAGTAAGGCCCTTGCCCGCAAGGAATCTCTGAACAAGATCGAGTTCAAGGACGAGCAGGCTTATTTTGTCATGGCAAAGTATGTGGAAGTGGGCGGACGCGGCTGCGTGCTGGAAATGGTGTCCAAGCTTTCGGACGGACGCTGGCTGGATATGGGCGGCCGCCGGATGCTGCTGGACCGCGGCTCCAACTTTGACCGCAGCGCCTTTGTGGATTCGTTGACCGGAGCATACTCCCGCCAGTACTTCGAGTGCTTCCTTGCGGAGAGCGAACAGGTGGAAGGCGTAGTGATGATCGACGTGGATCACTTCAAGGAGGTCAACGACCGGTTCGGCCATCTGGTGGGCGATAAGGCCCTGCAGAGCGTGGCACAGTCCATCCTGAGCAACCTGCGCCAGACCGATGTGCTGGTGCGCTATGGCGGCGATGAATTCCTGCTGCTGGTGCCGCACATCCGGCCCGGAGAACATGTGATACAGCGCGTGCGGGAGGCTGCGGCTAGTGCCAGAGTGGAAGGCTACCCGGAGCTGGAGCTTTCGGCCAGTGTTGGCGGTGTGTGCGATGTGCATCCGCTCACCGAGGCCATCCGTCAGGCAGATGAAAAAATGTACCAGAACAAGGCCGAGCGCAAAAATTAAACAAAACAAAGCCCGAACAGGCTGCAGTATCACACTGCTGTGCCTGTCCGGGTATTTTTGTTTTTTCAGCGCACAGCGCTGGTGCGGTGCTCCATCAGATAGGTGGCCTCAAGGTCTGCGATGTGCAGCTTGACGGCAAGGGGATACTTGTCGTAGGCTTCCGAGATGGCAAAGCAGCCGCCCCGGGCCGCATCGTCAAAGCCGCCCATGTGCCAGCGGATGGCAACGGCTTCCTCGATGTGCAGCTTCATGAACCGCTCAATGAGGAACACGCTCTTTTCGCCGTGGCCGTAGGGGAACAGATCCTCCACGCTGTAGCTGGGCACCTTTTCCCACTGGCCGGTGGCTTCGTTTTTCACGTTGCGGGTGCCGGGCTTGTAGTAGTTGGCCTTGCACAGATCGTGCAGCAGCGACACGATCGTAAAGCTCTCGATGTCATCGGACGCCGGATCGAAGTGCTTGGAAATGAGCACATTGTAGACGTTCATCGAATGATCGAGCAGGCCTCCCTCATATGCCGCATGAAAGCGCGTCGAGGCGGGCGCAGTGAAAAAGTCGGTCGTCTCCATCCATGCAAGCAGCTTTTCCGCGCCGGGACGCTGCACATTCTTGCGAAAGGTTGAGAGGAACAGCTCCTTATTCTCTGTGTTGTCCATATTTTTCCTCCATTTCTGTCCGGGCGAGCCGCAGCAGGGTCTCCCGCCGGTTTCGGCTCTCGTCGTCGAGTACCGCGTCCAGAAGATAGCTCAGCATCTCCCCGATGGCCGCGCCGCCGAGGCCGAGCGCCTGCATATCGTGCCCGTTCACCGCGAGCTGCCGCAGAGACAGACAGGCGTTCTGCCGCAGCACCTCGTTCAGCATTCTCTCTGTCGCGCACAGCGTGCCGACGTCCCACGGCTGCGTGTTCTGACCAACCGCATCCCCTTTTTTGATCATGAGCAGGTCGCGGAACCGTGCCTCTCCGAGGCGCGCAAGACTGCGGCGGACGAGCTTTTCGCTGTCCCCGAGCGGGCGGTCATGCTGCTCGACGAGCAGCAGAATGCGCTCGGTGTCCTCCTTCGAGAACCGCAGGCGCGGCAGCAGCGTGGCCGCAAGCGCGCGGCTTTGCTTCGGGTGGCCGCGGAAGTGACCGATCCCCTGCTCATCCACGGTCTTGCAGGCCGGTTTTCCGCTGTCGTGCAGCAGCATCGCCCACCGCAGACAGGGCTCAGACGGAACCTGCCCGACCGCGCGGACGGTATGCCCCCAGACGTCGTAACAGTGATGCGGATTATCCTGTGTGCAGCCAAACATCGGCACGAGCTCAGGCAGCGCCGCGCCGATGATGTCGTTGTATTTCAGCAGCGTGCGCTGCGCCCAACGGCCGCACAGCAGCCGCGTCAGCTCCTCGCGCACGCGCTCTGCTGCAACGCAGGAAAGGCGGACGAGCTGCCGCCGCATCGCCGCAGCAGTGTTGTCCTCGATCGCAAAGCCAAGCTCGGACGCAAAGCGCACGCCGCGCAGAATGCGCAGCGCATCCTCAGTAAAGCGCGTATCCGGATCGCCGACCGCACGCAGAATGCGGTTTTTCAGATCGTTCTGACCGCCGAACGGGTCAAAAAGCCCGCGTTCAGGATGCCACGCCATCGCGCCGACCGTGAAATCGCGCCGCGCAAGGTCCTCACGGATGCTGCGCACAAAGCGCACGCCGTCCGGGTGACGGCCGTCCGAATAGCCGCCGTCCGTGCGGTAGGTCGTGATTTCGAGCGGACTGCCGTCCAGTATCACGGTCAGTGTGCCGTGTTTGAGACCGGTCTCGATGACCTGTTCTCCCTCGAAAACGCGCAGCATCTCCTCCGGCGCTGCCGCCGTACACAAGTCCCAGTCGTGCGGCCGGATGCCGCGCAGGCTGTCGCGCACGCAGCCGCC
>ENA-USUJ01000566-USUJ01000566.1-human-gut-metagenome-genome-assembly--contig:-NODE-566-length-32969-cov-7.400280_pt1 | contig 32969 bp, 43 predicted proteins | sample MGYA00250061_ERZ773398 | MGnify/ENA primary metagenome ERZ773398 (study PRJEB29103, sample SAMN06111992) | human gut metagenome | biome: human gut; feature: ankylosing spondylitis patient; material... | reverse complement strand
GGATGATGAGCACATATTTGTACTTGCCTGCAAATGCGCTGAGTTTTCGTGTGTTCATGATGCACTGCTCCATTCCTGCCGCGCGCGCGGGATGCCGAGATCAGCCTCAATGGTCTGCGCCAGACGGCTGTTTTCCGTCGCGCCCGCTGTGACCAGCCGGACGGCATACGGATACCAGTAGCCGTCGGTGCTCCACTGCAGCGTGACCTGCGCATCTGCGAGTGAAACGCCGCACTGCGCGGCTTTGTCCAATATATATGCGCGCAGCTCCGATTCTATGACCGTGCGCTGCAGGCGCTCACTGCTGTCGGACACCGCGCCGTCTGTTGAAACCGAGACGCGGCAGTCCTGCAGCGCGGCGGCATAGCTGTCATAATCAAACGCCACGAGCGGCGAAAACAGCAGACACGTCAGCGCAACGCCGCCGATGAGCTTCACGATGCGGCGCAGGCTCTCAGACGTCGGAAACATGGCCGCGAGCGCCGTCAGCAGCGCAGCGCCCGCGAGACTCAGCAGCCACGCGCGCAGTGATTCCATCATCCCGTCACCGCCTTCATGCTTGATACGATAGAGAGAAACAAAATGAGCGACGCCACGCCGACCATCCCGAGCAGGAAGCCGTACACATCCGCAAAGCCGCCGATCAGCCGCCCGACCCGCTTGTCCGCAAACGACTCCGCGATCCCGGCGGCAAGCTTATACAAAGCATAGTGCACGGCAAGCTGCAAATACGGCGTGACGCACACGGCGGCAACACTCATGACACCGATGATGCCGATGCCGCCGCGCAAAATCGCAGCGCTTGCCGTGACGGTCGCCGCAGCGTCCGCCACGATGCTGCCCACGACCGGCAGCGCCGCGGAGACGGCGGTTTTGACGGCCTTGGCCGCAGCCGCATCCGCTGAGCCGGTGAGAATGCCCGTCAGCGACAGATAGAGCGTGAACACCCCGGCAAAGCCGATGAGCAGCAGCCGAAGCGCCTTGCGCAGCAGGGCGCTCAGCGCCGTGAGCACGTCCTGCTCGAGCGCCGCGCCGCAGATGACAGTGCCCGCGTATGTATAGAGCATCGGCAGCAGCACCGCTGTCTCCGCCGACAGCAGCACATCGAGAAAGAGCGATGTCGCCGCATATTTTGCCGCCGCCGAAGTCGCCGCCCCGCTTGCCGCCGCAGCGGCGCACATACTCGGCAGCAGGATCTTGGAAAAGTCGCGCAGTGTGGTCAGCGCGCTGCTGCCGGCCGTGATGCAGGACGTCACATGGGTGACGCTCAGCGCAGCCACTGCCACCGCACCGGTCATCTGCGTGACCTTGGCGCACGCACCGCTTGCAGACAGCGACGCGCACAGCGCCGCCAGAAACACGACTGCAAGCAGCAGCGCCGCATTGCGCGCGGCCGACACCAGCGCTCCCCCGCCCTCATGCAGCACATAGCCCCAGAGCTTTTGCAGCAGTGGACGTGGATGCGCGGCATCTGCGACGGTCAGCGTGCCGAAGGCATCATATGTCTGCGCCGGGAGCGCGGACTCCAGCGCCGTCGTACCGAATGCCTCCGCCTGCTCGGACGCAATGTCATAGGCGTATGCAGGCTGCGTGCATATGGCCGCCAGCGTCAGCGCCGCCAGCAGCGCAAGCAAAAATCGCTTCATAGGCACGCTCCGATCATGGTCAGAAATGTGCGCAGCAGCGGCAGCGCCGCATAGAGCGCCGCCGCAACGCCGACGAGCTGCACAGCGCCTGCGCCCGCAGCCTGTCCTGCGTCCTTGCAGAGACTCTCTCCGATCATGGTCAGGATGCTGATGGTCATGCATTTGAGCAGCGGCCCGGTGTAGACGCCGGACAAATCGCTGAGCGCAATGGCATCACGAAAGAAATCCGCCAGCGGCCCGAGCAGACCGACGCACAAAAACAGCGCCAGCAGCGCAGCCGCCGCACTCAGCAAAAACGAGATGCCCGGCACGGTCTTATAGACCGTGGCTGCGGCGGCAGCGGCAACGATCACGATCAGCATCGCACGAAAGACCGCCTCCATCAGAACGAAAACAGCTGCTTGATGAGCGCAAACAGCTCACTGATCTTCTGGATCACCAGCACCAGCACCACGACCAGCCCCGCGATGGTCGTCATGAGCGCCTGCTCGTCGCGCCCCGCGCGCGAGAGCAGGATGTTGAGCACAGCGACGAGAATCCCGATCGCCGCGATCTTAAAGACAAGGTCAACGTCCATAAGTCCCTCCCCGGTTCAAAGCAGCGCAACGGCGGCGAGCAGACCGAGCGTCGCGCCGAGGCCGCAGACCAGTTTACCGCGCCGCCGCGTGTCATCTTGCAGTGCAGCGGAAATGCTCTGCAGCGACGCAATGCAGGTGTCCAGTGCCTGCCGCTGGAGCTGCGCGTCATATTTTCCAAGCTGCGCGCCCAATGTCAGCAGCGCGGCGCGCGCGGCCGGTGTGAGCATGTCCAGTGCCCGGATCGCCGCCGCCCATTGCTCGCAAAACGGCCGGTCGCTGTCCGTGATGCCGTCTGCGAGGGCGGTGTATTGCGCATGCAGCAGCTCCGGCGCCGTCTCCGCCGTGTGGCGCAGTGCTTCCGGCAGCGGCAGCAGCCGCCCGACGATGTCGCTGCGCAGCAGCTGCAGGCTGTCGATCACCGCCGCGAGCAGCTGCGCGCGCTGCTGCAGTTCGCGCCGAAGCGCGAAGCCCGCCGCGGTGCTGCCCAGAAACAAAAGCGCTGCGCCCAGTCCGTGCGCCCACGTCATGGCAGCTCCTCGAGCGTGTAAAAACGCGCGCCGCCGCTGCGCGTGATGCAAACGGCGCGGCGGAAAATATGCTCGTCCAGCAGCGCGCGGTACAGCGTCCGGCAACGCAGCGCACCGACGCTCTGCGCGTGCGCCGTCGCCAGCAGCGCAACGCCGCAGCCGGCGGCAATGCGGATTGCCTCGATATCCTCCGGCGCGCTGATCTCGTCAAACGCCAGCACATCCGGGCGCATGGCACGCAGCAGCATCATACAGCAGGCAGCCTTCTGTCCCCCGGTCATGATGTCCGTGTTCGCGCCGACGTCAAACTGCGGCGTGCGGTTTTGCACAGCCGCGATCTCGCCGCGCTCGTCCATAAGCGAGATGCGCAGCCCTTGGTCGGACAACCGGCGCACGCACTCGCGCAGCAGCGTCGTCTTTCCGCCGCCGGGCGGTGAGAGAATGAGTGTGCTGCAAAAGCCGTCCTTCATCAGCTGCGGCACGAGCGCATCGGCGCACCCGGGCACGGCGTGCGGGATGCGCACGGACACGGAGCTCAGCTGCCGGATGCCGTCGATCTGACCGGCAGCCTGTCCATAGGCACAGCCGCACAGCCCGACGCGGCAGCCACCGGCCGTCTGTAAGTATCCCTGCCGGATCTGGTCTGCTGCCGCATAGACGGACGCGCGCGTTGCGCGCTCGAGCAGATAGTCCAGATCGTCCGGCAGCACGGCACGGCACGCCGCATGGTACACATTTTCCTGCGTCAGCAGCACGGGCGGCCGCCCGATGCGGCAGCAGATCTCCTCCACGAGCTCGTCCCGGTCGCGCTGCGTCTGCGCGATGGCCTGTCCCAGCGACGGCGGGAACAGCGCCAGCGCCTGATTTGTGAAGATCATCCGTCTCCCTCCTCTTTTGTCCTGCCACATCCTATGCATGCGCAGCATAAGACAGAACAAAAAAAGAGAGGCAGCCAATAAGCTGCCTCTCTCAAGCAAAGGATAGATCAAATTAGAGTTTGCGGCACTCGAGGTAATAGCGCTTGTCCGCACCGAGGCCGATCGAAAAGCTCTTTTTCGGGAACGGGCCGGAGCGGAGCACAGACGTGAAGAGCTCCTCTTTTTCCATGCGCGGCATCAGGATGCCGCAGCAGCCGTCTCCGGCGGCGAGGTCAACAGCCTCGTCATCGCCGTGGATATAGTCGATCCGGCCGCCATGCGCCTGCATATACGATGCGCAGAATGCATCCAGCGCAGCAATGGCCTCGCCGAGCGAGCTGCCGCGTGCGAGAATGTCTCTGCGCTGCGCACCAGCCAGCAGCGTGACCGCATAGCCGCGGCCGTCTGCTGCCGCAAGCGCGGCCTCGGCAGCGTCCAGCCAATGCGCCGCATCGGTCTCAAAGAGGACACGGTGGATGGGCTCGAACGTCACGGCCGGACTGTGCAGGTTCACAAGCTCGACCAGTGCATAGCGCGCGGGGTCAACTGCCGCCTGTTCGGGCGTGAGCGTTTTTTTCTTTTCCAGCCAGCACTGACGGGCAGCGGCCAGACTGTGGTTGCCGTCCGCAATTGCAAAACGCATGGGGTGCTCGCCGTCCGTTCCGACGCCGGTCGCACACATGGCTGCTGCCAGCCGATTGGCTGCGTCTCCGGCAATGCGGCGGCCGCAGATATGCCCGCCGCCGGACATGAGGTCGAAATCATAGAGCGTGTCACCCGCAAGCGCCTCCGCCTTGCGGCAGATAGCATCCTCCGGATCTGTATAAAAGACCATGATGTGCGGCATTTCCAGCGCCGCTGCCGCACGGATGCGCACACGCGCCGGAAGGCGCGAGGCGACCGTGCCCTCCGTTGCACGGATGGGCGTGACGGAATCGGGCGCGTAATCATACGCCTCAAGATCAAGCGCGCCGACGATGCCACAGCGCACAGCGCCGCCCGGCAGCGTACGCTGCACGAGCACAAGGCTGTGCGGCACGGTGCGAAACACGCCGCTGTCCAGATAAGCGTGCATCGTCTGCTGAATGGCACGCGTCGTCGCCGCTTCGTCACACTTACCGAGGTAAAACTCCGGCAGCATCAGCCGCAGCGTAGAGGGTACGTCGCCGACCGTGTCCTGCACTGCGCGCCAATAGGCGGCGTCCGACGTGAACTGGTCGCAGGCAATGACACTCCAGCGATGCATATCCGCACGCTCAGGCAGCAGAATATCCGTAGGGGCAAAAAACAGGTTCTGGTTCATTCGAGACTCCATTTTTCCGCTCTGCCGACGGCGCGCAACCAGTTGTCATGCTGCCGCTTTGCCTGCTCGGCATCCATTTCTGGCTTGAAAATACGGTCAGACTGGCGCAGGAGCGCAATATCGTCCACGCTCTCCCAGACGCCGCTGGCAAGGCCGGCGAGGAACGCCGCGCCGAACGCGGTCGTTTCGACCAGCTTCGGCCGGTCGATCGGCACGCGCAGCATATCTGCCTGAAACTGCATCAAAAACGAGCTCACCGACGCGCCGCCGTCCACGCGCAGGACGGAGATCGGGCTCTCAGCGTCGATCTGCATGGCATCGAGCAGGTCCTTGACCTGATAGGCGATGCCCTCAAGCGTGGCGCGGGCGATGTGCGCCTTGTTGCTGCCGCGCGTCAGACCGACGATCGCGCCGCGGGCATACATATCCCAGCGCGGTGCGCCAAGACCGGTGAACGCGGACACGAGATACACGCCGCCGTTATCCGGCACGCTCTCGGCCAGCAAGTCGCACTCATGCGCCGCGCCGATGAGACCAAGCTCGTCGCGCAGCCACTGAATGGAGCTGCCGGCATTGAACACGCTGCCTTCGAGGGCATAGGTGGTCTCGCCGTTAACGGACCACGCAACGCTCGTGACCAGACCGCTGACGCTGCGCACGGACTTGTTGCCGGTGTTCATGAGCGTGAAGCAGCCCGTACCATAGGTGTTCTTCGCCTGACCCGGCTCGATGCACGCCTGACCGAGCAGCGCAGCCGCCTGGTCGCCGGCGCTGCCGCAGACGGGCACGCCCTCGAGCGCCTCCAGGCCGGACAGCCCCGCCGTCACCCGTCCGTACACCATGGAGGACGGCACAGGCGTCGGCAGCATGCTCATCGGGATGCCCAGACGCGCGCAGAGTGTCTCGTCCCAGCAGAGATTGTCAATGTCAAACAGCATCGTGCGCGAGCAGTTGGAATAGTCCGACACATGCGCGCGGCCGCCGGTAAGGTTCCAGATGAGCCACGCGTCCACATTGCCGAACAGCAGGTCGCCGCGCTCGGCGCGCTCTCTTGCACCCGGAACGTTATCCAGAATCCACTTGATCTTCGTGCCGGAGAAGTAGGCATCGATAAGCAGACCGGTTTTCTCCTTCACGTAGTCGCCGAGACCGTCCGCCATCAGCTGGTCGCAGATGGGCGCCGTGCGGCGGCACTGCCAGACGATTGCATTATAGACAGGTCTGCCGGTGTGCTTGTCCCAGACGATGGTCGTCTCGCGCTGGTTCGTGATGCCGATGCCGGCGATGTCCGTCGGCGACAGGCCGCTCTTTTCAAATGCCTCGCTCATGGCGAGCAGTTGGCTCTCGAGGATGACCATCGGGTCATGCTCGACCCAGCCCGGTTTCGGATAGATCTGCGTGAATGGATACTGCGCCAGAGATACGATGTTTCCCTTACTATCGAAGATAATCGAGCGGGAACTGGTTGTACCCTGATCAAGTGCAATGATGTAGCCGTTCATAATGAAAATAACCTCCGTAGACTTGACGAATTTCGCCAATTGGAATACAATTCAGGTAGCTTTTAGTATATCACACAATAAGGAGTATTGCTATGCCATCTTTTCATGATTTTAGGTTTTTGTCCACTGATGGGAAACACAACGTGTTTGCCAGAGAGTGCACGCCCGACGGCGAAGTGCGCGCCGTCCTGCAGATCGCGCATGGCGTCGCCGAGCACATCTACCGTTATGCTCCGTTTATGGAGTTCCTCGCAGAAAACGGTTTCGTCGTCGTCGCGAATGACCACCTTGGCCATGGTAAGACCGCAGAAAACGAACAGGAGCTGTGCTTTTTCGCAGAAAAGGACGGCTGGAACGATGTCGTGAGCGATATGGACCAGCTCCATAAGCTCACTGCCGCCAAGTACCCCGATGTCCCCTACTTCCTGTTCGGTCACAGCATGGGCAGCTTCCTGACCCGCACCTATATCATTGACCACCCCGAGGGGCTCAAGGGCGTCGTCATCAGCGGCACCGGCCAGAACCCGGGCGCAGTCATCGCCGCCGGTAAGCTCATGGCAAAGCTCGAGATGATCGACAACGGCCCCATGTATCACAGCCCCACGCTCGACAAGCTTGCCTTCGGCAGCTATAACAAGAAATATGACCACGTGCGCACAAAGCTCGACTGGCTCACCCGTGACGAGGCGGTCGTGGACGCCTACATTGCCGACCCGCTCTGCGGTGCGATGGCGACTGCCGGCATGTTCCACGACATGATGGGCGGCCTGCAGTACATCTGGAAGACGGAAAACCTCAACAAGATGGATAAGTCCACCCCGGTCTACTTCATGGCCGGTGACGGCGACCCCGTCGGCAACTACGGCGAGGCGGTCAAGAAGGTCTACGAGCGCTTCCTGAAAACCGGCTGCAAGGACGTGAAGCTCAAGCTCTACAAGGACGGCCGCCACGAGATGCTCAACGAGCTCAACAAAGACGAGGTGTATGCCGACGTCCTCGAGTGGCTCAACAGCAAGATCTGATGTCTCAAACGGATCTCCGCGCATCGCGCGGGGATCGATAAATTCCCGGAATGAACGCAGGACGAAGCGCGATGAAACAGGTGGATACCAAAGCATATATGACTGCGCTGCGCTCGCTCACCGAGCAGGGGCACAGCGTCAGCGTGCCCGTCGCCGGCAGCAGTATGTCGCCCTTTCTGGCGGGCGGGCGCGACACCGTGTTCTTTTCCAGGCCGGACACGCCCCTGCGCCGCGGCGACATCGTGTTTTACGAGCGCGCGAGCGGCCAGTTTGTCATGCATAGAGTCCGCCGCGTACACCGTGACGGTAGCCTCGACATCCTTGGCGATGCGCAGGCCGAGACCGAGACCGGCATCCTGCCGCAGCAGGTCTTTGCGCGGGCGACCGCCGTCTGCCGAAAGGGTCGGCAGCTTCAGCCCGGAGATTTTCTGTGGGAGCTCTTTCGCGGGCCGTGGCTGTGGGTCATTCCGCTGCGGCATCCCATTGTCCGGATATGGAGCGTGTTCAAAAAGCGCCGGACATAATACAATTACAATACAAAATTACAGATTGCGAAAAGAAAAGCGAAGTGGTTTCCACTTCGCTTTTTTCATTCTATTGGGGTTTAGAGGATGTCCAGCTCGCGGAGCTTTGCGACGAACGCATGGACGTCCTGCCTGAGCACGTCACGCTCGACGTCAAACGCCTCATAGAGTCGCTCGACGATCGCCTCCTCATTCTCGGCCTCCGGCAGCGCGTCCCATATGGCGGCGCCGGTCTCGTTGATCGTGAGCAGTCCTAGGAGCTTCGTCGTCGTCTCGCCGACCGGCACGAGGATCGTGTCGCCCGCGATCTCCCGCTTGACAAGCTGTGCTTTGAGCTTCATGTGTTTTTCATCCTTTCATACGCGCTCTGCGTCAGCGCGGCAGTAGCCTTCGTCATGGCGCAGACATATTCCGGCCTTCCGTCAAACGCGCCCGTCTCGGTCACGCACATCGCAGCGCAGGCATGGCACATGTGCTTATATTCGCACTGTGTGCACGCCGGCGGCAGCAGAATGCGCGCCGTGGCCGCCTTGGTTTCCTCCCATGCGCGCGCAAAGCCGAGCTCCGGCACGGAGACATCTGGCTGCACCATCATGCCGCACGGCGTCATGACGCCGCGCCAGTTGATCCAGAACGAGCTGCGCCCCGCGCGGCAGGCCATCTTCTCCCCCGGCGTCCCGTCGCACACTTCGCTCTCCGGCGCGCGGATACCGGCGCGCATCGCCTCGGCGCGCTGGCAGAACATCTCGTCCGAAAACCGCAGCCGGTCCCAGCGCACGCTGCAGGCGGCAGCCTCCTGAAAGGTAAAACGATCGTTGCTGCCGGTCGCGTGCTCGTCGCGGCGCACGGGCGGGAACATGTACGACGCCATCTGCACCGGTGTGCCGAGCTCGGTCGCTATGGCATAGATCGCGTCCATATCATCGACATTGTACGGCGTCATGGAAGCGTTGAGCTTCACGCCGATGCCGAGCGCCTTGAGCGCGCGGATATTGTGCACGACGCGGTCATACATCGGCCGGCCGCACAGCCGTTCATATGTCTCATTGCAGCCGCCATAAAGCGTGATGTTCATGCGCGACGGCGGCTCATGCCGGAAGAAATCCAGCCAGTCATCGTCGATGAGCGATGCGTTGCTGTTGATGGACACCATGAGCCCCATCTTCTTGAGCTCGGTAAGCAGATAGCAGAAATCCGCGCGAATAAGCGGCTCTCCGCCGGTCAGCAGCAAAAACAGCATCCCCTGGCTGCGTGCCTGCTCCGCGATGGTGAGCCACTCGTCCGCGGTGAGCTCCGCCCCGCGCCGCCGCTGTTCCTCGGGCGTGAGGTGCACGTAACACATGCGGCAGTTGAAGTTGCAGCGCGCCGTGAGCTCAAAGCTTCCCGCAAGCGGGATGCCCTTTGCGCAGGCCCGCGCGTGGAGATAAGCCGACAGCCGTGGCTCGGTGCTCATCTGTTCCATATCAGATACCTCCCAATTTGCCCCGCAGGGTTTCGACCGCCGTGGCGTCCGGCAAGCAGTCCATGCGCAGCACCGGCACGTCGGAGACGAGCCGCGCCACGCATTCGGTCATTTGTTCCGCCGAGCGCGCGTCCCATTCGTAATACGCGCACTGGCTGAGCACACCCGCAAACGCCGCCTGCGGGCTCGGGACAAACACGCGGTTTTCACTGCCCTGCCCGAGCAGGACGATCGCCCGGACCGGCGCCGTTACATTTTCGGATATGCCGGACGTGCCCGAATAGAAAATGCCGTTCGCGGTCTTTTTGCCCACGTCCACAAGTGCGCGGTCGCCGTTGACGACACGCGCCCCGGCGCAGCGCTCCCAGAGCGCGGCCTGCGTGCTCTTGCCGACACCGCTCGGTCCGGAAAACAGGATAGCCTCGCCAGCGCTCGTCACGATGTACGCGCTGTGCAGCACGAGCATCCCGCGCGCGGCAAACACGTCAAACAGCCCCACAGCCTCCAGCGCCGTGCTGACCGACGCGCCGGTGCGATAAGCGCTCGCAAAGATCACATCCGTGTGCGCACCATGCGTCACGGCATAGGTAAAGTGCGGAATATCCCCCGGTGCACTGACCCATTGCAGAAGGTGGCGCTGTGCGCCCGCTTGCCAGCGAAACACATCATCGCGCCGCAGCGCGTCCGCCGGCGGTGTGGGCAGCGCATCGCTGAACCGGAGACAAATCGTGTGATCAGGTACGCCGTCCGGCACATGAAACGCTTCGCACACCAGCGAGCGTTCGAGCGGTGCATCGGACTCCAACGCGAAGGTCACGCCGCCGAAGCGATAAAGCTCACGGTACATAGGTCACAAACAGCAGCGCACTCGCGCCTTCGTGAAAGTGGCTGGTATAGCTGCTCTGGCTCTCGCCTGCCGCGAGATCTTTGACGCCCGCGCGGTACGTGATGCCGCCAAGCAGCATATCGCCGCTGACATTTTTATAGTAGACATAGACCTGCGCGGCGGCAGCGCCGGAGTTGTTGGTCACGGTGATGGTGTTGTCGCTCGTCGTGACGGTGAACAGATCATCGTGCATGGACAGCGGCTCTGCGAACGCGGCGTAGGCTGTCACGGTCACTGTCAGCTCCTCCGGCTTCTCAGGCATAGTCTGCGCGCCGAGCTCCAGCGCCTGAAGCGTCTGCCCGGCCGGGAGCGTGCTGATATCAAACTCATAGCACTCACTACCGCGCGTGAGCGTAATGTGCGCATACTGCACGTCGCTGCTGCCGGTGTTTTTCACGCGGATGCAAAATACGTCCGACACCGTCTTGTCAGACCCATCCTCGACAAACAGCCCCGCATAGCGACCGGCGCTGACAAGCTGCAGACCGTTGCCGATGTCCATGCCGTCCAGCTTTGATTTCTCCGCCGCAAGACCGTATTCATCCGGCTTGGCGGGCTTTTTCCCGCAGCCCGTGCACGCGAGCAGCAGCGCTGCGGCGAGCGTGAGCAGCAGCGCGCGCACACCGCGTGTCCTGAATTTATCCATAGTTTTGCTCCTTTGCTGCGCGCGTCATCGCGCGGCGTTCGGTTCTTGAAAAAATGCCCTGCCCAATCGGGCAGGGCATTTCCTTGTGTAAGCTTGTGTCAGGAGGCGAACAGTTTCGACCCTTCCAACGGAACATGGTAGCAGAATCCAAGCTGATCCGGGTTCATATCGCAGCTTCCCTGAGAGAACACATTGTTACGATAATCGCCGAAGATATCTCTGCAGGTATCCTGGTTGAGGTTGAGCGGCTTGCCGCAGTTATCTGCGATGCTGGCACTCAGTTCAAAGCTCTCGAAGTAGACTTCGGGTTTCACATAGGTTTTCTTCATACGTTCGATCACTCCTCTCTTAGTGCTGCCACTTGCCGAAAATATCGTGCCACCAGTCACGGATGGACGGACGCACCGTCAGCTTTGCGGTGATCGGGTCACTCGCAACACCGTCGGCATTGATGGCGCAGACGGTGTAGTCCGCCGTTGCCGTCGCCGTCACGGTATAGGTGAACACGTGGTAGGTCACCTTCTTCGCGGAAGAGCCCCAACCGCTGCGCTCGGTGCGAACCTTATAGCTGTCGATCGTCACATCGTCGACATGGATCGCCTCGACATCCGCAGACGTCTTGACCGTCAGCGTCGCCTTGCCGCCCTTATGGACGTTGCGGCTCCACTTGGCCGTGAAGTGCTCAGGCTCAAAGGTCTGCTCGGGCGCGGCAAACAGCGCGCGCACAGACATGACTGCGGCGTCCTGCTCCTCAGCGGTCGGCGCGCTCAGCGCAGCTGCGCTGTTCGGCTTGACCTTAAAGGTGATCTTCAGGTTCGTCAGGGACAGGATACCGTCACCCGTGTTGGTGATCGTGAAGCTGCCGCCGGAAGCGCCGATCTCATAGTACATCTCGGTGGCGGTGCTGATTTGCTGACCATCCGTGCCAACAACCATCGTCGCGGCCATACCACTGGGAGCTTTTGCGCCGATCTGGACGCTTGCGATGTTGGTATCACCCGGGACGGTAAACGTGATCGCCTGACCGGTGGCCAGATAGACCTCGTTGTTCGGGCCACGGTTCTTATAGTCGGTGATGTTCGCTGCTGCAGCGCCGTCGATGAAGAGAGTTGTCTTTACATTATCAGCCACCAGCGCGTCATGCAGCTTGATGTACTGCGGGTAACCCTCGCCGTCCTGCGCGTAGTCACTCTTATCCTTGCCCATGGGGTCATAGACGCGGATGGCATCGAGCCAGAAGCTGTAGGAATCATTGCCCGTGTGATCAAAGAACTCACCGTAGCCGACCTCGATCTTGACGGTATACGTGTCATAATCCAGACCGGAGACCTTGATCACCGGGATCTGGTAGAGCGCCTTCGCGCTGTCAGTCGTCACGCCGGCGGCATCGCCATTGTAGCCGTAGTACGTGTCGCACGGGCCGACCTTCACTTTTTCTCCCTTGGAATTCGTCACGGTGTACATGACCGTGCCGGAGGTGTTGCTGGTCAGGGAGATGACATCAAAGCCAGTGCCCTTGAAGGTGAAGGTCGCAGCGGGCACCTGACCGAGCTTACTGGTGTTGGCATCGACCGTGACCTTGGTGGCGCTGCCCATGGAGAAGGTGCTGCAGTTGGCATAGGCAGGGTCATAGCCGTAGACGTTGTTGTTCTCGCTCTTGAGCTGCTCAAAGACCTGCTGCTTCGTCGTATCCTGCTCGCCGACGGTCGTCCAGTAGCCGTTTTTCTGGTTCTTATTGACAACGTTCGTGCCATCGGCATTCGTAAACGTGGCGAAGCTGTCCTCATAGTAGACGCTCGTCGCGGGGATGATGTTGACGGAGAAGACCGTCGGCTGCTTAGCCGGATCATTCGTAAACTTGACAAAGAGCGAGATCGCCGCCGTGCTGTCAAGCGTATTGTGGAGCGTATACGTCACCGTCTTATCGTCGCTGTTGATCTTCGCAGTGCCGTACTTGCCCGTATTCTCAAGCGTCTGCTCACCGGCAAGCAGTGACATCTGCGCGATCGTGCTGGCATCCTCAATGCCGAATGCGCTCACCGGAATCGTCACCGGCAGACCGAAGTCAACGACATAGGTCTTGGCCTTCAAGTCCTTGCGGTCATAGTGCAGCATGAGCGTCTTGCCGTCTTCGGAAATCTCAGCCCAGCGGTACTCATAAATGCCGCTCTTGTAGTTGCCGGTCACACCGTCAAGCTGCTTAATGTCCTTACTGATGGTCTGCTGGTTACCGGAAGCATTGACCACATAGGCGCTGTCCGGCAGATAGCCGTTATCCTCGGCAGTCTTGCCCATCCACGGACCGGCTTCGCCGATGCAGGACTTGCCGTCCATGAGCGCAGTCTTGTAGTTCGGCTCAGGATCGGTTGCCTGATGCTTTGCCACGATCTGATACTTATAGATCTGGGTGTCGGCATCGTCATCCCAATAGGTGACGTTCAGGTTGGTTTCGAGCGAAGGACTTGCTGCCCAGCCCCAGCGGCATTTTCATGGGCAGGGTGAACCCGGCCTTTTTGGCCTTGAACACCGCCTCTTGCCGGGTCATGCCGTACCAGTAGGGGCTTTCGCAGCGGAAGTTCAGGCTGAGCGACGGCTGGGCGTTCTGCTTGCGCTGGCCCCAGTCCAGCCCGCTTTCCGGCACGGCCCACGTCCACCGCCGGCCGAAGTCGTTTTCATACAAAAGCCTTGCCCGCCTCGTCCCGTCAAAGGCCTTGTCCGGGCTCAGCACCCCCAGCAGCTCCGACCGCAGCCGGTACATCTCCTGCCGGGATGGGGCCAGCAGGTGCAGCGTTACCTTCACCGTCCGGCCCTCCCGCCGCAGGCCGGTGATGCTCTCCCCCTGCTGGTAGGCCCCTTCCGCCGCCACTACCTTCACGTCGCTCATGCCCACGCCCTTCACCCGGCACAGCACCCACGGCGCATGAAAAAACACGGCCGTCTCGCCGTGCAGGTTCTCGTAGATCAGTTTCTGAATGGCGCATCCCTCCATACAAAAGGGAGAGGGCCTTTCGGCTCTCTCCCCGTTTTCACAGTCCCTGACACAGCAGCCGGAACGTTTCCCTTCCCTTGGGGGTGATCAGCGTCTGCGTCCCGCTCCACTGGGTCTTTTCATTCACGCACTCCTTCAGCTCAAACAGCCCCTTCTCCGTGTGCTGGGCGTAAGGGGTCAGCTTGCCCTTCTTGTCCCGGTAGACGTACTTGTGGCTCAGCAGGAAGTCCACAAACGCCCGCTCCTTCACGTGCAGCTGCTTGGCCGTCTCCCGGAAGCTGGTCAGCAGGTTTCGGTCTACCAGCTCGTCAAAGTATTCCGCCTTGGGCCGCATGATCTGGGTCTGCACCGTCAGCTCGCTGTTGCTGGCCTCCAGCTTCAGCACCTGCCCCGTCAGCTCCTTCACCCGGTCGTTGGCGATGGTCAGCGCCCGGGCCATGATGGCGTCCGGGCTGTTCCACGCTTCTTCCACGCGGATCAGATACCGCCGCACCTCCCGGCCCTGCTCCGTCCGCTGGATCATGCACAGCTCCTTGGCCATGCTCAGGGTCAGTTGGTGGTCGGTTTGCTGTTTGGGCATGATCGTTCCATCTGCACGTTGGACATTTTTGTCCAACGTCTGAAAGTCTTTGCCTGCCTCAAATCCGTACTCGCACATCCGGGGAAACCACTTGTGATAGGGCGTCTCGATCCCCAGCCGCTCATGCAGCTCCCGCCCGCTGACGGGAAACTCGCTGGCGCCGTCCATTCGGATCAGCTCGTTCATGCCTGCGCCCCCTCTCTCATCTGGGCATACGCGCCGTTCACGGCCTGCTCCAGCATTTCGTCGGCGCGCTGCACCAGGTCTTCCGCCAGGCTGAACAGTACGCTCATGTTTTCGTAATGGAGGGCGGCGTACTGCACAAATTCCTCCTTGGATACGTCCAGAAAATCCGTGCCGTACACGCTCATCAGGCTGCTCAACTGTTCCAGCCTGCAGCGGGCGTTTTCTACCTGATTCCAATGTTCCGATACCGTCATAGAAAAAACCTCCTTGTTGGTCATAGGGGTTGACCAAAGGAGGCAAGCATGTTAAGATTTACTTGCCCGCCTTTGGTGGGTGACGCCTGTGAACTGTTCGTTTCTCAGGCGGCGTTCTACTCATTTTTTATGTCCATTCAGCCGTTCCCAAATAATTTCGATTCCTTCTCTGATGACAGCGCTCTTCGTTGTCCCTTTTATTTTCGCACAATTTTCAAGTTTCTCTGCGGTTAGCTTATCCATGCGAATACGTGTATCCACATCTTTGGGATTGACTGACTTCGGACGTCCCGTCCGTGGGCTCAAATGTTTCACCTCACTTTCTGTGTAACCATTATAATTTGGTTACACAAAAAGTCAACCCCTTTTCAAAAATTTTTTACGCCATCATCATCCCCAGCTGGTCGTTCACGTCCTCCATCCGCCGGGCCACCTGACTGGGGCTTTCCACCGGCTCGTAGAAGTTCACCGTCTGCTGCACCACCGGCGCGCCGCCTGCCCCGCTCTGACCGGCGGTGTCCCGGCGGCTCTCGTAGAATCGGTCGGTGGCGGCGTTCAGGCTGCCCGCCAGCTCCTCCTGCATCCGGGCCAGCTGGTCGTTAAAGCCCCGGAACCAGTCCGTGATGCTCCCCACCTTGCTCTGGAAGCCCTCCAGCAGCTTCTCGCCCATACTCTTGCCCAGCGCGTCGTATTCGGGCACGTACTCGTACAGCAGGTCCATGATCTCGTCCTGACTTTTGGTCATCAGCAGCTTTTCGGCCTCGGCCTGCAGGCTGGCGGCCTTGAGCCGTTCCTCGTAGGCCTTCTCGATGGCGTCCTGCTCCCCGTCCAGCTCCTTGATCTTTTCGGAGGCCTGATCCCTGATCTTCTCGATCTCCTCCTGCAGGGCCTCCTTCTGCTGCTTTAATTCCAGCTTCCGCAGCCGTTCCTCCCGGCTGGCCACCGCCTCATCCAGCTGCTGCTGCAATTTCTGCCGGTTATATGCGTCCTGCTCATACTCCACCTCCCGGCGCAGTTTTTCGATCTTCCGCAGCTCCTCGGCGCTTTTTTTCTCCTCGTCCTCGGTGTCGGCCAGCTGGTCCAGCGCGGCGATCTGGTCTTCAATGGCCGCGACGCTGTCGTCCCGCCACTGCTCCCACGCCTCCCGGCTCTTGTCCAGCCGCTCGATCTCCGCGTCCCGCATGGCCTCGTAGCGCTTTTCCAGCGCGGAGACCACCCCGTCCGCCAGCTGGTCGATGCTGTCCGCGTCCCGTTCCCGAATTTCCTTTTTGAGATCATACACCTTTTCTTCCCATGCCATGATCTCCTCGGCGGTCATCTGGTGCTTCCGGCGGATTTCTTCCAGCCCGGCCAGTTCCTCCTCCAGACTGATCTCGTTCAGGTGCCGCCGGTGCTCGATGCGGTCATAGTCGGCCTGCAGGGCCTTCTTCCGCGCCTCCTCGGCCTTCTTCTCCGCGTCCTCGGCCTTGCTGCCGCCGCCTCCGCCGCCACCGCCCCCGCCGCCGCTGCCGGAAAGGTTCACCCCGGCGGCCAGCAGGGCCGCCTGTGCCTCCCTGGCCATGGCGATAATGGCTTCCAGCGCGGCAATGGCGGGGCTGTTGTCCACGTCGATGTTGCCCTGCATGATGAGGCTCTGCCGGGTCGCCTCCGCCCAGCTGATGACGCTGCTCAGGTCGCTGGCCATGCCGGCTGCGGCCGCGTCCACGCTTTCGTCTGCGGCGGTGACGGCATCGTCCAGCCCCTCGAAGTTCTTCCCCAGCGCCGCCGTGGAGATTCCCGCTGCCTTGCACTTAGTACGCAGCTGCTCTGCCACCCGGTTGTATTCCGCGCCGTTCTTCTCGCAGCTTTTCAGCTGGGCGGCCAGCTCCTTCACCTGCTGGATGGCCGTTTTCTGCCTGCCCAGCGTCTCGATCTGCCGGTTGCACTTCTCCACGCTAGCCATGGACGCGTCAAACTGCTTCTGGGTGTTTTCCGCCTCGCTGCCCAGCTCCCCGAAGGCGTCGGCATAGGCGGACGCGGCTTCCGCGCCCTCCGCCAATGTTTCCGTCAGGGTATACGCGCCGCTGGCCGCGTCCTGCACCCGCTGGCTGAAATCCTCCACGCCGGTCACGGACTGCATCAGGTTATCCAGCAGGGTTTCGACGGCCACGCCGCTTTCCTCGCTCAGCCGGTTCAGGAAGCTCAGCAGGCTGTTGTCTCCCTCCGTCAGGAAGGCCCAGCTTTCCAGCAGCGCCTCCTGATCGAAGTTCTCCCCGCTCAGGGCCTTGCCGATCTCCTCCTTCAACGTGTTCATGGCCTTGCCCACGTCCGCGTCGGTGATGGCGTACTCGAAGGCCTGCAGCATCTTCGTCACGTAGTCGCTGGCGGCCTCCGCGGTGTCAAACTGGCTCAGGTCGATCTGGAACATCTGGCGCAGCGCGTCGGCGGTAGCCTGATGGTAGCTGTCCCCCCGGGCGAGGATCTTCGTCTGAATTTCCTGCGTGCCCAGCTGGTACCACTGCACAAACTCGCTGTCGGCCTGCCGCAGCTGCGCTAGCAGCTCCTGCCGCTGGCGCTTCGCGTCGTCCAGCTCCTGCTGGGAAAAGATGCTGTCGCTGCCGGAAAGCGCCCGGTCGGTCTCGATCTCGTCGATCAGCCCGTTCACCGCTTTCAGGTCGTCGGCCACCTCGCCCAGCGCTTCGCCGTAGTCCTTCATGGCCTTTAGCCGCTGGGTGCCGGTGTTGGCGCTCTGCTGCTGTTTCAACTCCTGCAGCTCCGCCTGTTGAAGGGCCCGCAGGCTGGCGGCGTACTGGCCGTTGGCGTCTGCCGCGTCCCGGGCGTTGTCCGCCGTCACGCCGTAGGCGTCCGCCAGCTCGTTCTGGATGCGCACCATTTCCAGATGTTCGGTGTAGTCCAGATTTTCCTTGCTGGTCAGCTCGTTATAGCGCTGCACCAGCTGGTTCAGCCGGTCGTACCGGGCCTGCTGCTGGTCTACCGCGTCCTGACTGGCCTGCAGCTGGGCCGCTTCCGCTTCCTCGGCGGCCTTCCGGGCGTTCTGTACGGCGGTCACGATGCCCGCGATGATGCCCGCCACGGCGGCCAGCCCCGCCAGCCATCCCATGCCCGCGCCGGTCAGGCTCAGGCTGGACAGCAGCTTCTTCACCGTACTCAGCCCCGCCGACGCAGCCACCAGTCCCGTCATGGCGGCGGTGGCGGTGGTCAGTCCCGCCGTCGCCTCCGGCGCGGCTTCCGCAATGCCGCCCAGCGCCGTCACCACGCCGGTCTGTACCTCCGTAGCTGCCCCGACGATGCCGCTCATGGCGTCGCCGAAGTTCTGCCACGCCACCTTCCCGGCGGCAGCCGCCTGAGCCTGACTGCCCGCCAGCGTGCCGGAGAGCTTTTCCAGGTCGCCTGCCTGCATAGCCGTTTCGGCCATGATGCCCTCATACTCGGCCTGCACCTTCTGGGCCTGGGTCAGGCTGGTGGTGGTCACGCCGATCTTCTTGGCGTAGTCCTCCCACATCTTGGCCACGTTCTTGGTCACGCCCGCGTTGTCCACCAGAATGCTGTTCTCGTTCTTGATGCCCTCCGTGGCGGTGGTCACTGCCTCGGACAGGGTGTAGTTGGCCTGACGGCCAAAGCTGGCCGCGTCCTTCAAGCGCAGGATGGTGTTCGTGGCCTGATCCAGCGTATACCCACGGCTCAACAGGTTTTTATAGGCTGTCGCGGCGGCGGTGGAGTCGAAAAACGCGTCCGTCACCCCGGCCAGCGCTGCCTGCATCTGATCCGCGCCGATGTTCTTGGCGCTGGAAACGGACTCCAGCCCCTGCATGGCGGCGGTGTAGGCGTTGCTGGCCTCGATGCCCGTCTGGATGGCCCCGGTGATCTTGCTGAACGTCACGCCCGCCGCGGCCGCCAGCGACGCCCACGCGGCGGACTGGGCCGCGGCGCTCTTTTCCGTCTGCTGCTGGGCCTCCTGCGCCGTCCGGCGGATGGAGCTGGCCAGCTCGTCCAGCCCGCCGCTTTCCTCCACGGCCACGGTGATGAGCACCTGTAATTCTTCCAGCGTCAAAGCATTTCCCCCTCTCCCCCCAGAAAGGTCATCGGGTCTACCTCCTCCGTCTCCTCCCGATCAGGGCCATGCAGACGGTTCCATTCCTCAAAAATCGGCCCGATCTCATCCATGTAGTAATCGTTCAGCAGCTCCCGCTTGCTGATGCCGATGCTCAGCGCCGCGGCGATCAGCCCCTGGAACCAGTGCTCGCTCCGCCCATGAGAGCCCGCGCCCGTTTTCCCAGTGCTCCCATGGTTTTGATAAAATTTTCGATCCCGTTGACCTCCAGCCACGCCTCGGCCATTTCACCAAGGCCGTCCAGCCCGATGCGCGCGTCTTCCAGCAGCGCCTGTTCTTCCACGCCGCTCAGCTTGGCGAACAGCCGCACCATTTCCCCCGGCAGCACCGCCAGCGCCCGCAGGAACAGCTCCTGCAGCTTTTCCCGGGTCAACCCGGCCAGCTCCGTCAGGATGTCCCCCTCCTGCTTTCCGGGAAACAGCAGCCGAAGCGCCGTCCCCGGCAGTTCTTCCAGCAGGCTGCACGCCTCCAGAAACGCCCCGATGGGCATTTTTCGAATCTCATACCCCCGCACCGTCCGGCTCTTGGGCAGGGAAAGGGTCGCGCTGTTCTTGCTCGTCATGTATGGCTCGTCTCCTTTTTTCAAAATGGGTATGAAAAAACCGCCTTGCCTTTCGGCGTGGCGGTCTGGATGTTCTTGTTCTAGTTTATATTGCCCAAAATTCTACTCCCTCATCAGCCAGTTCATTCAACGACTTTCCGCTATAAAACGGGTCGTTCATGACATCATCTACGTTGTCATAATCCTTCGTTAGATCTTCCCCATGCCAAACCTGAAAGGTAGGAATGTAATGATGCACTTCTGATGTAATGCCGGAAGGTTTTCCTAGATAAGTAAAAATCACATCGTTGCAGCAATCGGCAATGATTTTTTTAAGTTCCGCCTTTGTCATAGAATATCACGATTCCTTTTTCTTTCATCATCGCTTAAATTGCGCGTTACTTTATCCAACAGCTTCCCATTGGCATCCCACATATATTCATGTATGTGTTCACCATGTTCACCATATGGATGCCGTTTGGGATTGCCATGATTTGTGGTATGGATGTCTTTTTCTTTCACTCCATCGGCATCATAGAATCCTCTGGCCTTGACAGAACCATTCTCGTCAACATGATCGATCACCACATTAGGTTCTGCCTTTCTGGGCGTTGTTGAATGGCCAGATATAACTCTGTCCGCTTTTATTATACCACTTTTCCTCGGCGTTGCAACCGCAAAGCCAATTTCTTCCTGCTTGGCCGCTTCTGCCTTCCCCGTCTCCGTCCCCTCTTCCACCACCGGCAGCACCGTGCACCGGCAGTTGGGGTGAAAGGGCGGCGCGTTTTCGCCTGCCTGCATAGTTGCCAGCAGGTAGCGCCTGCCATTCTGCTTGGCGCAGTACTGGCAGGTGCGGCGGTCTTGGGCCGTCAGAACTTCGTATTCCGTGCAGCCTGCATCCTCGTAGCTCTTTGCGGCTGTCTGGTTCTGCACGTAGCTGGTCTCCGTCCGCATCAGGCATTCCGCCGCCCGGTAGCCCACGCCGAAGCGATCCATGATGACGTTCGCCATCCGGCGGACGCTCTTGCCGCTCAAAAAGGCGGCTTCGATCTCGTCTTCCAGCATTTGCGCCAGATGGTCCGTGTTGCGCCAAATGCGGGCGGAGTAGTTCCGGCCCGACCACGCGGTGTCCATGGCCCGCAGCAGTCCCCGCAGATCGGGCACGGCTTGGCTCACCACCCCGCCGGTCATGTCCCGCATCATCTTCCGGGCGCTCTGGTAGCTCTTAGAGGCCGTCCATTCCCGCTGGGCGGCAGTCTCCCGTTCCAGCCGTGCCCCCAGCCCGTTCAGCCGCTCCCGGATGGCTTTTTCCAGCGCTTCCGCCCGGCTGACGCGGTAGCCGTAAGCCCGGCTTTCCTCGTCGGCAGGCTCCCGCAGCGCGGCGGCGGCTTCCTCCGGGGTCAGGTCAAAGCGCTTCGCGTATGTGCCGAGGATGCGCTGCACCTCGCCTTCCAGCTCCCGCGCCGCCTGATGGTAGGCCCTGCCCAGCCGGGCAAGGCGCTGCTCCGCGCCCCGCTGCACGCCGTCCATGTTGGCTTCCGCCCGCCGTTTCCAGTACTCTGCCGAGCGCGTCATGGGGCCTCCTTTTGTTCGTCCTTAGAAAGCGCCGGGGGATGGTTTTCCGTCCCCCGGCCTGCTTTTTTAAGTGGCCGGCTTCGTCTCCGCCGCCGTGATGAAGGCCGTGCACTTGGCCTGATTGCTCTTGTCGTCCTTGAGCTGCATCACGGCCCACGGCGCAAGGCCCGCCATGTTGGGCCGCTTGAACACGCCGGTGATGATGACCTCGCACACGGTCACGCTGTCCTGCTTGGTGGTGAAGTTGTCGAACTTGATGCCCGTCAGCTGGAACAGCCGGTAGTTGAAGTAGAAGGGCAGGCCGCTGACCGTGTCCACCACAAAGCGCAGGGCGTACTCCTTCCCGGCGGCGTTGAAGTCCGCCTCCAGCGTGTCGTTTTCCTCGTCATAGGTGCCAAGACCCAGCGCAGCCATGCGTTCCAGCGGCACCTCCGCCATGTGCAGCTCCACGTCCTCGCCCATCACGTTCTTGATCTGGGCGTACAGGTCGTCGTCATAGTACAGGTCGGTACTGCTCTCCTTGGAAGTGCGGCTCATGCTGCCCGCGTAGGGCAGGCTTTCCCCCGCCGAGGTCTTGTAACTGGTCAGCGTGTTCTCCGTCACCGGGGCCAGCGCGATGCCCTTGAATCCCGTTGCCGCTCGTTTGCTCATGTCGTTTCATCCTTTCGTCAAATGGTCTTCTCAAATCGGTAGGCCGTGTGGCGCACGTCCGCCATGCCTTCCTCCCAGTGGAAGGTGCGGCGGTAGCCTAGCCGCGCCATGGCTTCCTCCACTCCGCCGCACAGGGCCCATTGTTCGCTTTCCTTGCGGGCAAAGACCCGCACATACCATTCCAGCCGGGTCAGGTACTCCCCGTCGTCCCGGCGGTCCGCCGCGTCCTCGCCCGCCAGCTGCACCAGCACGCAGGGCAGCGTGTCAAAGGTCTTGGGCCAGCCGGTGCACACCAGCCGCACCCCCGGAAGGGCTTTCAGCGCGTCCTTGATCGCGTCCAGCTCCTGCTTGACCTGTTCCATCAGCCGCCCCCTTTCAGGCTTTTCAGCATCGCCGCGCGGATCGCCTTGGTCAGCCCTTCCCGGTGCTGCCGGTAGGCCGGGTACAGGTAGGGCCGGGCCGGCTGGCCGTACGTCCAGAAACCGGCGGACGCGTCCTTCAGGATAGTGTCCTTCACCATCACCGCGCCCCGCGCAAGGGGCACGAACCACCCGCCGTGCCGGTAGCTGACCTGCACGCCGCTGCCGTTGCCCCCGCTGGCCCTGCCCACGTCGCCGGTGCCCATCTCCACATACACTGCGTGGTCGGAGTTGGCGGTCAGCTTCCCCTCCACGCTGCCGCCCTTCACCCGTACCTCGGCGCGGATGCTGTTTCTAAGGTCGCCGGTGTCCACGGGGCACAGCTGCTTCGCCGTCCGCTCCATGGGCAGAAGCCCGGCCCGCATCCCCTCCGCCGCCGCGACGGTCAGCCGCTCCGTCAGGCCGTCCAGCCCGCTCAGCTCGCCGTTTAGCGTCACGTTCATGCGCACGTTCATTCGTCCGCCCCCCGATCATCCTCCGGGATCCATTTCAGGTGCGCCCGCTGGTGCCGGGGCCAGCGCTCCACATACGTCACACGGTAGTCCGGCGCTGCGTCCGCCGCCGCGTCCACGCACAGGCCGTCCCCCTCGCAAAGCGGGGTCTCCGGCCCGCACAGGATCAGCAGCATCCGGCTCAGTTCCAGTCCGTACAGCTGCGTAGCCGCCGTGCCGGTCAAGGGCTGCACCGTGGCCGTGAGGCCCGTCCCGGCTGCCTCAAAGGCGTTGCCCGGCACGTCCGGACGGGCCTTTTTCACCGTGAGGGCGCGCTGGCTGCTTCGCTGCATTCCCCGCATTTTCTCACCCCACGATGGCCAGCCGGTAGGCTTCCAGCTGGCGGCGCTGTCGGTCGCTGAGGCCCTCGAGGGTCAGCGTCACGCCGCCCTCGGTGTGGCTCTGCTGCCCTTCCAGCCCCAGCCGCTGGTAGCTCCCGGCGGCCAGCTCGCATACCAGCGGGGCCAGCGCCTCCGGCACGGCCCTGCGCCGGGTGTAGCCCTTCACGAAGGCCTCCGCTTCGTCCAGAAGGTCGGTGAGCAGTCCGTCCTCGTCCGTGCTGTCAGCCGCCTTGTCCAGCCGCCGTTTGAGCCTCGTCAGGTCCTTCATGTTCCTTGTCCCCCTTCTGGCCGTCCTTCCGGTCGCCCTTCTGACCGCCCTTCTTCTTCTCCTCGGGGAATACCAGCCCTACGATGGTCGCCATGGGTTTTGCTCCTTTCCAAAAGGGCGGCAGGATGCCCCGCCGCCCCGATGTGTGCCCGCCGTCAGGCGGATTTTTTACGCTTTGTGATGGAGATAAACGCCCGCCAGCTTGTTCTTGTACAGGTCGTTCACGCCCACCTGACGGTAGCCGAACTTCCACGCGTCGGCGGTCTGGTTTTGCTCCGGGGTGATGACCTTGGGCGCAATGTGCTTGGGGAACTGGATCACGGCGGACTTGTGGACGATCATGAAGTTGATGTCCTTGCCGCCCGAAGCCTTGGTATAGCCGCCGGCGGTCTCGTCGGTGGTGGTCTGGCTGGGCGCCTCGCCGCTGACGATGATCTTGCCGCTCTTCTGGGCGATGGCGGTGTAGAACCGGGTCTGGGGCACGGCGATCACCTGCACAAAGCGGGCCAGCACTTCCCGGCTCTTGGTGGTGTCCAGATCCTGCACCATGCCCAGCAGGGTCGGCGTGATGAACAGGAAGCGGTTCTCCATGGGCACCTCGTCCTCGTCCATCTGGTTGGTGCCCGCCCGCAGGGCCGTGATCACGTCGCCGCCATTGGCCAGCGTGGCCCCGGCGGAAACCTTGCTGATGCCCGTCTTGCCCGCGTAGGTGGCGAAGCGGAAGGCATCCAGCTCCGGCACCACCTTGGTGCGGATGAACTCGCCCGCCAGCATCCCGAAGGCCAGCCCGGCAGACTCCGCGTTGTCCATATTGTCCACCATGAACATCCGGCCCCGGTCGAAGTTGCAGGGCACGGTCTGGTTGGTCAGGGTCACGTCGCCGCTGACGTAGCCGTCGTTGCGGCTGTAGTCCCCAAGGCCCTGCATGTCCAGCATGGGGATGATGAGTTCGTTGGCGTTGGCGCCCGCCCGGGCCAATTCCGGGTTGCCGTCCAGTACGGCGGTCTTGCTGGCCTCCTTGTACACCTCGTCCAGCAGGGGCACATACTGCTTGAAAAGTGCGATCGAATTAGCCATGTGTTTCTTTCCTCCGTTTTTTCGTTATTTCAGTCCCATGGTCTGCCGCATCCGCGCCAGATAGTCCTGACCGGCGGACGGGCTGGCCTGTTTGGGAGGCTCGGCCTTCAGCTGCTCGTTCACCGACCGCTTGACGCTGTCCCGGAAGGCCTTCTCCGCCGCGTCCAGCGTGGCGGCCATCTGGTCGTCGTCCTCCAGCGATACGCAGCCCACCAGCGACGGGGGCAGTCCCCGGCTGGTCAGCGTCTCCACGGCGCTGGCCCGGCGTTCCTGCCGTTTCAGCTCCCGTTCCCTCATGTCCAGGGCGGCGGAACGCTCCTTCAGGGCGTTTTCGGCTCGCTGCTCCGCCGTCAGGCTCTGCTCCTGCTCCCATTTGGTTCGGGCGGTGTTCAGGGCAACTGTTGTGTGCTTGTCCAGCTGGCTACGCAGCTCCGGGTGGGTCTTCAGCAGCTCTTTCAATTCCAGCGTCTGGCGCTGGGCCGCCGGTTCGGGCTGCTGCTGCTGCCCGGGCTGGGTTTCGTTCGTCTGGTTCGTGGTGACTTGTTCGGTGATCTCGCTCATGTGGATCGCTTCCTCCCTGTTTCATCCGGCGTGTGCTCTGCCGCGCCGTCGCACGTTTATCGAAAAAATCCGCCTACGGCGGCTTTTTCCGCTAGTTACTGGCGGTAATGTTTGCGCTCCAGGCGCAAACTCCCCGCCCGACCGGCAAAGCCGGTCGATACGATTACCGTCAGAGGGGGTTCCCCCTCTGACAACTCCCCGACGTAGGCCGCGCGGGTCATGTGCCGCACCGCCTGTATGAGAAAAGCGCCCCAGACCGAAAGCCCGGTCATGTGGCGCTTTGTCCCCGTATGTGGTTTTATTCCGCCTTGGGCGGCTTGTCCTCGGCTGCCTGTGTCCCGTCCTCCCGGAAGGCCCCGGGGGTGAACAGCTCCTGCTGCTGTTTGCGGCGTTCTTCCTCCTCCGCGTCCAGCATTTGCAGGGCCTTGTCCGGGTCTTCCACAAAGGGCACCTGACTTAACAGCAGCTTCCGGGGCACCATGTCGGAATAGTTCATCAGCGTTTGCGATACTTCCAGATCGTTCACCGGCAGGGAGCGGGTGAAGGCGATCTGCACCGCGCCGGTGTCGCAGTCCGGCGCGCCCTTTAATTTCAGGAAGTGGTTCAGGCAGCTGAGCCGCTGCCGCAGCCCCTCCCGGAACCACTGTTCCTTTTGCCCCACCAGCTGCTCCAGCCCGAAAAGCTTGTAGCGCATGGAAACGCCGCTGGCCGTCCCGGCAAAGTTCTTGTCGGACAGGTCGGGCACGAAGGAGAACTTGTGAATGTCCTCCTTCAGGCCGTTGCGCAGTACCTCGTTGCCGCTTTCGCTGTCCGGCTTGGTGATGTATTCGGCGCTGGCGTCCTCCGGCAAAAACAGCATCCGCGTGCGGCGCAGCCGTTCGGAGGGAAGGGTCTGCTCCTTTTCCTCGGTGGTGGCTTCCTCGATGCCGTCCTCGGTCTGCACCTCCTCGGCGGTGTCGTCGGGGCTCAGGCCCCCCACGCCCTTCAGGATCATAATGGCGTCGGTGAACTGCTGCTTGTCGTTCAGCCGGTCGCTCTGCAAAAGGTCGTAGGCGTCAATGAGGCTCGTCACCGGCTCGAAGTCGCCCATTTCCCGGCTGTTGTTCCAGTACTCCGTCAGGGGCAGCTGGCCGAAGAAGTGCCGCTCCTCCGCCACCAGATGGGGCGTTTCCGTGCTTTTGCGCTGGTAGTAGAAGATCTTCTGCGCCGTGTACACGGTCACGTGTTCGCCCGCCCGGTTCAGGTTCTCGTCCAGCATTTCCCGCAGCATCAGGCCCAGTAGCGGCCGGTGCTCCACCGTGTCGTCGTAGACCACAAAGCAGCTGCGGGGATCCACCGCCGCCATGCGCGGCTCGGCGTTCTCGTCGGCGTAGCACAGCTCCACGCCCTTGCCGTACACAGCCGCGTCCACCGAAAGCTCGCTGTCCACGCTGGCGCTGCTGGCGGCCTGCAGGGCCTCCTGAAGGGACTGGAAGGCTCCTTCCGCGCCCTCCGGCGGCGTGTAGGTGACAGGTTTGCCCGTCAGGAAGCCGCTGGCAATGGTGACGATGTAGCCGGGCAGATCGTGCACCAGCCGGTTGTTGGGCAGCCCGGCCATACGGGCCCGGCGGTTGATGGCATGGTCGCGGTCGTAGAGCCTCTTGAGGCTATTCAGGCGTTCGGCTTCCGGCTGCCATTTTTGCAGGATGGCACTGAGCAGCTTGGGGGACGGCGCACCGCCCTCGCTGAGCAGTTCCGCGGGAATGACGATCATGGTCAGGGATCCTCCTCGTTTATCGGGGCACGACGGCCCTGCGTTCGGTGGCCACGGCCTCCATGGCGTAGCGCACCGCGTCGATGGTGTGGTTGTTCTTGTCCGGGTATACGCCGCCGATCAGGTCCCCGGCCCGGTCGCGCCCGTATTCGTACTGGGAAAACTCCCGGGCGGCGCAGGGGCAGCGGGCCGTGTCGATGACGATCTGAAAGCGGTTCTGCAGCCAGCGGATGCCGTGATCCACGCTGTCGGGGCCTTTCTTGGCCCCGGAGGCGTTCACCCGCAGCCGCCGCAGGGCCTCCCGGCTGCGGGGATCGGCGCTGTCGCAGGTGACGGGTTCGTCCGGCCGGCGCAGTCGCTTGCGGATCTGTCCGGCCAGCTGCTCGTGGCTCTGGCCGCTGGCCACGAACTCGTCCACCACGTACAGACGGCGGTATTTGCGGCTGTAGGCGCAGCGAACGAAGGCGTCCGGGTCGCTGGCAAAGCCGAAGTCCAGCCCGTTGTACCGGGGCAGTCCTTCCACCTCCGCCGCCTCCACCGGGCGGCAGCACAGGTTGGTGAAGATCTGACCGCCGGTGCCGGTCACTTCGCCCAGGTACATATGCCGGTAGGCCCGCTCGTTGGCCTGCCGCAGGGCTTCCGCCTCGGCGAGGAAGCTTTCGCCCAGCCATTCCGGCGGCATTTGCCGGTAGTCGCTGTGGTGCTTCCGGCGGCCCGGCACTTCCTGCAGGGCTTCGCCGTTGACCCAGTTCTGGGCGCTCATGGGTGGGTTGTAGCTGTAGAAGGTCACGGCCCGGCGGCTTTCCGTGCCGCGCAGCACGCTGGCCTTGATGGTGCGCACATCCTCCATGCCGTCAAATTCCGTCAGCTCCTCAAACCACAGGAAGCGAAAATAGCCCCCATTTGGGGCTTTTAAGCCCTTCGACTTCTCCGCCTTATCTGCGCCCCGGAAAAGGATCTTCTGCCCCGTAGAAGGGCACTGCAGCTCCATGGGCGACGTGCGGCGCTGCCAGTACGCGCTCACCCCCAGCTGCTCCGCCGCCCACACCATCTGCTCGAATACCGTGTCCCGCAGGGTATCGCCTACCTTACGGTAGATGACGGCGCTGGCACGAGTATCCCGCAGGAGCATGGTCAGGATGCACAGGGAAATAAAGCTGGATTTGCCGCTGCCGCGCCCGCCGCTGAGCCAGTACTCGGAATAGCGGTCGCCGCGCACCTCGCCGTACACCGGGAAAAAGCCGGGGGCGATGAGCTGGGACAGGCGAACGTCAGCCATCGGGCCCCTTGGGCGGCCCGGCCGGGATATCGTCGATGATCTTGGGCGCCTCGGCCACCACCACGCTTTCGGTGTACAGGCCGTAGCGCTTGCCCAAAAGCTCCGCCGCCTTCAGCCGCTCCTTTTCGTCCGGCCCCTTGCGCAGGATGTTGGCCTCGGAACAGCCGTCCCCGGTGCCCTCCACCACCACGATCTCCGACTCCGATTCCCCCCGCAGCACGCTGGTCAGGTATTTCAGAATTTCGTCCTGCTTGGCGATGAGTTTTTCTTCCTTCGCGGCCATCCGGGCCTCGATATACTGTTTTAACAAAGGTTTCGTTAAGTTCTCCGACCCGATGGCCTGCGCGGTCTTGGCCGAATACCCCGCCCGGATGGCGGCCTGGGTGGCGTTCAGGTCGATCAGGTATTCATCGCAGAAGCGCTGCTGCTTGGCGGTCAATTTTTGGCCCATCGTGCCACCCCTCCTTTCTGTCGGCCTACGTCCTCGCCTTCGGCGGGCCGTAGGCTTCGGGCTGCGCTGCCCCTTTGGGGCGTGCTCGCCCTCGGTTCCCTTCGGTCACCCTCTGTAAAATCAAAAAAGGACGCCTGTTTGCGTCCTTCTCCGGCCTTTATGGGCCGTAAGCTTCAGGGGCTTTTTTTATCAGCCCCCGCGCTTTCATTCTCTTTTCGTTTCCACGTCCGTCTCTCCATCCCCCAGATAGACGATGTGCGTCCGCCTACCATCTCTGGCCAGGATGACGCGCCATTCCTCGTTCCGATTGGAGCAATAGGGGTATACCCGCAGCCGCTGCCCGGTCTGAAAGTCGATGTGCATTTCCCCTTCCAGCGTTACGGACGCGCCCTGCACTTTCAGCCCCGCCTGTTCCAGTGCGTCCGCACGCTCATCGAACAGAGAATTCTCCTCCGGGGCCTGTTCCAGCTGCTCCTCCGTGACCCCTTCCCGGGGCAGATACAGATCGTTGATCGCCAGCAGCGCCTTTCCCCCGGCGGTCATTCGGATCGGGCACTGGGCGTGAACGTAGATCTCGGTTTTTTCCCCGATCAAGGAGAAGACGATGAGATCCAGCTTTTCGGTGCTTACCCCTCTGATCTGATCCAGCGTCAGCCCTTCGGCGGCTTGCAAAAGCCGGTTTACCGTCTCCTGCTGTTTCTTGTCCATTCCTTGCCCTTTCTGTAGCCGGTCATATCTTCGGCCACCTGTAAAATTTCATGGAAACTCATATTTCGATGACTGATTTCTTCGTGCAGGTACCTTCCGCCACTTTTCGTCATCTTGAACTGCTTTTTGACCGCATTCGTTTGCCGATTTTGCGCACGATTGTTACGTGGTGTGCCATGCTTCTGCTTAGAAAAACTGGAACCGCGTCCACCCATATTCTATTCCTTTTTGTTTTCGTTTTCAAGAAAAAATGCAGCTTTTTAACCAAGGGAACGAAATTTTTGATAATACGGTTCTACAGGCTGAATATTTCCGTGGCATTGTTTGGGCACCTTTCCCCAGAAGAGAACCAGTTTCGGTTGAAGCCTTTCCAGCATGGCGTCATACCCTTTCAGAAATGCCGCTTGTGTATCAGCATAACGCTGAGTTCCTACACTGCTGACGGCCACAATGCTTTTAGACGGTTCCCCATCAAAGCACCAATCGAAACTCTTTTCGTTTGCCCAGCAGATCGTAGGAATGACGCTGATCCCATTTAGCTGCCAATACGTTGCAAGCCAATGCTTTCGATAATGATTGTATAGGCTCAGCACAACCGGCATATCCGTTAGCAGACTGAAATCCGGTGACAGCACCGCGGATGCGCGGCGGAGTGATTCTAAATACCGGGAAGGGTAGTTCCATAAACATGCCAGCCGCCTGTCATCTACAAACATCTGCACACCTTCTTTGGGTGAAAAAGGGCGTTTAAGTTCATTGACTGGGCGCCATTCTTCTGGTACCAGCCTTGTGAAAGGGGCAATAGCCGGTATTTCAAATTTTCCTTCGCTCGCTTCTGGAAGGAAAAGATTGGCGTTTTCTAAATATGGCATTTTTTCCTCGCAAACAAAAAGACCCGCCCTTTTCAGGTTGGGTCTCTGTTTCTGTATACTTGTTCACAGTACCATTATAGCACACTTTGAACTCTCATGCACTCTCATTTTGCCTTTTCGGCCAAAAATTTTTCAATCGCCGCCTTGATGACCTGCGCCTGCGGAATGCCTGTTTCAAGGCACTTGGCCTTGAAAGCCGCGGCCATTTCCTTCGGAACGCTGACGCTGATCTGGGTGTAGACCTTTTCGTTGTACCTCCGTTTTACCGCCGTGGAAGTATGGGTCTTCCGTCCCGTTTCCGTCATGTTTTTTCCTCCTCCGTTTTATTTTTTATGCTTCCGAACGATTTTTCGAATGTCCCCGATGCCGCTGACAGCCAAAAGCACCGCCACGATCACCAGCAGCACACCCACGATCACCCAAAGAATGCTTTTCATCGTTTGACTTTTCCGCCCTTTATGGTAAAATGAAAAAGAAGGGGTTTGGGGGGACTTTCGTCCCCCGCTTTGTCACCTCCAAAGAGCGATCGCTGTCAGCAGTGCGGCTACACTGGCTATCAGCTTTGCGGCGGCTTTCATCAGCGCTGCTTTCTCTTTGGGGCTCAGCCCCTTCTTTTTCTTTCCCATCGGCGTTCCCTCCTTTCTCTCGGCCCGTTCCACGCCTTGCGGCGCGTTACGGGCTTCGCGTCTGCGGGTGCGCTTCGCGCCGTCCTCAACGCTCGGTTCGCTCCGCTCACCCTTTCCCCTCTTGATGATGATAGTATATCATACTAATATTAGTATGTCAATCCTTTTAAAAAATTTTTTTGCCATTTTTGCAGAATCAAACCACCCATGAATAACAAAAGAACCGGGGATCTACTCCCCGGCTCTGTTCTTTTCCCCCGCCCTTCTCAAACTCTCCAGCGCCTCGCCGTGCACCCGCCACAGCTGGGCGGCGGAAAGCTCCATCCGGCGGCACAGCTCCTCCTCCCCCAGCCCGTGCAGGTAGCGCAGTTCCAGCACCCGCCGTTCCCGCGGGTCTTCCACCTGCGCGATCAGGGCCATGCGCGCAACGATGGCTTCTTCCAGATGGGCGATCTGCTCCACCAGCTTTTCCTCGTTGCAGATGATCTTCAGGGCGGCGTTGGCCATGCTGTCGTGCTGGCCTGTGCCCGAATAGCGCACCGCGCTCAGGCGGCTGGTGGCCCGGGTGGACTGCTCCCGCAGCCGGCTTAGCAGCTCCTTCGTCTCGGCGATCTCCCGCCGCAGCTGGCCCACTTGGCGGAGGTAGACTTTCGCGGGGTGTATCGGCCTGCCCCGCCGCGCGTCGCGGGCTTCGGACTTGCAGGTGCGCTCCGCGCCGTCCTCAGTCCTCGGTGCCTTCGGCACCCTCTCTATCGGCTTTTTGACTGGCTCCATTTCACTTCTCCTTTCCCATTACGCACAGGGAGAGGCACACGGCCTCTCCCCTTTGAATATTCGATTCAGTTTTTACCCCTGTGCAGGGCACAATCAAGGAATCAGAGATGCGGCGCAAAGCGCTAGATAATCATCTACCGCGCCGTGGAAGTCCTCCACCAGCTCCTTTGCGGTGGTGCCTTCGTAGGAGATCAGTGCGCGGATGCCCAGCACCTTGCCGAAGAAAACGCCGTCCGTCTCCGAAAATTCCACGCTGCCCAGATAACCTTTGTATTCCATGGTGTTACTCAAATCAATCCCTCCTGTTCCAGAATTTTGGCCCGTTGTTACACACCGTATTTGACGGCCATTTCCTTCACCAACTGCACATAGCCCTCAATGGCCCGCTTATCCTCCGCGATCACGTCCAGATAGCTCAGCTTGTCCCGCTTGGAGCGGCACATGCCCTCGTCCGCGGCCCGAAAGCGCTTATTGGTCAGCCGCCGTTTCAGGTCGATGCCGAAGCGTTCCAGCATCAGCTTGTAGATTTCGCTCTGTACGTCCCGGATGTAGTTCATCCCGCCCAGCTTTTCAGCAACGCGCACGATCATCTGTTTGCACTCCCGCCGCCAGTCGTTGGGGTTCAGGGCCTCATCAATCACACCGTTGCTGTACTGTACTTTTACGGTTTTCGGCAGAACAGAATCTGCTGAAATGCCTTTGCCCATCACTACGGATGCGTCCAGAAGCTTCGGTGCATCCGTTCCGTCACCTGGAAGTTCGTTTTCAGAACCTACGGTAATGGTATTGGATTTCAGGATACCATTGTCACTCTCAGCTGTCGCTGTGATCACAATGTCATCAGTGCTTCCTTCTTCTGCTTTTACGATCAGCAGTGCTTTTCCGCTGAACGCTTTGCGGTTGTCTGTGTTTTTGTATGGATCATGGTCACGTGGATCACCGTTGTCCACAGAGACGATTTCGCCGCCTTCTACGTCGAAAGTGATACGGTTGTCTGCTCCCGGAACCATGATTCCTGTATTGTCCTCAATCGTAGCTTCTACAAATACCATATCATCGCCATCGTTTTTGATGTACGTTCTGTCTGCGGAAAGTTCTACCTGTGCTGCATCACCTGATGTATTTACCACATCGGTTGCGATTACGTTTCCTTTTCCGTCCGGCTGGTCATAGCCGACTGCTTTGAGTTCGCCTGCTTCGTAATCCAGTCCGCTGGTTCCTTTTGTCCAGTAGATATATACCGGAGAAGCAGTCTGTTTGTCATAATTTTTGATACCAAGTGATTTTCCGTTTAAGAACAGTTCCACACTCTTTGCATTTGTGTAAATGTATACCGGCACTTTCTGTCCTGCTTTGAAATTCCATTTTTGCGGCAGAAGATGTACGGTCGGTGTATCCGTCCACATACTCTTGTACATATAGACAACATCTTTTGCAAAACCTGCAGTG
>ENA-USUJ01000560-USUJ01000560.1-human-gut-metagenome-genome-assembly--contig:-NODE-560-length-33084-cov-7.290484_pt1 | contig 33084 bp, 27 predicted proteins | sample MGYA00250061_ERZ773398 | MGnify/ENA primary metagenome ERZ773398 (study PRJEB29103, sample SAMN06111992) | human gut metagenome | biome: human gut; feature: ankylosing spondylitis patient; material... | reverse complement strand
ATTAAAAAAATAGTTATTACTTTCGTTTCTGAAACAAAATATCCGAAACAATCCGTGGACGAACGAAGAACATTCCGGCACCCCGCAACATCGGGAACTTCCAAAACAGCGGTCGCTTTTTACGCCCGCCGCAGTGAAGCGCCGAATGTATCCGCTGTAACCGGCGGCTCCGGTCGAATTTCCCCCCCCCTGCCGGAAAATCAGATTTTCCGGCCTGTATCCGGCACGAATAACCGCTAAAGGCATTCGTCGCCTCAGCGTATCCGCATACGCCCTATCCACTACCGGATATCCCCGTTGTCAAACAACTGCATGTCACGTCCGATCGGCACCCCCGATACGGACCGAATTCCGTTACCCGAATATCGGCCACGATCCTAAGTTCCATGTCGGAAATTCCGGCAGACGGCTGTTTCGGGTTCGAAACGGGCGGCGCAGAAACCGATGAACCTATTTTCCATCCAACCTTTTTATTACTAACCAACTTAAACGTCGCGTTATGAAAAAAACAACGAAACTCATTGCTCTTTTCCTGAGCTGTGCCATGCTGGCACCTGCCTTCGTGTCGGCGAATCCGGAAGAACGATCCGCCCCGGAATCCGGAACGGTCACTGCGGAAGCCCCCGCCGCCGTACAACCCCAGACGACCTGGGAGAAAATCCTGGCCAACCTGCCGAAGGTATCCGGATATTTGCAGACGGGATGGAACTACACGTCGAACGACAAAAGTTCGAGTTCGTCGTTTCAGGCGAAACGTCTCCGGCTGCTTCTCGACGGCAAGGTCTCCGAAAAGGTCGATTTCCGGTTGCAGATCGAGGCTTTCAACGGAATCTCCGGCTCGACGAACGGAAACGGTCAGAAGAACATACAGGTAATGGACGCCTTTGCGACCTGGAAAATCAGACCCGAGTTCAAAGTCCGCTTCGGTCAGTTCTACACGCCGCTGGGATATGAGAATTACGACATCTCGCCCGCGACGCTGGAGACGGTGGACTTCTCGAATATCGTTTACCGCATGGCCTGCCGCAATCCCTACGAATACAATCTGGTAGACTACGGACGGGATCTGGGCATCATGTTCATGGGAGATGTCTTCGACTCGGGAAAAGGATTCAGCTATCTGCACTACGACGTGGCCGTCACCAACGGCTCCATTCCCTGCAAGGACGACAGCAACAAGTCGAAAGACATCTATGTCAGCTTGACGGTCCGGCCGGCCAAACACTTCAACATCAAAGGAACATTCAACTGGGGCGAGTATACGTCCAAGCAGCTGGAAGGCGGCACAGGAGTCGGCAGCGGCAATTACAATCCGATGAATCGCTACGTGGTCGGCGCCTGGTACGACAATCCCCGCGGTTTGAACCTCCGCGCCGAATACGGACACATGAAGAGCCGGGTGAACAAAGCGGATATCGTCAAGGAGAACGGTGCGTATGTACTGGCAGGCTGGCATTTGGGCAAGTTCCTCCCGATCGTCCGCTGGGATATGTACGAGGATTGCGTGAATACGGGAACGGCGAATAACTACAACCGGATACTGATCGGCTGCACCTATTCGGTGTTCAAAAACATGAAATTCCAGGTCAACTACGGACATTTCATGTACGGCGACGACGCAAAGAAGGCCCTGGGATACGACTCCTCCGAGCAGCTCCAGATCATGGCCATGTTCAAATTCTAAGCTATCGGAAACAACCGTTCACACAAAAAAAGAACCAACCTTAAAAATCTGCAATCATGAAAAAATTACTCTTCTCATTGGCAGCGATCGCCGCTTTCTCGACGGTAAGCGCACAGCATCTCGGCACGGAATATCGCCTGAAGAAAATCGTCGAAGTTCCCGGACGCCAGGGAATCGCCGCAGACGAGAACTATTATTACGTTTCCGACACAAGAGGTCTTTACAAGTTCGACAAGAACTGGAACCTCGTGAAGAAACACGTTCAGACGCCCGAAACTCCCCTGTTCCCGAATCCGGAGCTGGCCAACCATTTCGGAGATATCGACGTGTGGAACGGCAAGATTTACACGGGCAACGAGAAGTTCGAATACGGTCGGGGCTACAACATCGCCATCTCGGTATACGACGCCGAGACGCTCGAATGGATCGAGGATATCCCCTGGTGCGCCGAATCGGGGCAGGTAGAGGTATCCGGCCTGGCCGTGGACCGCGAGAAGAACATGATCTGGATGTCCGACTGGGTGGACAGCCGCTACGTATACTGTTACAGCCTCGAAACGGGCAAGTACTACACCAAAATGCAATGCCGTCCGATGCCGTACTGGTGCCAGGGCATTTTCATCGCCGACGGCAAGATGCTCTTCGCTGCCGACGACGGGGAATCGACCTATCAGATTCCCGACAATATCTATGTCGCCGACATCTCCGAAGTCCCCTATACGGGACTGAAAGAGGGTACCGAAGTCGTCCGGGATACGCCGTTCAGCGTAAAATTAGACAAAAAAGGCAACCCCGTCAAACGTACCGGGATGATCGCCGCCGGAGCCAAGGCCGGGCGTCTCGAACTGTTCCGCGAGATGTCGGATTTCCGCCGTGCCGGAGAGATCGAAGGTCTCTGCGTAGACCCCGTAACCGACGAACTGCTCGTATTGAACAACCGCGGCACGCAAATCATCCTCGGCATGTCGCAGGGTCCGTTCTCGGAAGAGGGCTACACCAAGGAGATTCACGAGGTATACATTTACGAAAAGGTGAAATAACACCCGGGAATTGGAACATATCCCCCCCCCGAAAAAGAGGCTGTCTGACAAATCGCAGACAGCCTCTTTTCGTTTCCGGCACCGTTCTATTTCGCCAGGTCGCGCACGAAGGCCAGCGCCTTGTCGTAGTCGGGTTCGTGGGTGATCTCGGGCACGTACTCCACGTAACGCACCACGTCGTCCCGGTCCACGACCACCACGCCGCGGGCCAGCAGGCGCAATTCGTCGATCACGAAGCCGTATTTCATGCCGAAATCCAACTCCTTGTAATCCGAGAAGACGTGCACGTGGTCGATCCCCTCGGCGGCGCAGAAACGCTTCTGCGCGAAGGGAAGGTCCACCGACAACGCCAGGACGACCACGTCGTCGCTCAGCTTCGAAGCCTCGCGGTTGAACCGGATGTTCTGCAACGAGCAGACCGGAGTGTCCACCGACGGGAAAACGCTGAAAATGCGAACCTTGCCGCGAAAATCCTCCGACGGGACGGGTTGCAGCGCAGCGTCGATGACCGTAAATGAGGGGGCTTTTTCGCCCGCCTTGCAGCGATTGCCGACAAGCGTCACGGGCTTGCCGCCGAAAGTTACTTTGTGATCCATAATTCGTCTGTTTTTTGAATGAATTCTACAATTCCGATGCCGCCCGGCTATTCGGCCGCCTTGATCCGCGCGACGGCCTCGGCCACCCCGCGGTAAAGCTCCGGCAGGTCGATGCCCCCGATGCGGCGGTTTTCGACGACGATACGTCCGCCGACCACGACCGTCTCGACATCCGACGCCTTGCCGCAGTAGACCACATTCGACACGACATCGTGAACGGGCTGCAAATGGGGTTTCTGCATATCCACGACGATCACGTCGGCCAGCGCGCCCGTGCGGATCACGCCCAGCTCGCCGTCGGCATACCCCATCGCCCGGGCGCCGTTGGCCGTCGCCAGCCGCAGGGCCTCGTAGGCCGGGAGCGCCACGGGGTCGCCCGTCGCGGATTTTTGCAGGAAAGCCGCCGTGCGCAGCTCCTCGAACATGTCGAGGTCGTTGTTCGAGCAGGTTCCGTCGGTGCCGACCGTCACCAGCGCCCCGGCGGCCCGCAGCCGCTCGACGGGAGCCACGCCGCTCGAAATCTTCATGTTGCTCTGCGGGTTGTGCGACACGGTGACGCCCCGCGCGGCGAGGGTCCTGATGTCGCTGTCGGTCACGTGGATGCAATGGGCGCCGATCGTCTTCGGACCCAACAGCCCCAGCGCGTCGAGGTGTTCGACGGAGGTGCATCCGTATTTCTCGCGCACGATGCGCACCTCGTCCTGCGTCTCCGAAATGTGGGTCATCAGGTGCAGGCCGTACCGGTCGGCCAGCTCCTTGCCGCGCAGGAGGTTTTCGGGCGACACGGTGTAGGGCGAATGGGGCGCCACGGCGATCCGCACCCGGCCGGAACCGGCGGCGGCCAGCCGCACGGCCTCCCCGACCCGGGGCAGCACCTCATCGGCATTCGTATCGAAGTAGTTGCAGCCCAGCAGGGCCCGGATGCCCAGCCGTTCGGCCACCTCCACGCAACGATCCTCGAAATAGTACATATCGACGAACGATGTCACGCCGCCCAACAGCATCTCGACGATGCCGAGCGTCATGCCCAGCTTCACGTCGTCAGGGGTTTGGTGCGCCTCGAAAGGCCAGATATAGTCGTGGAGCCACGCCATCAGCGAGATGTCGTCGGCATAGCTGCGCTGGAGGGTCATGGCCGCGTGGCAATGTGTGTTCACCAGCCCCGGCATCACGAGTTTGCCCCGGCAGTCGATCTCCCGGAGTCCGGGATGCGCCGCGCGGAACGCCGCAGCATCCGCCTCCGAAGCCGTCGCCAGCGCGATGCGGTCGCCGTCGGTGCCCACCCAGCCCGTAAAGGTCCGGGGTTCGCCGCCGGAGGCCGTCATCGGCAGCACCGTCGCGTTTGAAAAGAGTATCGGCATCTAATTCTTAATTTTTAATTTTTCACTCCTAATTTTCACTTTCCCGCGCTCGGGCTTGTCGATGGAGTTGCCCTGCACGGTGATCACGTCGCGGCCGTCCACCGAGTTAGAGTAGACCTGGATCACCTTGTTGAAGGCTCCCGACTCGCTCTTGTGGGGTTCGTACACGATGCGGATCACCCCCGAGTCGGCGGGCGCCACGGGGCGCTTCGAGAACGAGGCGCTGAGGCACGAACACGAGGTGATGACGCGCACGATGACCAGCGGCGCCGTGCCGTCGTTGACGAATTTGAATTCGTGCACCAGATCACCGCCCTTACGCGGCACGTCGCCGAAATCGTGGGTCGGGTCGTCCATCTTCAGGTGCGCTCCCTTAGCGGGTCTTTCGGCATACGCCGCCCCGAAAAGCAGGCAGGCGAGGATTGTCAGCAGTAGTATTTTCATCGTTCAAATTCTATTCCGCTTTAAGTCGAAAAATATAGGTTATCGTGCCACCTTCAATCACAGCACGGCTCTCACTAAACCGCGTTCTAAGTGCAGCCTTTCGAGCTTCGTTCACCAGCTCGACATCAGATGTTGTAGATCCTTTCGGCTCATAAGCAGCACTTGTAACCCGCCCCGAAGCATCTACTGTCACACGAATAAGTACCACACCACTTTTATTTTCAGGTTGATTCGGCCGTGGCAAATTGCCCACCAGTCCGCGTCCTTTCAAGCCCTGGTCCAGCTGGTCCAGCCCGTCGGGATTGAGCCCCGGCCCGGTGCCGCTGGCCTTGTCCTCGCCCTGCGGAGCGCGGGGATTGCCCGCATTGTCGGGTTCGTCGGCCCCGCCCTTGTTCATCTTGAAGAGCGCCTTGGGGTTGGGGGTCTGGGTCACCTCGTCCTTGCCGGCGACCTGCGCCGTCTGCTCCACGGGAGCCGCAACGTCGTGCACGCGCGGCTCGGTGGCGATCTTCACGGGCGGCTTCGGCGGCTCGGGAACGGGCGGCTCGGTGAAATCGACGAGGATCGTGTCGCCGGGCTTCTCCACCGCCTGCGAAACGTCGAACGACACCAGCGCGAACGAACCGGCCAGCAGCACGCAGTAGACCGCCGCCGCGACCGCCGCCCATCGGCGAGGATTCTTATTATCGGGATCGTAATAATACATTGGCTTCCCAATTAAAAATTAAGAATGAAAAACTAAAAATTGTCCGTACGGCAAATCCGGCCATACATCCACAATATCTCTCTTTCAATTCTCAATTTTTCATTTTTAATCGAACTTATTTCGGCGATGTCGCCAAAATAAGTTTGTAATTGTTGTCCTTGGCGATGTTCATGACCTTGACCACCTCATCGACGGCCACCGTCTTGTCGCAGTGGAGCGACACCGTGGCGTCCTTCTGGCCGTCGAGGCGCGCTTTCAGCGCCCGTTCCACGCCCTCGATGCCCTGCACCTTCTGCAACTCGACGTAGTAGTTGTACGACGCGCCGCTCTGCTGGATCGAAACCGTGGTCATCGCCTTGTCCTTCAACTGGTTCGAGCTCTTCGGAAGCATCAGTTTCAGGGCGTTGGGATTGATCAGCGTCGTGGCGATCAGCAGGAACAGCAGCAGCAGGAACATCAGGTCGGTCATCGACGAGGCCGAGAACGATTTATCGACTTTCGATCCGTGTTTGATTGCCATAATGCGCTATTTTTGAACGGGTTGATTCAGAATGTCCATGAATGCGATCGAGTTGGCCTCCATCTGGAACACCAGCTTCTCGATGCGCGCCACGAGGTAGTTGTAGCCGAAATAGGCCGGGATGCCGACGATCAGACCCATCACCGTGGTCACCATCGCCACGTACATACCGCTCGACAACAGCCCCAGATCGACCGTGCCGCCCGCGGCGGACATGTCCATGAAGGTCTGCACCATGCCGAGCACCGTGCCGAGGAAACCGATCATCGGGGCGCCGCCGGCGATCGTGGCCAGGAACGGCAGGCCGTTTTCGAGCTTCGAGACTTCGAGGTTGGCGACGTTCTCGATGGCGGTCTGCACGTCGCTCATCGGGCGTCCGATGCGCTCGATGCCCTTCTCGATCATGCGTGCGATGGGCGTGTCGGTCTTCTTGCAGAGGTTCACGGCCGTCGAGATCTTGCCGTCGGAGATGTAGTCGCGGATGCGGTTCATAAAGTTCATGTCCAGCACCGAAGCCTTGCGGATGGCCATGAAGCGCTCCACGAAGATGAAGATCGTCACGCCGCCCAGCGCCAGCAGCGGCCACATCAGCCAGCCGCCTTTGGTAAACAGGGTCCACAAGCCCATACGGGTCTCCTCACTTACGGCCACCGCCTCGGCAGCCTGCAAAAATGTTGTCATAATGGTTTAGAAATATTTAAGTTTACAAATTTTATCCTTCCAATTTCGTTTTCGAGCGCCGGTTTTGCAGTCTGCGCCCGCAGGGGCGCACGCGCCCCGGCCCCTCCGCCCGCGCTTTTAGTCGGGTCGTTGTCTCACGGCTCCGGCATCAAGTCGGATTCAATCACCGCAGGGACACCTTTCACTTTTCAAGCAGTCTCTGCTCTCGCTTAACCGCAAAGTTCACCTTCTATTCATCCTCTTCCTCTTTAACGTATCCGAACGGCGAAAGCGTATCCGCCGGTTCGCGCAGACGGTTCCGTTCCGCATCTTCGGCCGCCTTTTCGGCCGCGCGGGCCGTACGGCGGGCGATGCGCCGCGCCTTGCGCTTCTTGTTCGTAAAACGCTCCTTGATCCGCTGCCGCAGGTCGCGCAGGTTGTCGAAATCCTCCTTGAAGTAGACGCCGATGCCGGTCTCCTGCAAACCCTGGTTCTCGTCGAAGCGGTCGATGGTCTGCGTGAAGGCTTTCAGCTTGAGCGTCCCGGCCCGGTCGATCAGGTAGGTGATGTAGGCCTCGCCCATGAAGTTGGACATCGAACTGTTCACGGCCTGCTTGTTGTCGATCAGGTAGTTGCCCTCGACCTCGACGAACAGCCGGTTGTTGATCAGGCTCTTCGACAGCCCGAAATCGACCTCGTCGCTCGTCAGTTCCGGCTTGGGCCGGTAGCGGATCACCACGTTGTAGTCGGACGACGAAAGCCAGTTGCTGACCATGTTCGACACGAACTCCAGTCCCGTGGCCGCCGACACCGAGCTGCCGATGTTCGACGAGGCCTGCGACGAGTTCTCGGACATGAAGCTGTTGAACAGCAGCAGGTAGAGGAACTGCGTGTCGACCGTCTCGGGGGTCGAGAGAGCATTGGCGATCAGGCTCTGCGTCTCGGGATCGGAGCCGGGAACCCGCACGTCGAAGGTGATCGTGGGGTTCGAAAGCCGCGCGCCGAGGTGAATGACGCACTCCACGGGAACCGAACGGTCGCCCCCGAGGTCGGCCGTGCCCTGCAGGAGGGGTTGCAGCGACGCCTTGACCTTGTACACGGCGTCGATGTCGAGCATCGCGTTCATCGGCGACCCGGTCCACTGGATCGACGAACCGCTCTCGATGGTGAAGCGTTTGTTGATGATCTGCTGGAGCGACAGCATGAAACTGCCCTCCGCGATCGTATAGTCGCCGTAGATCTCGAAAATATTGGCCTTGGGGTTGATCTGGAGGTTCAGCGCGCCCGCGCCGCGCCCCTTGACCGTGTTGCCCGCCACTTCGAGTTCGACTTCGGCGTCGGGCCGCACGTCGAGCGCGAGGGTGATCTTCATCTGGCTCCCGGCGTCGGATTTCTGGCGGTGCTTGCGCTCGAAGGAGAGTTTCTTGCGCGCCACGTCGTCGAGCGTATCGGCCTGCTCGGGCTGCTCGAAGACCACGAAATCGGCGTTCGAAATGTTCGACTTGCTCGACAGCGGCATCACGAACGAGGAGTTGCCGTCGGTCGAGGCCGTTATATCCATGTTCACCGCCCCCTTGTCGCCCGAGATGCGGGCCGTGCCCGTGGCGAAGACCCTGCCGTAGAACATGTCGTTGTCGTCGGAGTCGGTGTCGAGCACCAGCATCTGCTGCGGGGCCACGCGCACGTCGTAGGAGATATTCGAAAGGTGCTGGAGGCTCATGTCGAAATCGAACCGCCCCCGGTTGCCCCGTGGGTCGAAAATCGGGACGTTCGAAGCCCTGAACCGGTTGTTCTTCACGTTCAGCACGGCCTCGGGCATCGAGTAGGTCACCTGCGTGAAATCGACCGTGGTTTTCAGCCCCGCGACCCGGATTTCGCCTTCGAGATCGGCCTTGCGGCCCTGGCCCTGCAACGTGAGGCCGGCCGAGGCCATGCCCTCGGTCGAGGAGACGACACCCGCGAGGATCGGGTCCAGCAGCGCCATGTCGAGACTGTCGACGTCCAGCCGGGCGAAATAGCGGTTGCGGTCGGGGGCGTAGAAACCGCGGATCAGCGTGTCGCGCCTGATACGGTCGGAGACCGTCACTCCGGCGCGGCTGCGGGCGAAGTCCCAGCGCGAGGCGAGGCGCATCGGCGGCGCGGGAATGTCGTTGACCTCCACGCTGTCGAGCAGGATGTCGGCCGTGATCTCGCCGCCGCGCAGCACCGACTTCATCGCCGCCGAACCGTTCGTGCGCCCCTCGATGTAATAGCCCATGCGCTCGGCGACCTGCGCGAAGGGCGCCAGATCGAAATTGTGCAGCGAGAGCGTCACCGAATCCTCGCGGCTGCGCGAGGCGACGCCGTCGAGCAGCAGCTCCTGCTCGCGGTTCATCACGTAGAACTTGTCGATCACGACCTGCGCGGTGTCGAGCAGGATTTTGCGGGCGAAAATCTGCCACGTCTTGTCGCCGCGGGTGATGTGCGAGGGAAGAATCCGCAAATCGACGACGCGGCCGTTGGGTCCGTGCTCGTCGGCCACCGCGGCGCGGAACCCGACGAGTCCCGAGACGCGGCGCAGGGTGTCGTCGAAGCCTGCCGAGAGCTGCACGCGGTTCTGCCGCGCGCCGCCCGTCAGCGAGAGGCGCGGAAGGTGCAGCACCCCTGCATAGAGATCCTCGGCCGAGGCGTAGACCGCCAGCGAGTCGCCGCGGTTCGAGGCGTTGACCGAAAGGCGCGTGGCGAGCATGCGCCGGCGCTCGATGTACTCCGACGCTGCCTTGAGCGACAACTGGTCGCTGGCCGGATTGAACAACAGTTGCAGCGACGAGCCGTCGGCGATCTGAAGTCCCGTCGACACGGCGTCGGCCACGGGGTTGAAATTGCGGATGTTGACCGACAGCAGCGAGAAGTCGTTGGCCACGGCGGCCTTGCGTTCCGAAGGCGTCTCCTCCCACTTTTCGCCGCCCAGCATCGGCAGGTATTTCCACGCGCTCCGGCGCAGGTATTCGAAGACGGTGCGGTAGCTGGTTTTCGACCGGAACGTGACGTCGGCGAAGTCCGAGCGCAGTTCCACGAACTTGCTCCGCTCGGAGTTCTCGCCCGTGACGGTCATGCTGGCGGCCGCGATCTCCTTGTCGTTGTAGCGGTAGCGGGCGTCGGTCACCTGAATGCGGCCGTTCAGATCGTCGAGCGAACGCCCTCCGGCGGCAGCGACGATGCGGCCCGAGAGCTGCGACACCGAGTCGCGGCGGTTGACGTGCAGCCGGGCCAGATCGGCGTGCCGCAGGTCCATCGTGAAGTCGTAGCGCGGCACGGAGTCGTTCAGGTCGACCGTGCCGAAGAAGTCGAAGTCGAGGTTGGGATCGCGGGCCGTGATGCGTCCGTCGAACTCGCGGTTGCGCAGGCGGCCGTCGAGCCGCAGCGAGTCGTAGACATAGCCGTTGAATCCCAGCTGCGTGACGTTGCCCACGACGTTGGCGTCGGCCACGCCCCTGCCGATCACGCCGTCGACATAGGCCGTGAGGGTGGCGTTGCCCAGCAGATCGCGGCGGTCGAGCAGCTCGCCCAGACGCAGGTTGCGCGTCTCGACATCGCCCCGCACGCTGCTCAACCCCCCTTTGACCGGGGCCATTTTCAGGTTGCAGGAGACGTTGCCCACGCCCGTCGCGGCGCCCAGCTGCATGTCGAACGACGAGAGCAGTCCCCGGAAACGGGCATTGAGGTCGATCTGCCCGGAATTGCCCAGCACGCCGACCAGCTTGTCCGAGAGTTTGCGGCCCGCGATGCCGAGGGCCAGCTCGTCCACGGCCCGGGCCGTGGAGCGCAGGCGGGGAACCGACAGGTCGAAACGGGTCTTCCGGATGTCGGGAAGCCCCTTCACCGAGGCGTCGGCCACGAGCGTCGTCCCCTCGCCGATCTGCATGCTCCTGATCCGGCCCGTGAAATCGGACACCACGCCGGCGACCTCGACGTTTACGTCGGTGAAATCCACATGCCAGTCGCGCAGCTTCGGGGCGAAAAAGGCGATGTCGTCGGTCGAAACGGTCGTATTGCGCATCGAGGCGTCGATGCGCACCTCGCCGATGAAATCCTTGTACTGCGCCCACGAGTCGCCCGCCAGCGAGACGAACGGAAAGTTGACGTTCGAACGCGGCGTGATGATCGAGGCGTTCTCGAAGCCCAGACAGCCCTGCGTCATGTAGAACCGCCCGGCCAGGTGGTTCAGCACGAAGCCGCTGCGTTCGCGGGCCGAAAAGGCCGCAATGGAGGTGTAAATGGCCTGCCCGTCGATCGTGAAATCGTCCACGCGGGCCGTGATGCCGTAGAGGTGCATGTGCGAGAAGTCGATGCCGTGCTCCGGATCGCGATGGTCGAGCCGTTCGAGGCAGAGGTCCATGTTCTCGATCGAGGCCTTCTTCAGCGAGAGGCGGAAATTGCCCTTCTTGGGTTTGTCGGGGTCGGAAATGCGGTCGACGATCTGTTTGATGTTCATCTCCCCGCCGGGCGTCTGCCGCAGGTAAAGCCTCGCGTCGGCGATCTCGCCGCGGCTCAGCTCCAGCCCGCCGCCGAAGATGCCGAAACTCGTGATGAAGGCGTCGAGCTTCCCGACGTAAAGCAGCGTGTCGCGCTGGTAGTCCTCGACATAGAAGCCCTTGACCCTGACCTTCGAGAAGATGCCGATGTCCACGCGGTCGATCGACACGGTGGTCTCCAGCTTGCGCGAGACGAAGCGCGCGGCCCTGTGCACCGCGTAGTTCTGCACGGCGGGAATGTCGAGCAGCAGCGAGAGCGCCACGGGAACAATTATCAGCAACAAAACCGCCGCCGAGCGAAAATAGTTAAAAAACAATTATAATTCCGGATGGATATTACAATTCTCGGCATCGAATCCTCGTGTGACGACACCTCTGCCGCCGTGCTCCGCAACAACGTCCTGCTGTCGAACGTCATCGCCTCGCAGGCGGTTCACGTCAAATACGGCGGCGTGATCCCCGAACTGGCCTCGCGGGCCCACCAGCAGAACATCATCCCCGTCGTGGACACGGCGCTCAAGGAGGCGGGCGTCGCCGCCGACCGGATCGACGCCATCGCCTTCACGCGCGGCCCGGGGCTGGTCGGATCGCTGCTCGTGGGCGTGTCGTTCACCAAGGGGCTTTCGATCGCCCGCAACATCCCGATGGTCGAGGTCAACCACCTTCAGGGGCACATCCTCTCGCACTTCATCGACCTTCGGGACCGCACGCTGCCCCATCCGGACTTTCCGTTCCTGTGTCTTCTGGTGAGCGGCGGCCACACGCAGATCGTGCGCGTGGACTCCCCGCTCGAAATGGAGATCATCGGCACGACGATCGACGACGCCGCAGGCGAGGCCTTCGACAAGTGCGCCAAGGTGATGGGGCTGCCCTACCCGGGCGGTCCGGTGATCGACCGTCTGGCCAAGGAGGGCGATCCGAAGGCATTCCGCTTCGCGCATCCCCGCGTCGAGGGCTACGACTATTCGTTCTCGGGCCTGAAAACCTCGTTCCTCTACACGCTGCGCGACGCCGTGGCCGCAGACCCCGACTTCATCGAGACGCACAAGGCCGACCTCTGCGCCTCGCTGCAAGGGACCATCGTCGAGATTCTGCTCGACAAACTCATCCGCGCCTCGAAGGAGACGGGCATCCGCGACATCGCCATCGCAGGCGGCGTCTCGGCCAACTCGGGCCTGCGCGACGGCATCGCCGAAGCGGGCCGCCGGCGCGGCTGGCGAACGTTCCTTCCGGAGTTCAAGTTCACGACCGACAACGCGGCGATGATCGCCATGGCGGGCTACTACCGCTACCTGCGGGGCGACTTCTCGTCGCTCGACGTCTCGCCCGTGGCGCGGCTCGAGGAGTTGTAAGCTACTCACTCACAAAAAAATAATTTATGCAAACATCCAGATTCATGCGGGTCCTTTCGGGGCTGCTGCTGTCAGTTTTCGCCGTCACCGGCCCAACCGCCTGCAACGACAGCAACGACAAGAACACCGCGACGCTGACCGTCAGCACAGACGACCTCGTACTGGGCGGCGAGGCCGGGGAGTCCGAAACCTTCACCATCACTACGACCGCCGCGTGGAAGGCCGTCCCCTCGGGCGAAGGCTTCACGCTCGACAAGACCGAGGGCACGGGTGACGCTAGCGTCCGCGTAACCGCCGCCGCGGGCAACTGGGACGGCTATGTGAAGCAGCTGGGCAGCATCGAGATCGCGGCCACGAGCGTCGACGGAGTGAAAACCGTCAGCGTCAGCCAGGACGAAATCACCCCGGTGCTGCCGTCCGAGGTAACCCTGGTGGCCGATTTTACGCTGGGAGCTTCGGTCGCCACCCCCGAGCTGCCGCCCTATTCGACGGATAACTTCACGACCGGGCGCCATGAGTACACGATCGGCGGCTACACATTTGCCATTTTCGTCGATCCGGACGAGGGCGGCAAATTCTACTGGCTCGACAACAAACAGTTCAGCCCCTCCATTCCGGATCCGGCCCAAGGACTGTTTTTCAGCAAATTAGGCGCATACGTCGAATTCCCGGCCATCGCCGGCAAAGTTCTTTCGGAGGTTCACTACCTGCCCACGAGCCAGCAGAACGACGTCAGCCTCGACCTGTTCGGCGCCGACGATTCGGAACCGCAGTATACGCTCGATTACGGCGACGACGGCACATGGTCCTACACACTGATCGACGCCCGGGAGAACCTGCGTTACCGCATCGAGATCACCAACAAGAAAAACGCGCAGCTCGCCAAACTCAAACTCGTCTACGCCGCGGCGAAATGACGCACGACATCCGGCAAAGACAAACCCCTCCCGGCCAAATGGCCGGGAGGGGTTTGTCTTTATTGGGAGGCGGCGGATCACTTCGCGCCGAAGAGTTTTTCCCGGAGCGAGAAGCCTTCGCATTTCGCGGCGAAGCTGTCGTACTCGGTGCGGAGCGATGTCATCAGCTCCCGGACCGACTGAATCTTCTCGGCACGCCAGGCGTTCGAGCCGCAGAAGGCGTAGCCGTTGCGGAGCTTGCCCTTGAAAGCGTTATAGAGGGCCAGCATGATGCAGTAGGGGCTGTGCGTCACGTCGCACGTCTTGATGCAGTCGAACGGGCACGCCTTGGGGACCTTCAGGCCCTCCTTCACGCGGTCGAGGAACGAGTTGCGGATGGCCCGGCCCGGCATGCCGACGGGGCTTTGGATGATCTCGATGTCCTCCTCGTGCGCCTCGATGTAGCTCTGCTTGAAAGCCGGATCGGCGTCGCACTCGTCGGTGGTGACGAAGCGCGTCCCCATCTGCACGCCGTCGGCGCCCAGCGCCATGATGCGGTAGATGTCCTCGCCCGTATAGATGCCGCCGCCGGCGATCACCGGAATGCGGCAGTTGTGCTCGGCCTCGAAGGCACGGACCTCGGCCACGATCTGCGGAACGATGGCTTCGAGCGAATAGTGCTCGTCGGCGATCTGGTCGGCCTTGTAACCCAGGTGGCCGCCCGCCTTGGGACCCTCGACCACGATGGCGTCGGGGATGTACTTATATTCCGAGAACCATTTCTGGCACAGTACCTTCGCGGCGCGCGCCGACGAAACGATCGGAGCCAGTTTGGTCTTGGCGTCTTCCGTGAGGAACGACGGCAGGTTCAACGGAAGCCCCGCACCCGAGAAGATGATGTCGGCCTTCTCGGCGATGGCGGTCTTCACCATGTCGGCGAAGTTGGACATGGCGACCATGACGTTGACGCCGATGATGCCCTTCGTCGCTTCGCGGGCCTTGCGAAGCTCCTCCTTCAGCCCCCAGATCGAGGCGGCGCGATAGTCCTTCGAATAGTTGTTATAGATCGCCCCGAGACCGGCCGACGAGATGACGCCGACACCGCCCTGATTGGCCACGGCCGATGCCAGGCCCGCAAGGGAGACGCCTACGCCCATACCGCCCTGAACGATGGGCATGGAGGCGCATAAATTTCCGATTTTCAATGATTTCATGCTGTTTACTTAAAAGAATAAGTGACGTAACGGGGTATAAGGTACGGAAAATCGGAGCGTTTGGTTCCGCGCGGGAACATATTTAACGCAGACTTCACATTGTCCGCTCACAAAAACCGGATGCCGCGGACCCGTTTCTGCCCCCGGCCGGCGGCCTCGCGCTCGACGATGCCCGTCACGACATCCGCCGCGTCGTGCCATCGGTTGGCGCGAAACTTCCGGCGGTAGGTCGTCAGATGGGCGTAGAGTTCGGGCCAGCGGAGGTTCCAGCCGCGGGGAAAACGCACGAGGTGGAGCGCCGTGGCCGAATTGGAGAGGATGCGCGCCTCCTTGTTGCCGCTCTGGTGGAACCACTCGACGCGCACGCCCGGCGCAAGTGCCTGCACGGCCCGGGCGAAACCGCGACCGCCGTTGTTGCTCTCGATGGCGGCCTGCCGCGTGTCCGAGCGCACGAGCATCTCCCCCACCAGCGGCTCGGTCGCCTCCATCGGCTCGCGCGAATAGACCGCGTCGGTAATGTAAATCACCCCGTCGGCATCGACCGCATAGGAGAGCGAACAGAGGTAGTCGTCGCCCGTGTCGGCGGTGTCGGTGTAGTTGGCGCGGCGGACGATCTCGTGTGGCAGACAGTCGTACTCGGCGAAATTCAGCCCGTACAACAATCCCTCGCGGGCCGACGGACGCCCCTGATACATCGCCTCGAATTGCAGCGGGTCCAGCCGCCGCTTGGCCTCCAGCAGCGCAGCGCCGTGCTGCCGCTCCCACAACGCCTCGCCCGGCTGGCGGGGGTCGACCTCCGTGGGCGGCGCGGTTTTCAGGGCCTCGAAATTGAGGTGCAGCCACCGGTCGGCAGGCAGCGTGTCGAGCTGCGACCACGCGCGCAGCTCCTCGACCGGCTCGCGGGCCGCGAGGGCGCCGATCAGGTCCTCCTCGTGCCAGCGGGTGAAGACCACCAGTTCGCGCGAGGCGTTGTGCATGCGGGTCCGCACGACGGAGGTGTACCACTCCCAGCAGTTGGCGCGGACGAGCGGCGAATTAGCTTCAAGCGCGTCTTTATATAAATCGTCCAAGACAAAGCAGTCCACGCGGTTACCCGTCAGCGACCCTTCGCGCCCGACGGAGAGCAGCCCGCCCCGGCGGCCGATGATCTCGACCTCGTCGGCCGTGCGGATGTAGCCGGGCGGTTTCGCCCCCCGCTTGATGGAGGTGTCCGGAAAAAAGGCCGCGTATTCCTGCGATTCGAGGATGCGCTGCACGCGGCGGTTGAACTTCGAGGCCAGCGTCCCCGAGTAGGAGGCGATCGCCACCCGGCAGTCGGGGTCGAGCCCCAGCACGTAGGCCGGGAGCAGGGTCGTGGCCCCGACGCTCTTGCCGTGCTGGGGCGGCATGGTGACGATCAGCCGCCGGACGCGCCCCGCGGCAAAGGCCTCCAGCACCCGGTAATAGGCCCGGTGGAAGGGTTCGAGTTCGAGAAAGGGATAGACCCCGAGGGCGAAATCGGCGAAGGACGGGGGCGCGGCCGGCGGCGCGTCGTCCGGAAGCACCAGCCCCTCGGGAAACGGCGAGCCGCCGGAAAACAGCGGAAAGCCCGCAAATACGGCATCGCACGCGGGAGCATCCGGAGAGGCGTTCCCGCCGGTTACGAAAACCTCTGCGGAGGAGCGCTCCGCAGAGGTCGGTTCGGTTGGTTTGAGCATTTTACTGAATTTTTTTGAAAAACCCATGCGCGGCGCCGCGGCGGGCAGGTTTTTTGTCGGGGTGCGCTCCGGCGGCAGCGCCGTGCCGGGGAAGGAGGGCCGGAGCGCGGCGGCAGGTCAGAGGAGCGCGCGCACCTCGGAAAACGAGAAGTCGTTCAGCGCTTCGCCGTCGCTGCCGACGGTGTGAAACTCCCACCAGACGGGAACCAGGTCCGCAATCGCGTCCCGGTCGCCCTCGGGGAGCCGCTCGCGCCGCCGGTAGACGATCACCGAGGCCGTGAGCCGGCACTCCATATCGCCGAAAGGAAACGTGAGCGAGCCTGAAAAGTAACTTCCCCCGCCGATGGCCTCCGCAAGACGCGCGGCCACTTCAAGGTAAAGTTCCGATGAAACCGAATACATCATTGATAATTAATCGTTTTTTCGCAAAAGAGTTTGCAGAAGAGAATAAATTGTTTAACTTTGCAGAACAAAGATAAGTTCAAAATTTGAATTTTCTGCAATAAAGTTCAAATATTTTATATAAATAATTCCGATAACAAAGCGATGAACGAACGGGTAAAACTGATACGCAAGCAGCTCGGCATGACACAAGAGCAACTGGCACAACGACTTGGAATCGGCAAAGCGGCGCTGTCGATGATCGAAACCGGCAAGGCGGGGCTTTCGGCGCGCAACCGCAACATATTGGTTCAGGAATTGAACGTCAATCCCGACTGGCTCGAAACCGGCAAGGGCAACATGTTCAACGCCGAACCCGATCTGACGGCCTACATGCACCGCACGGACAACTCGCTGCCGCTGCAAAGCGTCCCCCTCTACTCGATCGAGGGCACGGCGGGCCTGGTCCCGCTGTTCACCGACCAGGCGCAGAGCAAGCCCGTCAACTTCATCCACATTCCCAACCTCCCGAAATGCGACGGGGCGATCTATATCGTCGGCGACTCGATGTACCCGCTGCTCAAAAGCGGCGACATCGTACTTTACAAACAGCTCAAGGATATCGGCGACATCTTCTGGGGCGACATGTACCTGCTCTCGATCGACATCGACGGCGAAGAGTACATCACGGTCAAATACATCCAAAAATCCGAGCGGGAAGGGTACGTGAAACTCGTCAGTCAGAACCCCCATCACGCCGACAAAGAGGTGGCCGTGGACCGCATCCGGGCCCTCGCCCTGGTCAAGGCCAGTATCCGGATGAATTCGATCCGGTAGCACGAAATCGCGCGAGCCGTTACGGGCCGTACCCGAAACCGGATTTCGGTGCAGCGTTCCAAATGTTCCGGTTGCGATGCCCGCAGCCGGGATTTCTTCCTATTTATAATTACAAAAAGCACAAAAAAAGCAAAGTTTTAACCAAATAATATTTTTTTAATTACGATTTGTGAGTTTTATCCGGAATATATTTCCTATATTTGTGGCATTATATTATAATGTTTTCGACAAAGGAAGGCAGGGTCGAATCGATCGAAACCGTGCCGGACACAGAAAACGACCCAATAAAGCAACCTTATTATATTACTAATTCACATACAGCAATGAATGAAAACAAGGTACAAGAGCTGCAAGATGTCGTGATCCGCTTTTCGGGCGACTCCGGTGACGGCATGCAGCTTACTGGCACGCTCTTTTCCGACACTTCAGCCTTGCTCGGCAACGGAATCTCGACATTCCCCGACTATCCCGCCGAAATCCGCGCCCCGCAAGGTACCGTAGCGGGTGTATCCGGATTCCAGGTGCACTTCGGAGCCAAAAGACAGCTCAACCCGGGCGACTTCTGCGACGTACTGATCGCAATGAACCCTGCGGCACTGAAGGCGAACCGCAAATGGCTCAAGCCGGGTGCAACGGTAATCCTCGACGAGGACTCCATTACCGAAGAGCACCTTCGGAAAGCGGGTTTCGCAACGCTCGACCCGATCCGGGAGCTGAACCTGGAAGATTTCAACGTAGTCGTTCCGAACATTACGGAGATGACCAAGGCGGCTTTGGCGGATTCCGGTCTGGACAACAAAGCGATGGTCAAGTGCAAAAACATGTTCGCACTGGGTATCTGCTTCTACCTCTACAACCGTCCAGAGGATCATGCGAAACACTACCTCGATTCAAAATTTGCGAAGAAAAATCCGGCTATAGCCGAAGCCAACAAACGCGCTATCGACGCCGGTTACAACTATGCCGCCAACACGCATCAGTTCGCCAATACATATACCGTCGCATCGGGCCAGATGGAGAAAGGCACTTACCGGTCGATCAGCGGTAACGTCGCAACGGCATGGGGTCTTTGCGCCGCATCCGAGAAGAGCGGTCTGCCCCTCTTCTGCGGTTCGTACCCCATCACTCCGGCTACCGTCATTCTCGAGGAACTCGCCAAACGTAAGGACCTCGGTGTGAAAACCGTACAGGCCGAAGACGAAATCGCGGGTATCTGTACGGCCATCGGTGCTTCGTTCGCCGGTAACTTCGCCGTGACGACCACGTCGGGTCCCGGTCTTTCGCTCAAGAGCGAGGCATTGGGTCTGGCCGTGATGACCGAGCTTCCGCTGGTAGTCGTGGACGTACAGCGCGGCGGCCCCTCGACGGGTCTTCCGACCAAGACCGAGCAGAGCGACCTTCAGCAGGCCCTCTACGGCCGCAACGGAGAAAGCCCGGTAGCGGTCATCGCCGCCTCGATGCCGAGCGACTGCTTCCACTACGCATTCGAGGCCGGTCGTATCGCCATGGAGCACATGACGCCGGTAGTGCTTCTCTCGGACGGATTCATCGCCAACGGTTCCGAACCGTGGAAGATCCCTTCGATGAAGGATTACCCGACCATCAACCCGCCGATCATCGACAAAACCGAGGACGGAGGCCCTTTCATGCCCTACGCCCGCAACGAGAAGCTGGCACGCAGTTGGGCATTCCCCGGCAAAGCAGGTCTGGAGCACCGTGTAGGCGGACTGGAGAAAGACAAGCTGAAAGGCAGTATCTCGATCGACCCACAGAATCACCAGGAAATGACGAACCTGCGTGCCGCGAAAATCGCCAAGATCGCCGACTACATCCCGCACCAGACGGTTTACGGCGACCCGGAAGGCGATCTGCTCGTAGTAGGTTGGGGCGGTACACGCGGACACCTGCAGAATGCCGTCGATAAAATGCGTGCCGAAGGCAAGAAAGTTTCGCTCTGCCACTTCAACTACATCAACCCGCTGCCGCACGGCGTCGCCGACATCTTCAAGCGCTTCAAGAAGATCGTGGTTTGCGAGCTCAACGAAGGACAGTTCGCCAACTACCTGCGCGGCAAATTGCAGCAATTCGACTACGAACAGTACAACAAGTGCGAAGGCCAGCCGTTCACGGTGACCGAGCTCACGAACAAGTTTCACTCTTTACTGAAATAAAGCCATGGCAGATTACAAATATACTCCGGCAGACTTCAAAAGCGACCAGGAAGTAAGATGGTGTCCCGGCTGCGGTGACCACGCAATTCTGAATGCCGTACAGCGGGCCCTGCCCGAAATTGCCGACCAGACCGATACGCCGCACAACCTCTTCACGTTCATCTCGGGCATCGGCTGCTCGTCGCGCTTCATTTACTATATGAAGACCTTCGGCTTCCACTCCGTACACGGACGCGCCAACGCCATCGCTACGGGTGTGAAGACTGCGAATCCGCGTCTGAACGTTTGGGTTACCTCGGGCGACGGCGACTCGCTGGCCATCGGCGGCAACCACTTCATCCACGCGATCCGCCGCAACATCAACCTCAACGCGATCCTGTTCAACAACGAGATCTACGGTCTGACCAAAGGTCAGTACTCGCCGACCTCGAAGTTGGGTAAAATCACCAAGACCTCGCCCTACGGTACGGTCGAAAAACCGTTCAACCCCGGCGAACTGGTGATCGGTGCGAAAGGCACGTTCTTCGCCCGTTCGATCGATATGGAGGTGAATCTGACCAAAGAGTGCCTGATCGCAGCGGCGAAACACCAGGGTATGTCGGTAACCGAAGTTCTGCAAAATTGCGTGATCTTCAACGACAAAACCCATGCGGCTTTCGCTGGCGACAAGGCTACCCGTCTGGAGCACACCATCACGTTGCGCCACGGCGAGAAGATGCTCTTCGGTGCCAACAACGAAAAAGGTCTGGTGTTCGAGGATATGCGCCTGAAAGTCGTAACGGTCGGACAGGACGGCTATACGCTGGATAAGATCCTGACGCACGACGCCCACACCAAAGACACGACGCTGCACTCGATGCTGGCCGCAATGAAATATCCCGACTATCCGGTCGCACTCGGTGTAATCCGCTCGGTCGAGGACGAAATCGTTTACGATCAGGCTGTCGAAAAGCAGGTGGAAGAGGTGAAAGCCCAGAGCAAGATCCACTGTGTGGACGACCTGCTCCACTCGGGCGCTACTTGGGAGATCTAATCTTCACAGATATATTCGAAACAAAAAAGCTGTCGAAAACGACAGCTTTTTTGTTTCGATAACAGAGAGAACCGGTCCTTACAGGAAATATCTCAAAGTTTCAGCACTTCATCGACTCCCATATCCTTATAGGTGGACTCCAACTCCTCGCCCCGGTCTGAAATAACCAAGAGCTTGTCGCCGACCTTCAGCGCGGTATTGCCCTGCGGGACGAAATAGTCCCCGTCACGATAGACCATCATCACCAACGTATGCTCCGGCAGGTTGATCTCCTTGAGCGTAGTGCCCCCCTGAAGCATCGATTCATTGACAAGGACCTCGGTAAATATCGACGGAATATCTTCGTGGACATCGACCCCGAAGGCAGGACTCTTTTCGGCATACCCAAGCCCGAGCAGATTCGCCATCCAACTTACGGTCGTACCCTGCACCAGCAGCGAAAGAATCGTCACCAGAAAAACCACATTGAACAACAACCGCGCTCCCTCCGTACCGGCCAGCAAAGGATAGGTCGCAAAAATAATCGGCACGGCACCGCGCAGACCGACCCAGGAAACATAAAGACGGGCTTTGGTCGTAAACTTGCGGAAAGGCATCATACAGGCGAACACCGTGACGGGACGCGCAATGAACATCATGAAGGCTCCTACCAGACAGCCCAGCATCAGCACGTCGGGCTGCAAGAGTTCGTCGAGGTTGACGAGAAGACCCAGCGTAAGAAACATCACGATCTGTACCAGCCAGGTGAAGCCGTCGAAGAAGATCGTCAGCGAACGTTTCTGCGTCAACTGGTTATTACCCAACACCAATCCTGCCAGGTAAACAGCCAAGTATCCGTTCCCGCCAATCAGGTCGGTAAACGAGAAGGTAAAGAAAACGAAAGCGAGCAAAAGCACCGGATAGAGCGAATGATTGCTCAAATTGATCCGATTGATTGTCCATACACCGATCCGGCCGATAGCGTAGCCCATCAGACCGCCGAGCACCATCTGAATGACGAACTTTACGATACTCATCGGTACGCTCACGGCTTCTGCGCCGCCGGACAATACGCCGATCAGCACAATGGTCAGCACGTACGCCATCGGGTCGTTCGAACCGCTCTCCAGCTCCAGCAGAGGGCGCAGGTTCTCGTTCAGCCCCTGTTTCTTGCTTCGCAGGATGGAGAAAACCGAAGCCGAATCCGTCGAAGACATCGTCGCGGCCAGCAGCAGCGCCGCAGGAAACGATACGGCCAGCCCGACCCATGGGGCAATGAGCGTGACGAAACCCGCTACGATCACCGCCGTCATGACGACTCCGGCGGTCGCCAGTACGATACCCGGTCCGATCACCGGTCGTATTTCCGAAAACTTGGTATCCATACCGCCCGTGAAAAGGATGATACAAAGAGCGATCATACCTACGAACTGGGTCGCTTCGACGGAATGGAACGAAATGAAATTGATGCCGAACAGCATACCGACCCCCAGAAAAAAGAGCAAGGCCGGGGCGCCGAAACGATAGGCCGCCTTGCCGGCCATTACCGCGACGAAAAGAAGCAAGGCTCCGATCAACAGAATGTTTTCGGTCGTAATGATATTATGCATAGGAAATCCTTATATAAATTTACAAAAAAATGCCTGTCGCGTACAATCGCTGACAGGCACCGCACCCTATTGAGGAATGAATAGGTAAGTAATCGTTCCCGACTGTCGGGCAGGCGCCGAATCATCGATATTGAAAAGCGAGTTGCGTGCAGCTTCCAGCGCAGCCTCCCGCATACAGTCATCGCCTCCGGAGGCCACTTTTGCAGCAACGACCTCTCCCGAGGGATTGACCGTAATGCCGACGACCACTTCGCCGCCCCCTTCGCACTGGTAGGCCGGAACCTCCAGATAACGGCGCGTCCGCACGGGATCGGTCAGCGAAAAGGAGACGGTAACCCGCCCCTTGGCGCGGCTGTCCTGCGCCCGGTCGTCCTCGCCGCTGCGCCCCATACGCTCCCGGATCGCACGCTCCTCGGCCAATCCCTGCTCATAAGCGTCCCGGTTGGCCTGCATCCGTTCTCCGACCGCTTCGGCCGACTCCTTCAGCGACGAAGTCATGGAACCGCGATCGTCGTGCGCCCGTTCGTCGAGTGCATTTTCATTGGAGTACTGATTGCGCACATCCCGCCAGTCGCCGCCTTCCTGCGCCTGCTGGCGGGCCCGCACCTCCTGCTCGAGACGCATCTTCTCCGCCTCGAGCTCCGCTAAAGTTTTCGTATCAATGATTATGCCTTGCACGGAAGGTTTGGCCCCCACGACGATTTTTCCCGCCATAAAGGCGATCGCAAGCACCAAATAGGCAATCAACGTAATACATAACCCAACCCGGTGGTCGTAAGCCCATTCGCCCGCATCAGTCTTTTTCGTTTCGAAGGGAAGATGCAATTTGGGAGGACGGGGAGTTTTATCGGGTGCTGCCACGGAGTTTCGGTTTATCATTCGTTTAGGCAAAAATACGATTTTTGAATAATATTTCCTATATTTGCGCGCAAATAATGCGATAAACATTTCCGAAAATGACGGTCGGCCCCACACACGTCGGGACCCGGCAGTCAATGGGAATGTATGTTGCAATTTGAATAAATTCAGACTATGGCTGCCAAACAACAAACCCTCAAAGCCCCGATCTCGTTTTCAGGCACAGGTCTTCACACCGGAGTCAAAGTGACGATGACGGTACACCCCGCCCCGGAGAACAGCGGCATCGTTTTCCGCCGCATCGACCTGGAAGGCAAACCCGAAATTCCGGCCCTATGCGACTATGTCACGGATACCTCGCGGGGCACGACCATCGAAAAGGATGGCGCACGCGTTGCGACCATCGAACATATCATGTCGGCCCTCTGGACCCTGGGCGTGGACAACGCCACGATCGATGTCGATGCCGGTGAAACTCCGATCATGGACGGTTCGGCCAAAGAATATGCGAAAACGATCGTCGAAACCGGCCTGCAACCTCAGGAAGCCGAACGCACCTACTACCACGTCACCGAAAAAATGGTCTATACGATTCCGGAAAAAGGCGTGGCCATCATCCTTTACCCCGACGACGAATTTTCCGTATCGCTGCACGTGGACTACAACTCCAAGGTGATCGGCAACCAGTATGCGACATTCGACCCCGAAGACGATTACGCCGCGAAGATCGCCCCCTGCCGCACCTTTGTCTTCCTGCACGATCTGGAACCTCTGATGAAGATGAACCTGATCAAGGGCGGCGACCTGGACAACGCGATCGTCGTCGTGGAGAATCCCGTCCCGGACGATCAGCTCGAACATCTCAAGAAAATTTTCAACAAACAGGATATCCGCATCACGGGCGGCTACCTGAACAACCTGGAGCTCCGTTTCAACAACGAATTGGCCCGCCACAAGCTCCTCGACCTGCTGGGCGACTTCGCCTTGCTGGGCAAACGCATCAAGGGCCGCGTATGGGCCACTCGTCCCGGCCATTTCGCCAACACGGAGTTTATGAAACAGGTAAAACGGACCATCCGCCGCGAAGGCGAAAAGCCCCGTTTCCAATACGACTGCCGCAAACCGCCCGTCTATGACATCAACGATATACGGCGGATGCTGCCCCACCGTCCGCCGTTCCTGCTGGTGGACCGCATCTTCTACATCGACGACACGACGGTAGCCGGCATCAAGAACGTCACGATGAACGAGCCATTCTTCGTGGGACATTTCCCCGAAGAGCCGGTCATGCCGGGTGTGCTGATCGTCGAAGCGATGGCGCAGTGTTGCGGTATGCTGGTATTACGCAGTATTCCTGATCCGGAGCACTACTCGACTTATTTCATGAAGATCGACGGCGTAAAATTCAAGCGCAAGGTGGTTCCGGGCGACACCCTTCATTTCGAAGTTCAACTGCTGGAGCCCATCCGACGAGGCGTAGCCGTAGTCGAAGGCAAGGCCTTCGTCGGCGAAACGCTCGCCTGCGAAGCCACGATGATGGCCCAGATCGTTAAAAATAAAGAGTAACCGCACATGATAAGCAACCAGGCATACATCCATCCCGACGCGAAACTCGGAAAGAACGTAACGGTGGAGCCTTTCGCCTACATCGCCGGCGATGTGGTGATCGGCGACGACTGCTGGATCGGCCCCGGGGCCGTGATCCACGACGGAGCCCGCATCGGCAAAGGCTGCAAGATCCATACGGCCGCATCGATCGCCTGCACCCCGCAGGACCTGAAGTTCGTCGGTGAAAAAACGACGGCAGAAATCGGCGACTACAACGAAATCCGCGAATGCGTCACCATCAGCCGGGGCACCGCCTCCCGGGGCAAGACCGTCGTCGGCAGCCACAACCTGATTATGGCTTACGTGCATATCGCCCACGACGACGTGGTAGGCAGTCACTGCGTCATGGCCAACCGCGTATCGCTCGCCGGAGAGGTCGAAGTCGGCGATTGGGCCGTTATCGGCGGCCACGTAGCCGTACATCAGTGGACCCGCATCGGAGAGCATACGATGATTCAGGGCGGCGCGCTGGTGGGCAAGGACATTCCCCCCTTCATCACCGTCAGCAACAACGATCCGGTACGTTTCGCCTGCGTCAATCGCGTCGGTCTGAGCCGCCGCGGATTCACGCCGGAAACGATCTCACAAATTCACGACGCCTGCCGCATCCTCTTCCAAAGCGGCCTGAACTACCTGAACGGCTGTGAGGAGGTCGAAAAACAGATTCCGCAAAGTCCCGAACGCGACCGACTCATCCGGTTCATCCGCGAATCGCAGCGCGGCATTATCAAGCCCTACTCTCAGAGCAACGAAAAAGACGAATAATTTTTCGACACAAAGGTTTGAAAATAGGAAAACATTCGCTATATTTGTAGCGTAAACGGGTATAGAGAGGTAAGGGGACGAGCAAGTCCCCTTATTTCGTAGATATATTCACCGCTCCCGACCGGCGAATCATCCGCACGATTTTCTCGACCCGCATGCCCTCGCATGCCCATTCCGTCGGGAGAAACCGGCAGTTGCGGGCCATGCGGGTACCCGATTACAGCTCCTGCTACAACAGGGACAAGATTCGGGCGCGAATAGTGCTCCTTGCGATGCAATGTTCGAAGAAAACGCAGGACGCAAGACGATGAAAACGAACGGGAAGCGACGATTTCCTACATTTTCGTCAAAAAGCCGAACGCCTCCGGGCCGGCCGCAAAAACGACTGAACGAACTTCAAGTTTTCGCCGGGGAAGGACAGATGTCCGGATTTGCACGAACTGCCCGCACCGGAAAACGACTTTATTGATAACATCAGCAAATATGATCGATTGTACGAAAATCACCGAAATAGCCAATGCCAAACTCGTCGGCACCGACCTGTTCGTAGTGGATTGCACCTGTTCGCCCGCCAACGAAGTGGAACTGCTGATCGACAGCGACACCTCGGTAGGTATCGAAACCTGCGTGGAGCTGAGCCGCGCGATCGAGGCCGAATTCGACCGCGACACGGAGGATTTCTCCCTCACGGTAGCTTCGGCAGGCATCGGCTCGGAACTCAAGCACCTCCGCCAATACCGCAAACTGATCGGCAAGCCGGTCGAAGTGCTGCTCAAAAGCGGCGTGAAGATTCTGGCGACGCTCGACGAGGCGGACCAGGAGGGACTCACCCTCTCCTACGAGGAGAAGCAGGCCGTAGAGGGTAAAAAGCGGAAACAGACGGTGCGGGTTACGCGCCGCTACCCTTTCTCAGAGATCAAATACACGAAGGAATACCTCGATTTCAAATAGTGGAAATTCAAAAATAAACAAGATAAAAAACCAATGGATAATCTTAATCTTATCAGCAATTTCGCAGAGTTCAAGGAGCTTAAAAACATCGACAAGGCCACGATGATCGGAGTCCTCGAGGACGTTTTCCGCCACGCGCTTCAGAAGCAGTTCGAGACGGACGAGAATTTCGACGTGATCATCAACCCGGAAAAGGGCGACCTGGAGATCTGGCGAAACCGTACGGTCGTGGAGGACGGCGCGGTGGAGAATCCGAACATGCAGATCGCCGTATCGGAGGTTAAGGCCATCGATCCGACCTACGAAGTGGGCGACGAATACGTCGATCCGATCAAACTTGAATCGTTCGGACGCCGGGCCGTGCTGTCGCTGCGCCAGAACCTCGCTTCGCGCATCCTCGACCTGGAGAAAGCCAACCTTTACGAAAAATATTCGGAGAAAGTCGGCGAGATCATCACCGGCGAGGTATATCAGGTATGGAAGAAAGAGGTGCTGATCCTCGACGACGAAGGCAACGAGCTGATCCTGCCCAAGACCGAGCAGATTCCCAACGACTACTACCGCAAGGGCGACACGATCAAGGCGATCGTCAAGAGCGTCGAGATGAACAACAACCAGCCGCGCATCATCCTTTCGCGCACGGCCAACCAGTTCCTCGAACGGCTCTTCGAGCAGGAGGTCCCCGAAATTTTCGACGGTCTGATCACCATCAAGAAGATCGTCCGCATCCCCGGCGAGCGTGCCAAGGTAGCCGTCGAATCCTACGACGAGCGCATCGATCCGGTCGGCGCCTGCGTCGGCATGAAGGGATCGCGCATCTACTCGATCGTCAAGGAGCTGCGCAACGAAAATATCGACGTGGTAAACTACACGACCAACCCGCAGTTAATGATCCAGCGTGCCCTGAACCCCGCGAAGATTTCGAGCATCACCATCGACGAGGAGAAGAAGACAGCTTCGGTCTATCTCAAGCCCGACCAGGTATCGCTCGCCATCGGCAAGGGCGGTCTGAATATCCGGCTTTCGAAGATGCTGACCGGCTACGATATCGATGTTTACCGCGAAATCGAGGAGGAAGACGTCGCGCTCACCGAATTTGCCGACGAGATCGACGGCTGGGTGATCGACGCCCTGAAAGCCTGCGGCTGCGACACGGCCAAGAGCGTGCTGGAACTGCCCGTCGAAGAGATCGCCGCCCGTGCCGACCTGGAGCTGGAACAGGCACAGAAAGTCGTCGAGATACTGAAAGCGGAATTCGAGGAGTAATCCGTCCCATCGCACAAAAATTAAAACCGATATATGAGTAACGAAAGAAAATTAAGACTTATCCAGGTTGCCAAGGAGTTCAAGGTGGGATTGAATACCATCACGGACTTCCTGCAAAAGAAGGGTATAAAAACCGACGGTTCGCCCAATACGCTGGTGGAGCCGGACGTCTATGCCGTTCTGGAGAAGGAGTTCGGCGGGAGCCGAATTACCGGCAACGAGAGGGACAGCATCCGGGAAAGGATCGCCCAAAAGCAAGCTACGATCACCCTCGAAGAGGCACAAAAACAGCCGCGCGAAGAGGCACAGGAGGTAATTATCAAAAGCAACGTCATCAGCATCAAAGACGAACTGCCCCAGCCCAAAATTCTGGGCAAAATAGATCTTTCTCCCAAGCCCAAACCGGCACCGCAACCGGTAAGCAAACCGGCGGCAGAGCCCGTACCGGAGGCTGCGGCTCCGAAACCGCAGCCGGCACCGCAACCGGCCGCCCCCAAAACGGAAGCGGCACCTGCCTCCGAAACGGCTCCCGCAGCCAAATCCGAACCGGAAGCGGCGCCCAAGAGCGACAACATCTTCCGCCCCGCCGTGCAGACCCTCACGGGCCCGCAGGTACTCGGCACGATGGACGTATCGGGATTCACACCGGGCAACCGCCACAAACGCAAACGCCTGAGTAAAGAAAAAGTGGACGTGACCCGTACGCCGGCAGGCAGCCCCAAGCCGGGCAGCAACGGCAAATCCGCCGCACAGCCCGGCCGCGGACAAGGCCCGCAATCCAACCAACCCCGTCCGGGAGAGAACAAGAAGACCCGCAAGGACAAACTCAAAGCTCCGAAGCCCGTCGTTCGCCCCGAAATCAGCGACGAGGAGGTTTCGAAGCAGGTAAAAGATACGCTGGCCCGCCTGACGTCGAAAAACGCCAAGAGCAAAGGTTCGAAATACCGCAAGGAAAAACGCGAAGCCGTAGCCGAGCGCATGAACGAAGAGTTCCAGCGCGAAGAACAGGAACGCTCCATCCTGAAGGTCACCGAATTCGTGACCGTGGCCGAGCTGGCTACGATGATGAACGTTTCGGCGACCGAGGTCATCACGGCCTGCATGAACCTGGGCCTGATGGTGTCGATCAACCAGCGTCTCGACGCCGAGGCGCTCGTGGTCGTAGCCGAAGAGTTCGGCTTCAAGACCGAATTCGTATCGGCGGACATTCAGGAAGCCATCGGCGACGACGAACAGGACAGCGAGGAAGACCTCGTGCCGCGACCGCCGATCGTAACCGTCATGGGACACGTCGATCACGGTAAGACTTCGCTGCTGGACAACATCCGCAAAACCAACGTCATCGAAGGCGAGGCGGGCGGTATCACCCAGCACATCGGTGCTTACAGCGTCGAGCGCAACGGTCAGAAAATCACGTTCCTCGACACCCCCGGCCACGAGGCTTTCACCGCCATGCGCGCGCGCGGTGCCAAGATCACCGACGTAGCGATCATCATCGTAGCGGCGGACGACAACGTGATGCCCCAGACCGTCGAAGCGATCAACCACGCGCAGGCGGCAGGCGTTCCGATGGTTTTCGCCATCAACAAGATCGACAAACCCGCAGCCAACCCCGACCACATCAAGGAGCAGCTCTCGCAGATGAACTACCTCGTGGAGTCATGGGGCGGTAAATACCAGGATCAGGAGGTTTCGGCCAAAAAGGGCCTGAACCTCGACAAACTGCTCGAGAAAGTGCTGCTCGAAGCCGAAATGCTCGACCTGAAAGCCAATCCGAACCGCCGCGCTTCGGGAGCCGTCATCGAATCGACACTCGACAAGGGGCGCGGTTACGTGGCTACGGTGCTCGTACAAAACGGTACGCTGCACATAGGCGACGTAATGCTTTCGGGCGTGCACACGGGCCGCGTGAAAGCGATGTTCAACGAAAACGGCCAAAAAGTGACCGAAGCTGGCCCTTCGACGCCGGTACAGGTGCTCGGCCTGAACGGTGCTCCGCAGGCAGGCGACACGTTCAACGTCATGGAGGACGACCGCTCGGCCCGTGAAATCGCCAACAAACGCGAGCAGCTCCAGCGTATCCAGGGCATCATGACGCAGAAGCACGTGACGCTCGACGAAATCGGACGCCGCATCGCCATCGGATCATTCAAGGAGCTGAATATCATTGTCAAAGGCGATGTCGATGGTTCGGTAGAGGCTATGTCGGGTTCGCTGATCAAGCTCTCGAAGGAGACCGTGCAGGTGAATGTGATCCACTCGGCCGTCGGTCAGATTTCGGAATCGGACGTTCTGTTGGCGGCGGCCTCGAACGCCATCATCGTCGGCTTCCAGGTCCGTCCGTCGGCGTCGGCACGCAAGCTCGCCGAGAAGGAAGAGATCGAAATCCGCCTCTATTCGATCATCTACGATGCGATCAACGACATCAAGGATGCCATCGAAGGCATGCTCGAACCGGTGATGAAGGAAGAGATCGTCTGCTCGGCGGAAGTCATGGAGATCTTCCGAATTTCCAAAGTCGGCACCGTCGCCGGATGCGTCGTCCGCGAAGGCAAGCTGACCCGCCACACCCCGATCCGCGTGATCCGCGACGGTATCGTGATCTACACGGGCAAGCTCGGCTCGCTCAAACGGTTCAAGGACGATGTCAAGGAGGTGCTCACGGGCCAGGACTGCGGTCTGAACATCGAATCCTTCAACGACATCCGCGTAGGAGATGTCATCGAAGGTTACGAGCAAGTCGAGGTAAAACGCAACTAACCGAATGCAAGGAATCTTATCTAAAATAAGAAAAAAGAAATGAACACTCAGATTAAATTCACAACGGCAGCCGAAGCCGTGAAAGTCATCAAATCGGGTGACCATATTCACCTCAGCTCGGTCGCTTCGGCCCCCCAGTGCCTGATTAAGGCCATGTGCGAACGCGGCGCCAACCACGAATTCAAGGATGTGCACATCCACCACCTGCACACGGAAGGGCCGGCTCCCTATGCCGATCCGCAGTTCGAAGGCATCTTCCAGCTCGACTCGTTCTTCGTGGGCGGGAACGTGCGCAAAGTGACGCAGAGCGGTTATGCGGACTACATTCCCGTCTTTTTGAGCGAAACCCAGAAGCTCTATCGCAGCGGCACGGTACCTTGCGACGTAGCGATGATCCAGGTATCGACGCCCGACAAACACGGCTACGTTTCGCTCGGCACCTCGGTCGATGCGACCCTGGCAGCCGTGGAAACGGCTCGCACGGTGATCGCGGTGGTGAACAAGCACGTTCCCCGTTCGTTCGGTGACGCGATGATCCACTCGTCGAAAATCGACCTCTTCGTACAGGACGATACCCCGCTGGAAGAGGCGCATTTCACCGAACCCAACGAGATCGAAACCCGCATCGGCAAGCACTGCGCGGCACTGATCGAAGACGGTGCGACGCTCCAGATGGGTATCGGCGCTATTCCGAATGCGGTTCTGGCACAGCTCGGCAACCACAAGAACCTGGGTATCCATACCGAAATGTTCGCCGACGGCGTTCTCCCGCTGGTGGAGAAGGGCGTTATCAACGGCGAAGCGAAGAACATCGACAAGGGCAAGATGGTTTCCACCTTCCTGATGGGTTCGCAGCGGGTTTACGACTTCATCGACGACAACCCGGGCGTACTGATGATGGACGTGGGATACACCAACGATCCGTTCATCATCGCCAAGAACGACCGCGTAACGGCCATCAACTCGGCACTCCAGGTGGATATCACCGGTCAGGTTGAATGATGCAGCCTTCGCTACATCTCTCTATTTCATCTTCCGTACCATCGGATGTTTCACCGGTACCGTTTTCCTCCGCATGATGAAGACCCGCACTTTCTTCGTTATCAGCGTAGTGATGATGGCTCTGAGTATGATAGGCATGTGGGTAGGCGAGAGCAAGATGATGCTTTATATCGCCATCGCCCTGGTGGGATATGGCAACTCTAACGTGTTCTCCATGATTTTCTCTCAGGCACTTCTTGCCATGCCTGATAAGAAGAACGAGGTGAGTGGACTGATGATCATGGGACTCTTCGGTGGTACCGTCTTCCCTTTGATTATGGGCTTTGCCAGTGATGCTATCGGTCAGGCTGGTGCTGTGGCTGTCATGGCTGTGGGAGTCGCTTATCTCTTCACTTATATCCGCAAGTTATAATAAAAATCATCCGCAATCGTTTATATCGTATATAATAAGGTGTAATTATGGAAACAAAGAATTTAAATACAAAATATTGTGTAGGTTTGGGCGAAATCCTCTTTGATGTTCTCCCTAGTGGTTCTCAACTCGGCGGTGCTCCTGCCAACTTCGCTTACCACGCAGGTCAGCATGGTTTGCATTCTGTAGCAGTCAGTGCTGTGGGCAAGGATGCCCTGGGCGATACAGCTCTCCGCCTGCTCGATGAGAAGAAGTTGAAGTATGTAATGCCTGAGGTAGATTATCCTACCGGTACTGTTCAGGTGCAGCTTGATAAGGAGGGCGTTCCTACTTACGATATCAAGCAGGGTGTGGCTTGGGATAATATCCCATTCACCGATGATATCAAGGAAATTGCTGCCAATGCTGGAGCCGTATGCTGGGGCTCTCTGGCTCAGCGCAGTGAGGTTAGCCGCAAGAGCATCTATCAGTTCCTCGACCATACTCCAGAGGATTGTCTGAAGATTTTCGACATCAATCTCCGTCAGAACTTCTATACTCCTGAGGTGATTACCGAGAGCTTGAAGCGCTGCAATGTGTTGAAGATTAACGATGAGGAGTTGATTACCATCGGCCGTCTCTTCGGTTATCCAGGTTTGGATATCGAGAACAAGTGCTGGCTGATTCTCGGCAAGTATAATCTCGATATGCTCGTGCTGCCCTGCGGTGTAAACGGCAGCTATGTCGTTGCTCCGGGTGTGAAGTCATTCAAGGAGACTTCAAAGGTT
>ENA-USUJ01000553-USUJ01000553.1-human-gut-metagenome-genome-assembly--contig:-NODE-553-length-33289-cov-25.268608_pt1 | contig 33289 bp, 48 predicted proteins | sample MGYA00250061_ERZ773398 | MGnify/ENA primary metagenome ERZ773398 (study PRJEB29103, sample SAMN06111992) | human gut metagenome | biome: human gut; feature: ankylosing spondylitis patient; material... | reverse complement strand
TGCAAATCGCCAACGCTGAGGGCGGTTCCCGCCCGGAGATAGTCACGAACATCTCCATACAGCTCCGGACATTGGCGCAGTCCCTCGGCGTAACGGTTGTCGCTCTGTCGCAGCTAACCCCACCGGACAACCAAGCCAAACTACGCAACGCGCCGATCATCCCAAATGTCGAGATGCTGCGAGAGTCCCGGCAGCTCAAACAGGACGCCGACATAATTCTGCTCATGGGGCTGGTTAAGCCCGGCGACCGCGCCAGCGATCGTATCGTCGTGATCGACAAGAATAAGGACGGCCCCTGCGGTCAGCTATACCTCAGCTTCGACCCCGCGCACATGCGGTTTGACCCTGTGGCTGACGCAATGTCGAGGAAGTACTGGGAAGCCCAGCAAAAGGCGCTCAAGGCCGCAGCACTCAAAAAGCGAGCCGGGCAGATCACGTTTGAAGAGCTGCCGGACAACGGCGACGAGCTCCCGTTTTAGGAGGTGATGCACGACGAAGATCGGAGACAAAATCAGGTTTGTCCCCTCAGCATGGACACAATTTAGCGATGTGAGTTCCCTCAGCTCCTACGGCGTCAAGGGTGACGTCGAGGGCGAGATAGTCGAGATCAACTATGCGCACCGGTGGTACAGAGCACGGTACCAGGCGGGCGGCGCAACACTTTACGAGTCATTTAAATTTTAAGCAAAACCAGAGTCTGGAGGACCACAACGATGAGAACAACCGCGATTATTAACCTCAAGGGCGGCGTTGCCAAGACGACGACAGCCCTGAACATGGCCGCGATACTGGCCAAGGACTATAAGCAGCGCGTCCTGTTAGTGGACGCGGACAGTCAATGCAATTGCACCGAGTTTTTCCAGCGCGGCATCGCGCACCCCGGCACCCTCGCCGATATGCTGCGCGGCCTCGCGCCGTGCATCGAGCACAGCCGTTTCGACGGCGTCGACCTCCTGCCGGGAGACGACAGCCTGATGGACCTTGACCTGACGAAGATCGAGACCGGCAGCGCCTCCGCGGTGTGCCTGCGTGAGCTGACCGCGGAGCTGGGCGACAGGTACGACCGGATGATCATCGACTGCCCGCCGGCGTTCAATGCGGCCTCTGCCGCGGCGCTGGTGGCGGCGGACGAGGTCATCATCCCGATTAAGCTCGATGCGTTTTCCCTGCGCGGGATGGCAAACATCATGCAGCAGGTCAGCAACATGCGCAAGATCAACGACAGCCTCACCGTCGCCGGCATACTGCCGACGATGTGGTACAAGTCCGACAACATCATCGAGGCCGAGAAGATGCTGCGCGAGTTCGGGCTCCCGGTGCTGCCGCATGTTCGGCGCACGAACAAGGTCGACGACATGACCTTTGCGCAGGAGCCGCTTGTTATCAGCTCGCCGAAGAGTGCGGCGGGTGTCGATTACCGCCGCGTTGTCGCGGCGCTGATGTAAGGAGGTGCGGTCATGGGATTCGATTTAGCGTCGGTGCTCAAGAATGTGCCCGAATCGGGCACAAGTGACGGCCGTGAGCGCATCGAGTACATAGGGCTCGACAAGCTGCACGACGACCCGAACAACTTCTACTCCCTCGACGGCATCGAGGAGCTTGCCGAAAACATCGAGTTTGCGGGGCTCCAGCAGCCCGTCCGCGTCCGCCGCGATGCGGAGCACAGCGGTGAGTACATCATCGTCAGCGGCCACCGCCGCACGGCGGCGATGCGCAAGATCGTCGAGGACGGCAACACGGCCTTTGAGACGGTGCCCTGCATCGTCGAGGCTGACGGCGGAAGCGAGGCGCTGCGTGAGCTGCGCCTGATCTACGCCAACTCCGACACCCGCCGGATGTCCTCCGCGGATATCTCGAAGCAGGCCGAGCGCGTCGAGGCGCTGCTCTACCAGCTCAAGGAGGAGGGCGTCGAGTTCCCCGGCAGGATGCGCGACCATGTCGCCGAGGCCTGCAAGGTGAGCAAGTCGAAGCTGTCCCGCCTGAAGGTCATTCGCGACAAACTCGCGCCGGATATCTACGCCGGGTACTACGACAAGGGTTTGCTCCCGGAGGACACGGCCTATGAGCTCGCCAAGCTGCCGGTCGACACCCAGCGTGTCATTGTTGACCGCGCGACGCAGAAAGACCGGGACGATATTGAGTTCCTTTATTCGAGCAGGGTCAAAGATCAGGGCGCGGATATCCAGCGTTTCAGCAAGATGGTCTGCCGCTGCGAGCAGGGCGGAACCTGCGTCAATGTTCCGAATCTGGTGGATAAGCTCTACTCTAACGGATGGCGAGGCTATACGCACTGCGGCTCCGGCTGCTGCTACGACTGCGACGAGCTTGCAACCTGCTCAAAGTGCTGCTCCCGCATGGCGGGAGTCAAGGCGCAGCGGAAGGCCGAGAGAAAAGAGGCCAAGGCCGCGGAAGCTGCGGTGCAGGCCGAACGCGACAGGCCGGCAGTCGACGCGCTGCGGCTCCTCTGGAACCGCATGGGCGAGGCCTGCAAGAGGGCGGGCGTCGATTACAACGAGGTCTGCGACAAGGCCGGCATTTATGCCGCACTGCCGCCCAAGTACGCGACCGTGCTGCTTGACGGCGGCGGCAAGCTGACGGCAGACACCCGGCTTCCGTTCGGCTACGTCGTAGGCCGAGACGGTATATCGAGCCTCGTCAAGCTGGCCGATCTGCTCGGCTGCTCGCTGGATTATCTCTTCGGCCGCGATGTGCCCGAATCGGGCACCGGCACGGCGGAGCCACGGTGGCAGACCGGGGAGCCGCCGGAGGACGGAAACTACTTAGTCAGATACCGCGCAGCGGACGACGAAACAGAATCCCCGGTTTTTTCAGACGTCCGGACATTCTGCGGCGGAGTTTGGAGTCTGCCCGCCGACGCTGTAGTCACTGCATGGTACCGCGTGCCGCGGAAACGGTGAAAGGAGGAAATGAAACATGACATACGAGGAAATCATTGAAACCCTACGCGTCTGCGGTCGGGGTTCCTGCGACGAGTGCCTTATGCTTGATCACAATTGCGGATCGCTGTGCATTAAAGCGGCCGATGCGATTGAAGACCTGCAACAGCTCGCCGACAACATTGAGAAAGAGCGCAGATGTTTAGAGGAAGAGGTACATCGGCTTAATGACGGAAAACACCGGGACACCATCGAACTTGCCTGCAAGAATACGGAAATTGAGATTCTGCGTGGAGACCTGCGCCGCATGTTCAGGCTCTATGTAGCTGCCGAGACGCGGGCAGATGTGGGAGTTGGACCGCCCGATGAGCTGTGATACCTGCCTATGCCGCACCTGCATTTTCTCCTGCGAACTGTCCTACTCCCGCGATCCTGACGAGCTCGACGCAATAGATGATATCTGCTTTACGTGCGACGAGTGCCGCTGGTGGCACGGTGCCGCCCCCGGTATCGCATCCAGACCCGCTGCGAGTGCGAGCGGTACCGGGAAGCGCGGCAGGTAATCGACCGGCGGGCAGAGGCCGCACGGAAGAAATTCACGATAATAAACGGAGGAAAAATCAATGGATGAATACATCACCAAGAAAGAGGCGCTTCGCGTAATATCCGACGTCTTTTTTGAAACCGCCCCCGACGGCACCGATCAACTCGCCGTACTCAAGTGCTCACGAGCCGTGCGCGCTCTCCCGGCAGTGGACAGAATGCTTAACGATCCTCACAAGATAGACCTGACCGGCCTGACTCCGGACGCGCCGATCTTAATCCGTTATCCCCTCATCGCTCCTTACGCCCCGTGCATCATGGAGTGCGAGGCCTACATCTCCGGCCTTGAGGTCAACGCTGGGGAAAAGACGTTATCATTGACATTCGACGTCCTTAGTTCGGAGAAGAAAGATGGCAAACTGTCCTAACTGCGGCGCACCGCTGCCGTTGTCGAGCTCAGCTCGATGCGAATACTGCGGTTCCTCGGTGCTGCCGGACGCTTCGGTTTCGGCTGATGCTGTAAGGATCCAGCTCCTTGCTATAGAAATCGCCCGCATGAGGTTTGCCGACGCACAAGCTAAACTGCTCCGAGATATCTCGAATCGCCCAAGGAGGAATACCTTTGAGTAAAAGCGGATTGCTCGCCCGGCAGAAGGCCGAGCGCGAACTGTGGACGATGAGAGTAATCGCCTATACCGAGCAGCAGACTCTTGATGCGGTGTGCCTCGCACTCGCCGAGGGGTTTGGGTTCGGCGAAGAGCGGCTGAAGCGCTTCCACGATGCCTTCAATGCCAAGTACGCGGAGATCCGCGAGCTGGAAAAGCGCGACACCAAGGATAACGAGTACGCCATCGCCAAGCAGGAGGCCGCGCTCAAGGCGGCCTGTGGTAAGTATTATTCGCCTCGCGAGGTGCGATATGATATCAAGATCGTCACGCGAGACGGTAAGCAGCACAAATTGTAAATAACAATTCTTCCGCCGGGTGAGCCAGACTCCACGGGCTATGATTCAGGAGGTAAAACATGCCCGAGAGCATAGCCCTTAACTGTGACTGCATGGAGTACATGCGGTCACTGCCCGACAAGGCGTTTGACGTCGTTGTCGCTGATCCGCCCTATAACATCGCGAAAGCGGCATGGGACAAGTGGCCGAGCGTAGACGCTTATGTGAGCGACGTGATGGCGTGGCTCCGTGAGTTCAGCCGTGTTCTCAAGGATACTGGCAGCCTATGGATGTTTCATTCCGACATGTCTCAGCTCTGCCGCATAATGGCTGAATCGCAGACACTGCCCGGCCTTGTTCTTCGGGATTTCATAGTTCTTTACAAACGCAATTTCCGCGCAAAGGCCTGGAAGACCGCCGAGTGTGCCAAAACCACCGGACTGCGAAGCTTCTTCAATGTCAACGAGTACCTTGTCCACTGGTTCTCAACTCCCGGCTGCAACACTTCTTGGAACAAAACCGGGCTCGATTATATTAACAGCAACCCCGAATGTTATAAGCCGTTGAAAGAGTGGTACCGCCAGGAGATGCAGCGTCTCGGCTTGACTCCGAAAGACATCTCCGAAAAGTACACAGCCGTCACGGGGAAGAAGCCGCACATGCTCAGACACTACTTTCAGGACAATCAATTCGAGATCCCGACGGAAGCCGTCTGGACGGCAGTCTACGAGCCGCTCGGCTTCGGGCAGTACGAGGATCTGCGGAAGCAGTACGAGGATCTGCGGAAGCAGTACGAGGATCTGCGGAACTACTGGCAGCCAGATGATGAGCACTGTAACGTATGGGAGTACGCCGGCGGCTTTCAAGTCCGTGAAGGTCGATTCCACGAGACGAGCAAGCCCGTCAGTCTCTATCAGCGGATATTAAGATGCTGCACCCCTGTGGGTGGGAGAGTGTTTGATCCGTTCCTCGGCTCCGGCAGCAGCCGCATCGCGGCGTACAGTCTCGGCTTTGACTTCGTCGGCTGCGAAATCGACAAAACATATTTTGAGCTTGAAGAGAAGCGCTTCGAGACCTTCACCTCACAGCAAAGCTTATTTTACTAATTCAACATCGCGGTCTATGGCCATGAGGCAAAGGACGTCGGGAGTATCATTCATGGCTTACCGCAAAAAAATCATATCGGCCGGGCCGCTGGTCAAGGAGATTATATACCCGTATCGCTCAGGCGGCAGCAGCTCAAACGGCCGGCGGCGCACCGGGGCAAGCTCGGAAGCGCAGCGCCGGATGAACGCTATTTACTCGTGGCAGAAACTTGAGCTGCTGCTCGCGGCTAACCTTGTCAAGGGCGACGTCGTCGGGTGCCTGACCTTCGACGATCATCACCTCCCGGAGACCCGCGAGCAGGTCCGGAATAAATTCAAGTGGTTTCTCGACAAGCTCCGGGCAGCGCGCGAGGAACGAGGACAGAACCTCGTCATGTTCTGGTCGATCGAGCATCTGCACGGCGAGGGGCGCTGGCATATTCACATAGCCTGCAACGCTACCGGCAGCGACTACGAGGAGATGCTCCGGCTATGGGGGCAGGGTGAATGCGAGTTCAACGCGCTGCGCGTGGATAAGAAAAAGAACTATGAGACCTTGGCCCGGTACATGGCCAAGGAGGAACGGGACAAGGTCGGGCAGCGCTCTTGGAGCTACACCCGCAACGCCAAGAAGCCGGAAGTTGAGAGCTTCTCCGTGCGGGAGTTTACGCCGCTGCGCGTGCCGAAGGACACGACAGTGTTCGAGGACGTCCGCAGCCGCGGCGAATGGCAGTACATCAAATACGCTTATAACAACGCGCTTAAGGTTCGGCGGCACCGCAGACGCCGGTCGTAGATTGTGCCCGATTCGGGCACCGGAAAGTCTTTTTTATAAATTTTTTCTGGCTTGAAAACTATGTTATTAAAAGGGAAGGAGTGCTGAAAAGTATTGCAATCTCAAGACTTTTCTGTTAGACTAACAGTGAAAGACGGGTTCCTCCAGTGCCCGACTTGTCGCGGCAATAAAAAGCTGCTCAAGATCGAGCCGGACACGACGGCGACTAATCTGGTCGTCTTCTGCCGTTTCTGCAAAACCGAACATCGGATCGACATCAGTCGGGGCCAGTGCTTTGAGAGCCGGGGCCAGTGATAGACACATGAGTGTGTTTGTCGCTGGCCCCGGCTCTTTTTCGTTTCCCGGACAGCGCCGAGGCGATAGCCGGCGCACGGGGAAGAAAGGGCCGGGTGTCCGCGTATGAGTCAATCCTGGGCGAGAGGGTTCTACTCCGGCAAGGCGTGGCTGCGCTGCCGCGCTGCGTTCATCGCCAAGCGCCGAGCGATCGACGGCGGGATGTGTATGGACTGCGGCGAGAGGCTCGGCTACATCGCGCATCACTGGCCGGTCATGCTGACGGCCGCGACCGTCAACGATCCGGACATCGCGCTTAACCATGCAAATCTCCGCTGGGTCTGCAAAGAATGTCATGACAAGTATCCCGGGCACGGCGTCGCGCCGTCGCTTACGCCGCTGATCCGCTTCGACGCTGACGGCGACCCTATCCCCCCGTAATTTTTCTGCGGCTTCGGCCGCTCCTGACCGCCGCCCAGCATCGGGAGAATACACAGGGTCGCGCAAGCCCCCCCACCGAAAGCGCAAAAAACGGGCAGAAGAAAAATATCAACAAAGACCCCGCGCACATGAGGAAAAGCCGCGAAAGGAGGGCGAAAATGGGGCGAAATGCAAAGCCAAAGACCAAAGCTGACCGGATAAAAGCCGAGAAAAAACGACTTGAATCCATCTACCAGGACATAGACCCCGTTCGCCAGAAGCTCGCCGCTCCGCTCATCGAACGCGCCGCTTTCATGCGCATCGAGTGCGAGGATCTCGAAGCTGACATCAAGGAGCACGGCTGGACGGAGATGTTTACCCAGTCCGCCAACGTCGAGCCTTATGCCCGTGCCCGTCCGGAGGGGCAGAGTTACCAGAGCTTGAACGGGAACTACCAGAAGATCATCCGGCAGCTCGACTCCATGCTCCCCGCCGTTGCCGGCAACAGCGAGGACGACGGCTTCGGCAGTTTCGTCACGGGGCGTGATGACCCGTGACAAAGCGCAGGTCGTATCCCCTCACTTTCGCCCCGATACGCGAGTACTGGACGAAAATCGAGAGCGGGCAGGAAGTCGTCTCGCAGAAGATCTACCGGACGTACCGGCACATAGTCCGCCGCATGGACGGAGAAGGCTCGGAGTATTTCTACGACCCGCGGCGCGCTAACCACGTGATCGAGTTCGTCGAGAACTACTGCCGGCACTCCAAGGGCAAACTCGGCGGTCAGCTCATTCAGCTTGAGCTTTGGGAGAAAGCGATGCTCGCGACGGTGTTCGGCTTCGTCGACATCGAGGGCAACCGCCAGTACCGCGAGGCAATCCTGATCGTCGGCAAGAAGAACGGCAAGAGCCTGCTCGCCTCGGCGATAGGCCTGTACATGCAGCTTGCCGATTCTGAGCCCGGCCCGGAGGTCTATGCAGTCGCGACCAAGCGCGACCAGGCTAAGATCATTTGGTCTGAAGCAAAGCGCATGGTGCAGAAGTCCCCGACGCTGCTCAAGCGTGTACGGCCGCTCGTCGGCGAAATCGCCAGCGATTACAACGACGGCGTGTTCAAGCCGCTGTCCTCCGACAGCGACACGCTGGACGGCCTCAACGTTCATTGCGCGCTGCTCGACGAGATTCACCAGTGGAAGAACGGGCGGCAGCTGTACGACATCATTGCCGACGGTATGTCTGCCCGCGAGCAGCCGCTGCTGTTCATCACCTCGACCGCTGGCAAGATTCGTGAGGATCTGTACGACGAGAAGTACGAGGAAATCGAGCGGGTCATTAACGGCTATGACGATCCTGACGGCTATCACGACGACCGCCTCATCGCGTTCGTCTACGAGCTCGACGCCCGTGCGGAGTGGACAGACCCCGCCTGCTGGAAAAAGGCTAATCCCGGCCTCGGCACCATCAAGAGCTACAAAACCCTCGCAGAGAAGGTCGAGAAGGCCAAGGCAAACCCCGCGCTTGTCAAGAATCTGGTCTGTAAGGAGTTTAACATCCGCGAGACCAGCTCCGAGGCGTGGCTCACCTTTGAGGAGCTCGACTGCCGCGACACGTACAAGCTCAATCCCGCGGAGCGTATTTTTGTCTGGGTTCACGACGGCATTGAAAAGGTGCTGCCGTATCCGACCTACGGCATCGGCGGCGTTGACCTGTCGAGCACGACCGACCTCACGGCCGCCCGTGTCATCTTCCAGGTCCCCGGGTGTGAGAAGATCTTCTCGATCTCTATGTACTGGCTGGCCGAGGATCTTCTCACCAAGCGAGTCAACGAGGACAAGATCCCGTATGACAAGTGGCTCGACCGCGGGCTGGTTCAGCTCAGCCCCGGCAACCACGTTCACGCGAAGTACGTTAAGGAGTGGTTTGTCTACGTTCAGGAGGAGCTGGACATCTACATCCCCTACGTCGGATACGACAGCTGGAGCGCGACCTACTTCGTTGAGGACATGGCTGACTACTTCGGCAAGATGTCAATGATCCCGGTCGTGCAGGGCAAGAAGACGCTCAGTGAGCCGATGAAGCGCCTCGGCAATGACCTCGGCAGCAAGCGCATCATCTACAACAACAATCCGATCGACAAGTGGTGCCTGGCGAATACGGCTTACGACGAGGACGTTAACGGCAACATCCAGCCGCACAAGACCAGCAAGCCGACCCGCCGCATTGACGGCACGGCTGCGCTGCTGGACGCGTACACCGTGTTCCTGGACAAGCAGGACGAATACCGCGACCTGATCGCATAGGGAGTGATGCTTTGAGCATATTCGACAGATTTACAAATAAGACAATTTCCCGCGTCGACCTCGTGACTGAACGCGGCAACGGCTTTTTTGCATGGAACGGCAAGGCTTACCAGAGCGACATTGTCCTCTCCGCCATCCGGCAGGATGTGAAGGCCGTCGGCAAGCTGACGCCGAAGCACGTCCGGGAAAGCTTCACCGCCGACGGCAAGCGCAAGATCGACATAAATCCGGAGCCTTATATCCGTTTCTTGCTTGAGGAGCCGAACCCGTGGATGACGGGCTCGGTGTTCCGCGAGAAGCTGATGACTCAGCTCAAGCTCAACCAGAACGCTTTCGCGCTGATCCTGCGCGATGACAACGGGCTGCCGGTCAATATCTATCCGATATCGGCCTCCGGATGCGAGGCAATCTATGACCGCAGCGGTGAGCTGTTCCTCAAGTTCTTTTTCAACAACGGCAAAATTTTTACTTTCAGGTACACGGACGTGATCCACCTGCGGGACAACTTCCACAAGGACGATATCTTCGGTACGCCGATATTCCCGGCGCTCGAACCGCTGATGCAGATCGTGTCCGTCACCGACCAGGGCATTGTAAAGGCCGTCAAAAACAGCTCGGTCATCCGCTGGCTGCTGAAGCTTAACAGCTCGATGCGGAAGAAGGACGTTGAAGAGCAGGCGAACAGCTTCGCCAAGGCGTTTCTCGACGTTGAGAACGGCCGCGGAGTGGCCGCCGTCGACGCGAAGGCGGACGCTGTGCAGGTCAATCCGACCGACTACGTGCCGAACGCCGCGCAGATGGACCGAACCACGAAGCGCATTTATTCGCTTTTCGGAACTAATCAGAAGGTCGTTGACACCTCACGCAGCGAGGCCGAGTGGGGTGCCCACTTCGACAGCGAGGTCGAGTGGGTGCAGAACCAGCTCAGCGAGGAGTTCACCCGGAAGCTGTTTTCCCGCAAGGCGCGAGCCTTCGGGAACAAGATCGTATTCGAGGCGAGCGCTTGGGACTGCGCAAGCATGCAGACCAAGCTCAATCTCGTTTCACTCGTCGACCGCGGCGCTCTGACGCCGAACGAGTGGCGCGCTGCGTTCAACCTCGCGCCAGTCGACGGCGGCGATGAACCGATACGGCGTCTTGACACCGCGCCGACAAAGCAAATAGGAGAGGAGGCATCATCCGGTGAGAATTGATGTAAAGGGCACCATCGTCAGCAGCGATGAGGCCTGGATCTACGATTGGTTCGGAATCGAGAACACGAGCCCGAAGCCAATCAGGGACGCTCTGGCGAGGGCCAGAGGCGAGCCCGTTGACGTCTACATAAACTCCGGCGGCGGCGATATCTTCGCCGGGTCGGAAATATACTCTGAGCTCAGAGCCTACAAAGGGCCGGTCGCATTGCATGTGACCGGCCTTGCTGCATCTGCGGCCTCGGTGATCGCCTGTGCAGGCCCGTCGGACATCTCGCCGACGGGGATGGTCATGGTACATAACGTGTCCGGCAGCGCTGCCGGGGACTACCACACCATGGACAAGCACAGCGACGTCCTCCGCAAGGCGAACGAGACGATTGCCGCCGCCTATGTGGAGAAAACCGGCATGACGCTTGATGCGGCACTGAAGCTCATGGACGAGGAGACGTGGCTCTCCGCGGCTGACGCTGTGGAGAAAGGTCTGATCGACAAGGTCAGCGAGCCCGCCGTCCGTATCACAGCCGCCTGCTGCACGGTGCTGCCGGCGGAAGTGATCAACAAAATGCGCAACTCGATCAAACCGCCCGAGGGTGAGCCCGCGGACGATCTGATAAAAGCCAAGGCCAAACTCAAACTTTATGAACTGAAAGGAAGAACTCTCACATGAAGAAAGAAACCTATCTCCAGAAGCGCAGCGAGCTCATGAATCAGGCCCAGCAGCTTCTGGACGCCGGCGACACCGAGAAATTCGAGGATGTCACCAAGCAGATTGAAACCCTCGACAATGAGTACGAGGAGTCCAGCAAGCGCCAGGCGAACCTTGACGCGCTCAAGGACCGTGTCGCCGGCCCTGACTTCGCCGCCGCTGCTGCTAACCCGCAGTTCGGCAACGTGGTCGGCCGCTACGAGCAGGGCGCGCCCGACGACATGTACGACTCCGCCGAGTATAAGACGGCGTTCCAGGCATACGTCTGCCGCGGCGTCCCCATCCCGGCGAAGTTCTCCAATGCCGACCAGAACACCAAGACCAGCGATGCGTCCGTAGTCATCCCGACCACGACCGTCCAGAAGATCTATGAGGCGATGGAGCGCGTCGGCAACATCCTGCCGCTCGTCACCCGCACGAACTTTCCCGGCGGCATGTCCGTGCCCACCTCCAGCGTCAAGCCGACCGCGACGTGGGTCGCCGAAGGCGCAGGCTCCGACACCCAGAAGAAGCCCGTCTCTTTCATCTCGTTCTCTTACCACAAGCTGCGCTGCGCAGTCCGCGTCAGCTACGAGATGGACAACATGGCTTACGGCTTCTTCGAGGCCCAGATTGTGCAGAACATCGCCGAGGCGATAGTCAAGGCCGAGGAAACTGCCATCTTTAAGGGCACCGGCAGCGGCCAGCCCAAGGGCTTCCTGACCGAAACCGCCACGGGCAATATCGACATCGCCAACACCAAGCATATCTCTTACGACGATCTGTGCGCCGCCGAGGGCCTTGAAGAAGACGACGAGGCCATCTGGGTAATGACCAAGTCGACCTTTATGAAAGAGATTCAGGGCATGGTAGATGCCGACGGTCAGCCCGTCGCCCGCGTCAATTACGGCCTCAACGGCAAGCCTGAGTATTACATCCTCGGCCGCCGCGTCGAGCTCGTCAACAAAGCCTACATGGCTGACGCGAACCCCAATCCGACCGCCGACACCATCTGCGCCGCGCTCTACAGCTTCCGCAATTACATTTTTAACAGCGGCGTTGAGCTCCGCTTCCGCCGCTACACCGACGACAAGACCGACGATGAAGTTACCGTCGCGATCGAGGTCTGCGACGGCAAGAGCGTTGAGCATCAGAGCCTTATCACGCTGACCAACAAGAAGGCAGCGGGCGGCTAATGTGCCCTAATAGGGCACGTGTGCACGGGAGGTGCTTAAGTGGCGATTCTCGATGATGTAAAGCTCTCCCTCGGCGGGATCTCCCACACAAGGCTCGACAGCGAGATCGAGGCGGCTATAAACGCGGCCTGCCTCGATCTCCACATCGGCGGAGCGGAGAGCGTGGACAATGCCTGCAACGCCGACCCCCTCGTCGTTCAGGCTATTAAGAACTACTGCCGTTACTGGTTCAACTATCAGGGCAACGGCGAGTTCTGGTTCAGCTCGTACAAGGCGCTGCGTGATTCGATGGCGCTGTGCGGGCTCTACAACCGGGGTGACGACGATGAAGAGTAACCGGACACCGTTCACGGATCTGTGCAAGCTCATTGCAGTTAAAAAGACCTACGACGACGCGAACCACTACGAGACGGAGGACGTGCCGACCGAGGTGCTCTGCTCCGTCTCCCAGGGCGTCGGCCGCACAGAGTTTTACGAGGCTCTCAAAGCCGGCGTCAGGCTGTCCTTGGTCGTGGAGGTCAACGAGTTTGACTACGACGGCCAGACCGTGCTTGAGCACGACGGGCACCGGTACAGCATCGAGCGCACGTATCCGACCGGGTACGGCACACTTGAGCTGAGCTGCGCGGAGGTGACGCGATGACGATAGACGAACGCATCACCGCGGCCGTGACTCCGGTCGTGCCGGAGGTCGCGCCGCAGATCTATGAGGGCAGCGCCCTCACCTATTGCACCTACAACTATGACGAAATGCCCCAGCTGCACAGCTGCGGAAAGCCTCGGCGCATCACCTATCTGTGTCAGCTGCACCTCATGCTCCCGCTGGGCGCTGCTTCCGTGACTTTACGACGCGAGCTCTGCCGGGCGCTGTGGCATGCGGGCTTTACGTGGCCGCAAATCACCGACGCCTACGACGGCGACGGGCAGCACTGGGTATTTGAGTTCGAGGGCAAGGAGGCGCTGGAGGATGGCTAAGTTCTCCTCCGACGTCGGCCAGCTCATGCTGGACATGCAGCAGATCGCAGAGATCCCGGAGGACGTGATCGACGAGATGCTTCAGGCCGGCAGCAAGGTCGGCGTTGAAGCGATGCGCCGGTCGCTGCGCCGGATGGGGCTCGTCAAGACCGGGCAGCTGATGAACAGCATCGTTGCAGTGCGCAAGACCGGGAAGGACGGGCGCATCTACTATCTGGCCTACCCTAAGGGGAGGCGCAAGGCCGAGCCGCACGTGCTCTCGGTCTCCAATGTTAACCGGGTGAATCCGCTGCACACCTACGCCAAGCCGCCGACTAACAACGACGTCGGCTTTGTGTGGGAGTTCGGCGCCCCGAAGCGCGGCATACAGCCGCGGCAGTGGATGCGCACGGCTAACGAAGAAAGCGCGGACGACGTAGTCGCCGCGGAGTTCAAAGTTTATGATGATTGGCTCAAATCCAAGGGATTTTAGAAAGGACTGACACATGGCTAACGAAAAACATTATGTACCGTATGGCCTGAGGGACATCTGGTTCGGCGAATACTCGTACTCTGACGGTGCGATATCCTACACCAACCAGCAGGTCCTCGGCCGCGGCATCACGGCGACGTTCGACCTCAAGTTTGCCGAAGGCCGTCTCTACTCCTCCGGCGCGCTGAGCCGGTACAAGAAGAAGCTCACCGGCGGCTCGATCTCGCTCAACGTCGAGGATCTCCCGCAGAGCATACAGAAATCCATTTTCGCCGCGACCGAGTACAGCCGCAATGTCGGCACCGGCAGCAGCACCGCAGTCAAGAGCATCGGCTACAACCGCAACAGCGGCGGCCGCTACGTGGGCATCGCAACCTACGTCCCGGCAGACGAGGCATCCGGTGACGGCTACATCGGCGTGTTTGTACACAAGGCAATGTTCGGCCCGCCGAGCATGTCTTACCAGACCGAAAACGACAGCATCCAGTGGACGACCCCGACCACGACGGGCGAGTTCGTCGACCCCGACGGCACTCAGAGCGACGGCTCCCCGTGGTCTCAGATCGAAATCGCGGAGTTTGCCACCGAGGCCGCGGCGCTGGCATGGTGCAAGGCCTGTCTGGGGGTGACCGGATGAGCGACATCAGAAGCGTAATCATGCCCAAAACGATTGACGGCAAGGTCTACCCCCTGACCGTCAACTACAACGTCATCGCCGATATACAGGCGGAGCTCGGCGACCTCCGGGAGCTGCTCAAGCCCTCGAATTACCTCAAGGTCGCTTCCGTCGCGCTGGCGGCAATGCTCAACGAGGCCGCTTATCAGATGAAGCGCCCGGAGCGCTTCGACTCTCGCAGCGTCGCGCAGTATTTCCCGCCTATCACGGACATGGCAGCGGCGACCACCGAGGCCGTTGAGATCGTCAAGTTCGTGCTGGACGCGATGATCGACCCGGAAGAGGCCGGGGACGCGCCCGAAGGGAGCGCCGAAAAAAACTGAGCTCCGGCGCACTGCCGGAGCTGAAAATTGATTTTGCGCAGGCGCTCGCGGTCTGGCTGATGCGGTTCAACGGCACGGAGGAGAGCTTCTGGCACGGGCTCTGCCCGCGCCGCCTGAACGCTCTGTGCAAGGTGCTGCTGCCGCAGCAGCGCCCCCAGCCGCTCCAGAGCCGTGATAAACCGTCTGCGCGCGAGTTTTTCCTCGGAGGTGATTAAGTGCCAGATCGCAGCATAAGAACAAGATTCGAGCTTGAGGGGGAAAAACAGTATAAGCAAGCCATATCGGAGATCAACAGCGGTGTCAAAGTCCTTGACTCCGAAATGCGGAAACTGTCTGCCACATTCGAGGGTGAAACGGGAAGCCTTGACTTTCTTGAACGAGAGTATGACATCCTCAACCGCAAAATGTTATCACAAAAGGACTCCGTTGAAACTTTGCGGCAGGCCGTTAAGGACGCCGGGCAGGCATATAAAGAGTCTGACCCCCGTTTGCAGCAATGGATCATCAGACTTAATGACGCAGAGGCTGCTCTGGCGAAGACCTATGGAAAACTCGGCGATGTTCAAGCGGCTATTGATAATGATTTTATCGACACTCAAACCGTCTACGTCAAGGAGCTTTCCGAGGAAGTAAAGGTCTTTGATTCTCAACTGGGGTTGCTCGATAAAACTTATAAGGACAACGCCGACAGCGCTGAGTACTTAAGCCAGAAACAAGAGATTCTCAAGACCAAAATTGACAACCAGGCCGAAGCTGTTGATGTTCTCGAGGCCGCCCTCAAAAAGTCTATTGAGATTCACGGGAAAAGCGCTCAGCAAACACGCGACCTTCAAATTGCGCTTAACTCCGCAAAAGGTGAGCTTATCGAAACTCGGGCAGCCGCTGACGATACGGCAACGGCTATAGAGGAGCTCAACAAGCCCGTAGAGGAGACCGTACCAGAGATGAAGTCCCTCGGTGATGTTCTCGACACCGTCGCTGACAAGCTCGGTATCAAGCTGCCGGACGGTATCTCTAAGTTCACCGGCGGGCTCGGCAAAATCCCGGCTTCCACTGCCGCGGCGGCAGCCGGCGTTGCCGCGGTCGTCGCGGTCGTCATTAAGCTCGAGAAAAAGCTGATGGACGTCACCAAGGAGACCGCGGCAGCGGCTAAGGAGCTTGAGGCGCTGTCCTTGCAGACCAGCGTCAGCACGACGGACTTGCAGGCTTTCCAGTATGCCGAGGATTTTATCGGCGTCAGTTCCGACCAGCTCGCCGATTCGCTTAAAGACTTAACCACAAAGATGTCCGACGCGGCGAACGGCAACGAGGAGACCGCCGCGAAGTTTGACCAGCTCGGCGTATCAATCTACGACGCACAGGGCAACCTCCGCAGTTCCTATGACGTGTTTCTCGACGTGATAGACGGACTCGGCGAGATGAGCAACCAGGCAGAGCGCGACGCGCTGGCCATGAGCCTTATCAACGAGAGCGCGCAACAGCTCAACCCGCTTATTGAGCAGGGCTCCGGTTCGCTGAAGAAGTACGCAGCCGAGGCCGAAAACGTCGGCTACATCCTCAGCAATGACCAGTTGAAGGCGCTGACTGACGTCGACGAAGCACAGAACCGGCTGCTTAAGTCTCAGGAGGCCGTCAGCAAGCAGATCAGCGCAGAGTACGCGCCGTATATGTCCGACGCTCTCAATGAGACACGCGAGCTCATAGAGAAGGTCGGCACAGCGCTTATCGACTCCGGTGCGGTCGATGCTTTCGGTTCGATACTGGACAGCGCTATCTCCCTGCTTGAGCCGCTGAGCGATCTTGTTTCCGACCTGCTGCCGCCGCTCGGCGTTCTTCTGCAAGGCGTCGCCGGGACTATCGCGTGGATCGCGGACACGATCAATCTGATCGTCGGTCTGCTGACGCTCAACGGCGACCGGATCAGCACCGCGCTCGGGCTCAACCCGAACAAGGCTTCAAACATTCAGAAGGCGCTCTACGGCGCGGACTACAAAACAGAGAGCTACTACGACTCGACCGGCAACTACTACGACCCGACGACCGGCCAGTGGACAGGCAACTACTTTCACAACGCCGGGGGCAACGACAACTTCCCCGGAGGGCGCACAAGGGTCGGCGAGAACGGCCCGGAGACCGTTTACCTGCCGCAGGGTACGGTCATTGCCAACGCGCAGGAGACGCGCGCTGACGGCGGCTACGACGCGCCTGTCAACGTCTACATTGAGGCGCGGACGATTCAGGAGTTCAACGACATTATCGAGATAGTGCGCGACGCCCAGCGCGTCCGCCGGATGAAGGGAGCGCCGAGATGAGCACGACACTGACACTGACCGCGAACAAGTCGGCGGCGGTGGCTAAAGTCTGGGGTGACACCAATGTGCATACCGGTGACATCTTTGACTTCCCGTGGTACTCGGATGATAGTACCTACCCGGACGCCAACTATTATATCTATCTCGGCTTCAACGCCCCATCGGAAGCTTACAAATACCGCCCCATTCTCTCGGCGATCTTCAAGTGCGGAGCCGGGAAGAGCCTTTCGTATTGTCAAACTTTCCTGAAAGGTTTGCAGCAAAGCTTCAACGAAGACAGCGTCAATTACTCAAATCAACCTGCCATAGATTCAACACTTCAGGGCTCCTTTCATGTCGGCTCATACACGACCATAGAGTGGAACCAGACTGATTTGAAACCGGATGGAGCCGCTCTTGCCGCAGTATACGGGCTCCGTTTGGATTGCCGAGTATCCCGAATGAGCGGAGCTTCCTCAGCAATTGCTCGCTTTGCAAGTTCGAGACATGCCGAGAAAGCCCCCGTTATCATTGCAACCCTCGGCGACTCGGACGTCACCGCTGTAGTATCTCCGGTTTCCCCCGCCGCAGGCAGCTTTGTTAACAGGGCCGAAAAGGTCTCGTTTATGGCCAGCGTTGGGAATAGTGCCATATCGTTCGCGGCGCTTTCCGCCCAGAGTGCCACTCTTGAATATCGCACCGCAGGCGCGACCGCTGTCACCAGCAAAACTGCCGTTGTTTCTGCTTCCGGCATAAGTTATACCGCCCCGGCCAACCTGTTCGCGTCCGGCAACTATGAATATCGGTTCAAAATAGTCGACAATTTAGGCCGCGCTGCATATTCGGCGTGGACGGCTTTTACAACCGCTGACACCATTCCTGTCGCGACGCCGCTCAGCCCCGACAGCTCCCTCGAAGACGGCACACGGGCAATCACATTCCGCTGGATGCACAGCAACGAGAGCGGCAGCGCTCAGACCAAGGCAGAGCTACAGAAGAGCGCTGACGGCAGTGCATGGACAACGCTCGGCACTGTGACGGGCGCAGCCAATGAGTACGCCGCCCCGGCCGGTACATTCACCTCCGGGACATGGTACTGGGGAGTACGCACCTACAACCTCGACGGCGCTGCCGGAGAGTGGAGCGCCGCGCTGTCGTTCGTAGTCGTCGCAGGCCCGACCAAGCCCGTGATCGTAGTCAAGGACGCCTCCCCGCGGCCTCTCATAAACTGGCAGACCAGCGAGCAGAGCGCCTCTCAGCTACAGCTTGACGACATCATCGACGTCACCGAGTACGGCAGTGAGAAGACGTGGCGCTGCCCGGTCTACCTCGACAACGGGGCGCATACATTCCGCGTCCGCAGCCAGAACAGCTATGGACTGTGGAGCGAGTGGGGCAGCGCGACCTTTACCGTCAGCCACACCGCGAGCGGGGCCGTCGTTCTCACGGTCGACGCGGATCACCGCGCGGAGCTGTCATGGAATTACGCCGGGAGCTGGACTGAGTTTGTGATCTATCGCGACGGCGTCGCGATAGCTAAAACGACGGACTACAGCTATACGGACGATTACTCCGTCGGCACCGTGAGGTATCAGGTGCGCGCCTGCGCATCGGACGGGACTTATAACTATTCCCTCTCGAATGAGGTCACGGTGTCCGTCATGCCTAAAACCGTCATGCTGTCGGCTTTAGGCTCCGGAGAATGGCTGTTTTTAAGGCTCTCCACGGCACAGCACAGGACGAACACCATCAAGGCCTCGCGCACATTTGGCCTGACGCATCTGTCCGGGCGGAAGTTCCCGGAGGCAGAGCTGACAGAGTTCTGCGACCGGTCGATATCCGTCAGCTACGCGACGGACGACGAGGCCGAAAAGGCCGCGCTGGAGGCCCTGATGGGCTCCCCCGTCTGTCTCAAGACGCCGGGCGGCAAGATGGTCATAGGAATCCTCGACACGCTCAGCGAGACGGAGAGCATGTTCTACAGCTCTTACAACTTCGCCGTGAGCCAGATGCACTATCCGGAGGAGGTCGACCTCGATGCGTGAGACGCGATACAAACTCAACGCGCTGCGCAATGGGGCGTTTCTTGCGGAGCTGCTCTTCTCCCCGGACGACGCGCCGAACATCAAGTTTGCCGCTGACGGTGAAATAAAGGGCAGCTTCTCCGGAGCTATTATCCCCGATGAGCGGTTCAATCTGCTCCGCGACGAGCTTCAGCCGATGATCTTCACCGGCACCGGCTGGAAGAGCCTGGGCATCTTCCGCCCAACAACTCCGACGCTGCAAGGCAGCACGACCGGAGAACGGCAGCAGATCACCGCCTACGACCGCGGCTGGATACTGAAGAATGACCGAATTGAAAGCCGCCTATTCATCGCGGCCGGGACGAACTATATAACCGCAGCTGAGCAGCAGCTCGCGGCGGCAAACATAGCCCGGACGCGCATCATCCCCAACGCCTCCACGCTTCCGGCTGACCGTGAGTTTGAGCCGGGTACAACGAGGCTCGACATTATCAACACTCTGATGGGCGAGATCGTATACCGCGACGTCTGGTTTGACGGCGACGGGCTGGCGCATCTTGAGCCTTACGCCGCCCCTGCCGTTGAGAGGATCAAGCACCGGTACAGCTCTCGAAACATTCTGCGAGAGCCTATGGCCCCGGATTACAGCGCCGGGACGGACATCTTTTCCGCGCCCAACGTGTTTATCTGCACCTGCGCGAACGCCGACCGGAGCGCGACTCTGACAGCGACCGCAGTTAACGACTCCCCGGTGTCTTCCAAAAGCACCATCAGGCGCGGGATGCGCATCTGTCAGCAGGTCAAGGTCAATGAGATCGCCGATCAGGCAGCGCTTGACGCTTACGCGAAGAGGCTCGTTACAGAGTCCCAGCTGAGCACACAGACGGTCGAGTTTTCCACACTGGCCGAGGCCGGGCACGGTGTCGGGGACATTATCGCGATAGATCACCCGACCATCGGGGGAATTTATGAGGAGACCGGCTGGAGCCTCACGCTCCGCGCCGGTGAGCTCATGAAGCACACTGCGAAAAGGACGGTGCTGTAATGGATGAGTTCTTCAACCTGTCCGCCGCCGAGGCGGAGCGTCCGCAGTTCCTAATTGCCACGGTCGGCGCTGTCGCGACCGACGGCGTGACGCTGATCTTCGCGGGCGAATCCGCACCGTCGACAAAAAAGTACAAAGGCAACGCCGCTCTTACGCTGAAGGCCGGGGATCGTGTGAAGCTGTCCTACGACAGCGGCACGTACCTGATCGACTACGTGATCGGCGTGCCGAAGTCCGGATAAGGAGGTACACCATGCTGACTATCCTTCAGGGGGACGCGCTGAGCGTCCCGATATTCATCAAACTTAACGGCATAGAAGTGACTGACGCCGATATACAGGCGGTCAAGGTCACGATGGGCGGCATTGAGAAGCGTTATCCCGGAGAGATCACATACGACTCCGGCCGATTTCTCTTCCCACTGACGCAGGAGGAAACGCTGGGCATGACGCCGGGCGTCAACGAGGCGATAATCCGCCCAAAGTTTTCCGCCGAAAGCCTCCGCGGGGCGAGGATAAAAACCGCCTTCAGCGTGATCGCCTCTCCCGACAAGGAGGTGCTGTGATGGGCTGCTGCGGGCTGACCGTCGAGCTGATAGACGAGGCCCTGACCGTTGAGCTCGGCCCCGCCATCGTCGGCAGCGGCGGAAGCATCCATGACTATTATGACGGCGCGTATGACGTCGAGCCGCTCCGGACGGCACAGGTGCTGGAGACCGAGGGGCTCGTCATGCGCAAGGACGTGAACGTCCGGGGCGTCACCTTTCAACAGACCACCAACGCCGCCGGAGGGAAAACCTGCAACATAGGAGGTGCAGATAACTAATGGGAAACAGTAAAATAATTTTTTACGGCGAGACCCTGATGGATCTCACCGGCGACACCGTAACCAAGGAGAAACTGCTCAAGGGCATCACCGCGCACGACAAGGCCGGTGACCCCGTCATCGGCACGTGTGAGTTTGACAGCGACACAAGCGACGCCACCGCGAACGTGGACGATCTCCTCGCCGGTGAGACCGCTTACGCGCGCGGCGCGAAGCTTACCGGCACCATGCCAAACCGCGGCGCTGCGGCCGGGGAGATTGCCTCCAAGGACGGCGAGTACACCATTGAGCTCGGCTACCACGACGGCAGCGGCAAGGTCGGCATAGCCGCCGCGGAGAAGCTGAAGCTCGTCGCCGGGAATATCAAGAAAGATGTGACGATCCTCGGCGTCAAGGGTACCTATGGCGGCGAGAGCGTCAACGCGCAGAGCAAGAACGCGACCCCGGCCAAGACGGCACAGACGATCCTTCCCGACGAGGGTTACGACTACCTCTCCGAGGTCGTTATTGCCGCCGTGCCGTACACCAGCGCTGCGAACGCTGCCGGAGGTATGACCGTCACGATCGGAGCCTGAGCATGGGAAACAGTAAGATCGTCTACTATGGCGAGACGCTGATCGACCTCACCGGCGATACCGTCGAGGCTGCGAAGCTCCTCAAGGGCGTCACGGCACACGACAAGAAGGGTGAGAAGATCACCGGCACGTTTGAGGCGGCCGACCCCTACGCGATTATCGGCGTGACGTATCCGGAAGGAAGCGTCTGCACCTGTTCAAATGGCAGCGTGACGCTGACAGCAAAGGATACAACCGGTAAAGCACTATTCGTTATCCCCTCCGCCGGGACATGGACGGTCAAGGCTGTAAACGGCAACAAGAGCGCGAGCAAGGCCGTCAGCATCACTGCTGAGGGGCAGGTTGAGACTGTGACGCTGACGTATGAGCTGATCCTGTTTGACAATGGTATCATAGGTGACGTCAAGTGGGATGCTTCTAAAGTCGACGACGCTACTTATTGTACCAATAGCGTTTCTGACGTAATTTGGCTGTCGGGAATAGTCTATGATAATGGGGTGATTTTTGTAGCTCCTTCAGCAACACGAGGCATCTCATCAGCAATTGACTTGACAAATTATAACAAAGTAAATGTTCGTGTAAAACAAGTCTTAAATAACGCTGGCACAGCAAAAATTTATGTTGGCGCAAGTGCTTTGGGAGATCAGATCGCCACAGCAAATATCGCACTTACGGATGGCCAGATATCCAGTTTGGACATTTCTTCCGTAACTGAGAGCAAGTATATTTCTATATACGTTCGTCCCACTGGCGGCACTTATGGTAATAAAATAGATGTAAAGTTTGATAAGATTTGGCTTGAATAAGGAGGGATAACATGAAAATCTACATCGACACAAATGACGGATTCAAGTGTTATACCACCGATACTGGCGGCTTGCTCGAATATGAAGAATCATTTTTTGATGGCAAATGCTCTGAGTTTATAGAAAGCTATCGGTGCAAGCCTGTTGGGTATGAGTGGATAACTGAAAACGGTGAAGTTATTCAAGCCGATTGCAAGCTTGTAGCTCCATGGAAGGACTTGAGCGAAGCATATATGGCACAGGCGGCATATGTGGCAGAACAGAATGCACAGTACGAAGCGGCATTGACCGCCATCGAAAACGCGTTGGAGGTAACGACATGACCATTGAAGAGAGAGCAGAACGGTGTTTGACTCGTATCGCCGAGATCAAGCAGGGTGGTAGCTCTGCTGAAGCTGAGGACATGCGCGCCGCACTTGACCTGCTGGGCGTGGTGAATGAGGAGGAGACGGCATGAGTTATCTTAGCAGCGCACAGAAGCTTCGCGCGGCGATGGACACCGCGGGGAATGCCCTCTCGGACGCGCAGGCGCGCACCTGCAAGCTTATCTATCAGCAGTGGTCTAATCTCATAGGCACGACCGCAACGCCGGGGCAGCGCTTCCTGCACGGCGACACGCTATATAGAGTTCGCACCGACGCGTCGGAGCACACATTCAGCGCCGAGTGGGTGCCGGGCGTGCCGACCGCTGCACTCTACGAAGCTATAGACGAAGAGCACAGCGGCACGATTGACGATCCTATCCCGTTCACTCAGCCGATGGAAATTTTCAACGGTAAGTATTACAGTCAGAACGGCAAGGTCTATCTCTGCACACGCGACAGCGGTAAGCCGCTCGCGTTCAACCTCGCCGATCTGGTGGGACTCTATGTAACGGAGGTAACTGAGTAATGGACGATGAGAAGACCGACAGCGGTTTATTGACGGAAGATGCCCGAGAGAGCATAGACCCGACAGGGTGGCTGCTCTCAAGATTTACGACAGTGACATAAGGAGGGCACCATGGGAATTGTTGACAATGCCGTGACTCGCGCGCTTGAGATCGCAGTGGACGACAGCCACGGCTACGACCAGACAAGCCGCTGGGGGCCTGACTACGATTGCAGCAGCCTTGTAATAGACTGCTTCAAGAGAGCGGGACTGCCTCTCAGCTGCACTTACACGGGCAACATGCGCGGAGATATGCTGCGCTGCGGCTTCGAGGACGTGACGGGCAGCGTCAACCTCAGCACCGGCGCGGGGCTTGAGCGCGGGGATGTGCTCCTGAACCACATCCATCACACCGCCCTGTATATAGGCGGCGGGCAGATAGTGCAAGCAAGCATCAACGAGTACGGCACTACGACCGGAGGGCAGACCGGCGACCAGACCGGGCGCGAGATATACACGCGCGGGTACTACAATTACCCGTGGGACTGCGTACTGCGGTATACCGGGGCAGAGAGCGCGGACAATCCGGGGAGCACGCCGGCCGCCGCGTACTGGCCGCCCCGGCTGCTCCAGTACACGCCGGGGCTCCGGCTCATGGTCGGCCCGGACGTGCGTGCGGTGCAGGCGCTGCTCCTCTGCCGCGGGTATAACCTGGACGTCGACGGAGAGTACGGTCCTGCGACTGCTGCGGCGGTCGGGCGCTTCCAAACGGCCTCCAGGCTTGACACGGACAGCGAGTGCGGCCCCAGAACATGGGCGGCGCTGCTGGCACTTCCGGGAGGTGATGCGGCATGAGATAGAACCGCCCGGAAGCCAAACATAATACGGAGGACATTAAAAATGTCAGAAGCAATAGCGTGCGCCATAATCGCCGGGATCGTTTCAGTCCTCGGCACCTGGCTCGCGAATCGCAGGAGTCAGGCCGTCTTTCAGGCGGTCATTGAAACAAAATTCGAGGAACTCAGCAAGCATGTCGAGAAGCATAATCAGGTCATCGACAGAACCTATGCGCTGGAGACTCAGGCTGCCCTCATGGACGAGCAGATTCGGGTCGCCAACCACCGCATCGCTGATCTGGAAGCGTTTCACAAACCGTAAATGTGCCCGAATCGGGCACAAATCGAAAGGAGTCAAAACATGGAAATAGTAGGCATAGCGAGCGTGGCGGCGATCACCGTCATCGCATATCTTATCGGCGAGGTAGTCAAGGCAACCGGCCTTGATAACAAATGGATCCCCGTCATCTGCGGGGTCTGCGGCGGCGCGCTGGGAGTCGTGGGCATGATGATCATGCCGGAGTTCCCGGCGACGGACTACATAACCGCCGTCGCCGTCGGCATCGTGTCCGGCCTCGCAGCTACCGGCGCTAATCAGATCGTCAAGCAGCTGGGCAAGTCCGAATAAATATTAACAGGGTCTGACGCAAACCGCGTCAGACCGCACAGGAGGAGCGTTGCCGCGCTCCGGGCTTGCCGGCCGATATTGATATGACGATATCGGCAGAGCTGCGCGAGCAGCTTTTAAGACCGCATAGCAAGCCCAGTCTGTCGTTTCCGCGAGAGCTCAGAGAGCAGCTGGAACGCGACTGCGGCTTCACCGATGATGAAATCACCGTCCTGCGTCTCTGCGGGCGCGGATGGTGCTATGCAAGGATCGCCGACGAGCAGCATTGCAGCGTCGAGGTCATCAAACGGCGGGTGCGGTCGATTAAGAATAAGATAGCGAACTTATAGCACAGAACGCAGCAGGTTCAAGCCTGCTGCGTTCTGTGCGCTTCAATATCCCTTTTAATGAGCGTCTTAATGTACTCTCCCACGGGCAGCCCCTGTGCTTCAGCAGCGTCCTTAACAACGTCTCGCGTGAGCCCGTCGCGGCCGTCCTTCCGAAACTGAATAGTAACGGCGTCGTAGGTCTCGCGCTTATGGTTCCGGCGGTACTCGGTGCCCTCGGTCTCTTCCCAGGTTGATTTAGTCGACATCGCTTTCAAAGTCCTTTCCGTCGTCGAACTCGACGCCGTTTTCAACGAGACAGAGCGAGCAGAACAGGCTGTCGTTAGGCGTGTTCATCATCTGAACAAGGTGGTACCCCTCGACCTTCCGGAGCCGCTGCGCGATGTCTCGCGTGTCCTGCGCGCTGATGTGTTTGATGCCCAGCTCTGCGGCGGTCTCTCTCAGAGAGACGATGCGCATATCCTGCGACTTCTCGATCATTTTGTTAACTACATTCTCTTTAAACTCTTTCATTTCCTTTTCTCCTTTTCTTTTACTTGGGATGGTTTAAGTATACCACCCCAAGTAAAAGAAGTCAAGTATTTTTTTGAAGTTTTTCAAAAAAACTTTCGCACGAACTGTACACCAAGAGACGCTCAAACGTACACGTTTGGGCGGCTTTCGTGCATTAGAATATAAGCAGACAGGAGGTGTCTGTGTGTACGATTATAGCAACCCCATGATGGGGAGACCTCAGCTGCAGCCCATGACACGGGGCGGTTTTGACAGCGGCGTGATAGTGTTTGTCCCGGCCGTGGAGGATATAGAGCGCGTCCCGGTCATGTCGGGCGAGAAAGTCTATGTAATGGCCATGAACGACGCCGTTATCGCCTGCCGCACCGGCGGGAATATGGGTACCGAAACGACCTTCTGCAAGATGGAGGAGTTCGTCCCAGCACCGGCTCCGAAGCCGGAGGATTATATAACCAAGGCCGATCTTGAGGACATCCTGTCGCGCCTCCTTACGCAGCAGTCAGCAGGTCAGGCCCCGGCGAAGGGAGGCAAGAAAAGTGAGTAATCCCTTTTTCAAAGGGTCGAAAAGCCCCACTTCCGCGCCGTCCTCCTCGCCGCTTGCGCTGCTCGCAGAGTTCAAGCGTTTTGCAAAAAACGTAACCCCGCAGCAGGCCGAGGCGGAGATCAACCGGCTCCTCTCCAGTGGGCAGATGAGCCAGCAGGAGTTTGAGTATCTCAAGGGTGCAGCCAAGCAGTTTATGACTTTCCTGAAATAATCCGGGTCGACACGGTTTATATAACTCTGAAGAAAGGAGGATCCACATGGAAAACTTTTCTCTTTCGGACATCAAGAGCGTTCTCGGCGACGGCGACGGTTTCGGCGGCGGCTGGTTCCTGATCGTCGTGCTGTTCCTGTTCATGATCGGTTTCGGCCGTAATGGATTCGGCGGACAGAGCGACTTCGGCCAGTACGCGACCGCGGCCTCGCAGCAGCAGATACTGTTCAACCAGCAGTTTGAAGCGCTCAACCAGCGCCTCGCGAATCTGGGTAACGGCATCTGCAATCTCGGCTATGAGATGCAGGGGAACATCAGCCAGCTCGGCAAGGAGATGGCCCTTGCGCAGAACGGCACGAACGCGACCATCACGCAGACCGGCAACTCTATTGAGCGTCAGATCTGTAACTTGGGCGCGAATATCGACGCAAAGTTCGCCGCGCTCGAAAAGTCGCAGCTTGAGCAGCGCATCTCCGAGCAGGCGGCGCAGATCGCGCGCCTCGAGATGGACAACCGTCTCTTCGGCGTCGTGCGCTACCCGAACGGCTATACCTACAACGCGGGCAACTCCCCGTTTTGTGGGGGCGGCTGCGGCTGCTGCGCATGACCCCAGATGATTAACCGCTATTAACAGCGTCAGGCCCGGACGGCAGCCGCTGTCCGGGCATCACTTATGAAAGGAGCATTACTATGTCTTGCAATCAGAGACTTAAAAACTCGCACTACAAGAGCGCTCAGAACGCTTACAATAATACGCCCCAGGCGTTCATCGCATCGGGCACCCCCGTCAATGTCCTCGGTATCCTCAACACCGATACCGGCTGCTCGCTGGAGACCGTGACGGGCGGTTTCGTTGTCAATAACGGCGGCCTCTACCGCATCAGCTACGACGTGATCTTCACCGCAAGCGGTGCCGGCGTCGCAGAGCTGAAGGCGCTCAAGGACACTGTCGCGCTCCCCTGCGCTGATGCGCAGATTACGACCGTGGCCGACAACGTCTACACGCTGCACATTGAGACGACCGTTTACATCCCCGTGTGCTGCAACGGCACTCCAACCATCAGCGCAGCGATCGGCGGCGTTGCCGGTACGATCAACCACGTCTGCGCCAGCATGGTCAAGCTGGCCTAAGTTGGGGGCTGAACCATGGGAATTACCTGTGAAGCCCTCGACAAGGAGATAAGCGCGCTCAAGGCCGGGAAGATGACTTGGGACACGGTCAAGCAGCTCAACCTGCTTTTGGACCTCCGCGCCAAGCTCGGCGACGACGCCCACACCAGCGAGCGCCTGACCGACAGTGAGCTGCGCGCATGGCTCCAGCACATGGACAATGCCGACGGCTCGACCGGCCAGCACTGGACGGAAGACCAGACCGCCAGCATCGCCGCGGCGATCGGCGTGACGTTCGACCATGTCACGGCCGAGGAGTTCTGCGCTGCGATGAATATGATGTACTCGGATTACTTCCCCGTTGGCGTCAAATACGGCGTCGACCGGCCGGAGTTTTACGCGGATCTCGCCAAGGCGTTTTTGTTCGACAAGGACGGTCCGGCACCTTCGGAGAAGCTCGCCAAGTACTATCATGAGGTCGTAAAATAGGGGCGGTTTATGCCCCCCATTATGCCCCCCAAAGGGTATTTACGCCCCCCATTATGCCCCCCAAAATCTGGGTAAATTTGGGGTGTTTTGAGACCGTTTGACGAAACATAAAAACCCCGGAACCATTGAGATTCCGGGGTTTTTCCTTGGAGCTGCTACCCAGATTCGAACTGGGGACCTCATCCTTACCAAACTTGCGCCCCCGAGTCTTTAAGTGACTGCGCTGCAATGCGTTAGGCCTTGTCTATCTCAGTTGTCCCCTCAATGCTGCCCCTCAAGTGTTTAAAGCTATCATTTACGTTCTGGAGCGCATCGGCAGGGGCATTATCAAGCAGATGGGCGTAAACGTCGAGCGTGAGCTTGACGGAGCTGTGTCCGGCCAGATACTGAACCCGCTTAAGCGGTGTGCCGCTGAGGATAAGCTCGGTTATATATGTATGTCGGAGCTGATGGGGCGAAAAGTGAAAATCGAACGCTGCGCAGTAGCGCCGGAACGGCACTTTATCCCCAAGCTTCAGACGGACGCAGACCTCTTTTCCGGTGCGCGCGCTGGTGTATGTCACCGGGCGAACTTCCCGGCTGGTTACGGCTTCCCATGCGCGGCGGTAGGCCGATTCACTATACGGTCGCCCGCCCTCGATATGGCAGACATAGTCACCCTCGTGCGGCAGAGTGCGCAGCGCATCTCGCAGCAAATCCGGAACCGGGATATTGCGCTCGGCGGCGTCGCTTTTTAGCTGTTCGGACACAACGGGCTGATTCGACTCCCAGCGAATGGCGCGACGAACCTCGATGTATGGCGCGGCATCGTCGAGATGCACGCAGTCCCATTGCAGCGCGAAAGCCTCCTCGCGCCGCAAGCCGCAGAGCAAACAGAGCAGAATAAACGGATATATCCGCTCGTCCTTAAGCTCCTCCAGCACGGTGCGCTGCTGCGCCTGAGTAAGCGGCTTTTTCTCGACGGCTTTCCGGCCTCCGGCCTTGATATTGCGGCAGGGGGATTTTAGAATCAGGTCGCTGTCCTCCGCCGCACTGAATACCATTTTAAGAGTCGTCACGATCTTCTGCTGTGTCGATTTGCTCAGCGACCCCGCGGCTGCCATAACGGCCTTGATATCATCCGGTTTGACCTCGGCAAGGAGCATGTGCCCGATCACCGGGCAGATGTGATTATTTATCGCGTTCTTGTGGTTCGCGCGTCCCTTGGGCGACAGGTTGACCGTGTTCAGCTCATACCACCGGGCGGCGTACTGCCAGACGTGCAGCTGCCCGTCCATGCCCATCGCGTCAAGCTCGGCCTGACGCCAGTCGGCTTTTTCGCGCGCAATGGCCTTCGTCTTGCCCCAGACCTCAATATCCCACTTGCCGGTGACAGGGTTCCGCAGCCGCTTTCGATATGCGTCGCGGCTTTTGCTGTAATAAAATTCAGGCGCGTCTTTGCGCGGCATGTTTTCCCTCCCTATAAATTGACCTGTGCCCTAATTGGGCACAGGCTGTAATCTGTTAATATCCTGCTTTTGCGACGCCGTACTCGGCTTGTTCCTGAGAGAATCCCTCATATTTGAGCTGGTCAATCAGCCCTGACTTTGAGAACGAGGAGTGTTCCAGATACGACTCCGCGCACTTTGCTGCCTGTTCGTACCAGTCAGCGCCGCAGTTGTCGGCAGCAAACAGAGCTTCGGCATGAGTATACCCCTCATATTCGAGCTGTCCGATCAGGCCGGTGTACGAGAAAGACGAAGACCGCAGGTATGACAGCGCGGACTTGAGCGCGTTTTCCTCCCCAACGGTCTCGGCTGCTCTTAGCTTAGCCGAGGATGTCGAGTCGCCGGACGATATTTCATCGAAATAAGTCAGAACATCGTAAGAGACTGCCCCGTCGCAGAGCTCAATCAGCGTATGCAGTCCCGCGTTCCCGTTGCTGTTGCGGAACGCCACGAAATCATTGTCATTGACAACAAGAATGTTAATGACAGGGTCGGTGCAGCCGTCGGCGACGAGCTTATCAGTCAGCTCTTTACTCTTAGCGCATAAGGAGTCCTTGAGCGCCGTCCAATCATCATCTTGGTTGTTGTGCTCGGCGGAGAGCTGAATCGCCTGTTGTGTTATCGTTGTGTCCGCAAGGTACACCGTGAATGAAACCCCGCGGCTATTAGAATCGGCCTGAACGACAACAGAATCAAAGTCCCCGTTAAATGCCGAAGCTATAGCAAGTTTGTAATTTCTCAGATCGTCTTCCGGTGTCGGCTCGGGTGTTGCGGGCTCAGCGGTTGACATCACGGGCTGCACACTGGAGGCCGGCTTCTTTGACATGGTGCCCATCAGAACGCCAAGAACAGCAATCAGAATGAGCAGATACCTCCACTTCAACTTCATCCTCGTCGCCTCCTGATAAAATCGCCGGTGCCCTAATTGGGCACCGGCGTGAATTTATTTCCCCCGCCGCTCTTTGCGGCTGATGACAAAAAAGTACACCGTCGCGGTGACGCCGGCCGTCAGCGCAACGATCACGACCGCTCCGACTACGGACGGGGCGCCTCGCCACAGGCCGAAGTCGGGGTCTATGATATCAAGTCTCAAATACGGGACAAGCGCGATGATCGCCATCGCTGCGACGAAGGTCAGGCAGTAAATCAACCTGTCCTTTGCCCGCAGCGCCCGCCGGTGCTGCTCATATGAGCGTTCCAGCAGCTCATTTTCCCGTTTGACCGCCGCATTATCGTGCTCAAGCACCTCTATGCGGTGTTCGTTCTCCGAAGTTTTATCCGGAATTTCAATGCCGAAATACTCGTCCAGCGACACATTGCAGACCCGGCAGATCGGGCCGACCGTGTACACCGACGGGTCCTTTGACGCTCTCGCGAAGAATCCGTTAACCGTCGCTTCCGGTACTCCGGACAGCTCCGCGATGCGCCTGCTTGAGTTGTTCCCCTTATTTGCCCGACACAGATCTTTTAACAGCGGCTTTTCCGCCATTTCCTCGCCCCCAAATCCGTTATATCCTGATTAAGGCATCAGATACCCGAGCTTCGCGGTCATTTGACCGTGTTTGCGCATAGTCATAACCGATGGTATTATGATAATATCTAAGCGTAGCAGATAGACCATAGCACCGGATATCTGTTAAAGCTTCGGTCGAGGCGGCAACCAAGGCCGGAGCAATTTTACAATGAAAGGGGGCGCAAGGCCGGCAGCCCTGCGGTGTTCCTGTGCGCCGCAAATTTATTTTAGGAGGCAACCATGGAGGACACCAGACGAAGAGACCAGATCAACCGAATTATCAGCAAGTATCAGCTCCTGCCGCCGGAAGACCGGGAGAGGGTGCTCACTCTCCTTGCGTTTTTAACAGAAGATCAACATAGTCCTCCATGCGCTGCAAGTTCTCATCGTTGAGCAGCTCCAGCTTGCGGTTAAGCCTGTCGTCTTTGACGACGGGCTTTTCTTTTTGCCCCAAAAGTTCATCTATTGAGCAATTAAAAATGTCGGCCATTCGTTTCAAGGATTCAAAATCAGGCTCACGGCGACCGACTTCCCAGCCGCTCACAGTGGTCTGCTTTACGGACAGCACATCGGCGAGTTCTTGTTGCTTCATGCCGGCTTGCTGCCTAAATTCCTTGATACGATTCATAGTTTATCACCTGATATCACAATACGCGATATTACAGCAATTTGCAAGCATTACGACAAAAAGGCGTGAAATTAAATATTTCCTCTTGACATACGGCAAATCGCGTTGTATATTGATAGTGCAATTTGAATTAGCACGGCGCAACGCCGTGAATCATAACGGAGGCGAGGGCAGGAAAATGTACATACATGAAGCGATTAAGAAAGCGCAGGAGGAGAACTTGTGCATCAAGCGCGAGTGCTGGGATTCGGCGCGAATCTGTTTGACGACCAGCTATTGGAAAGGCAAAGCGTATGAGCTGAGGATCGACGGCAGCCTATGGACTCCGGTTACATGGGAACTTACCGCCGACGACTGGTTGACCTGCTCGTATCCGGAGGAACCCTGCACGCTCAAGGAGCAGGAACCGGAGCCGGTTAAGAAGAAACCAGAAGCCACCCGGATCGCCGCCCTCGTGTTGTCCTGCGTCAGCATGCTCGTCTCTTTGGCTGTGCTGCTACTGACGTGACAGCAGCGCGACGATCGATACGACCAGAGACCCCACGGCCATGAGCATGGCGATGAAATCGACCCACTTTTCGGCGATGTAGTTCAGTAACTCCCGCCGCTGGAACTCTTTGAGGTGGAAGCCCTTGTGGGCGAGGCAGACGCCGAGGCTGTTCATGCTATCGTCGCGGGGAACGGTAACATACCCGTTATCTTCGAGATAATCAAGCATTGCGATGAACTCGGTTTTGCCTCCGTAGTTTTTAGGAAATTCGAGCGGTTTCCAGGTCAGCTTACCTTCGGGCGTCTTTTTAAGGTCTTTCAGAAATTTACGGCTTTTTCTATCCAGCATGGCAACAACCACCTTTCACGGCGATATTACCACAAGGAGGCAGGAAATGAAAGTATTCGTCAGCATCTTCTTCGGAGCTGCGGTGATCCTCACGGCTTACTCAAATGTAGGCGCATATAAAGGATCCGGGGCGTTTCATATAGATGGGACTCAGAAAATGAGTTCGATGATTTGACAGGGAAGTAAAAATTTGTATAGATTTAGCACTCAACTCTTGACAGTGCTAACAACAAGTGCTATAGTTCGAGTAGAACAAAGATAGCAAGGCAAAGGAGGGACTCATGTTATGAATATCAATAAATTTACACAAAGTTCTATGGCAGCAGTACAGAACCTTGAAAAGATTGCGGCAGATTATGGCAACCAGGAAATTGAACAGGAACATCTTCTGTATTCTTTGCTTACAATAGATGACAGCCTGATTCTCAAGCTGATTGAGAAGATGGGCATTACAAAAGAGACAATGATGAACCGTGTGGAAGAGCTTTTACGGAAGCGTCCGAAGGTACAGGGCGGTCAGATGTATATTGGTCAGAATCTGAATAATGTGCTGATCCATGGCGAGGATGAGGCAAAGCAGATGGGTGATGAATATGTATCGGTTGAGCATCTGTTCCTCGCACTTCTGAAATATGCGAACCGTGAGATCAAAGGTATGATGAAGGAACTTGGAATCACAAGGGAAAGCTTCCTTCAGGTACTTTCTTCGGTAAGAGGTAATCAGCGAGTAACCAGTGATAATCCGGAAGCTACTTATGATACCTTGAACAAATATGGATCAGATCTTGTGGAGCGTGCAAGAGAGCAGAAACTGGATCCAGTCATTGGACGTGATTCTGAAATTCGGAATGTTATCCGTATCTTGTCCCGTAAGACGAAGAACAATCCGGTTCGGATAGGTGAACCTGGTGTTGGTAAGACCGCAGTTGTAGAAGGACTTGCACAGCGTATTGT
>ENA-USUJ01000537-USUJ01000537.1-human-gut-metagenome-genome-assembly--contig:-NODE-537-length-33764-cov-7.166355_pt1 | contig 33764 bp, 38 predicted proteins | sample MGYA00250061_ERZ773398 | MGnify/ENA primary metagenome ERZ773398 (study PRJEB29103, sample SAMN06111992) | human gut metagenome | biome: human gut; feature: ankylosing spondylitis patient; material... | reverse complement strand
AATTCATAACACAATCAATATTGAGAATGGATACTTGGAAGGACGTTATGGTGCTATTCCGTTTATTGGCGAACTGAATATGTAAGATGTGTTATGGATTTATCAAAGCTGACATATTCAAAAGAAGATTCGGCAAGGACTCCTGCTGATGTTCCATTGCATAAAGCTACCACGGAAAATAAGGATGAGAGCGGAATGTCTGAAACCATACAAGTGCCGTTGGCATACCGGAAAACTGAAGGAGTTCTTTCAACAAGCCTTATATTCGTGCTTTCTGGAGGTGAGAAACGGGAAAGGGATTTTCTTCTGGAACTGATACGGCAGCGTGAACTGCACTCATTGAAGGTTGCTTTCATGTCTGAAAAGGGACAAGGTTTGCAGCCATATCAGATGCAAGATAAGTGGGCGCAAATCCAACTGACAGGAGAAATAAAAATAGAATCCCAACTTTTTCATTTGGAGGCTATGGACAAAGTATTTCTCCTTTCAGATGTAGATGAATTCTATGATCAATTGGAGAAAATATTCAAAGAGGATTTAACTGGGACCCAAGAGCAATGGATAGTGAGCAATCCTTGCTTTGAGATTTGGTTGTATTATTGTTATATGAATAAGCCAGAGAAAGATCTCATGTGTTTGAAATCAGAACCCGTAGCTACTCGGAGCAAAAAAATGAAAACCATATGCAATACTCTCATAAGTGGAGGCATAAATCCACGTCTGGCATTTGAACACATGGTAACTGGTATTGAGCACAGCAATGCTCATTATGCTGTGGATGATAATGGAATTCCTGTATTGTATGCAACACAAATGCACAACATGGCGAAGTACCTTTTTGATACGTTGAATAATAACGCCAATGAGTACTCTGAATATGTGAAAAGGAAAGAAGAGTAAGGAATTGAGTAGTCCCATGGGGTAAGGTGCGCACCACTACCGGTATGGGACTATGAAAGTTTTGGAATTATTTGCAGGAACACGGAGCATCGGGAAAGCCTTTGAAAGTAGAGGGCATGAAGTATTCAGTGTGGAGTGGTCCAAGGACTTTGATAACATTGATTTGTATGAGGATATCAGTAAGGTAACCGCAGAAGATATCATAAGGCTTTTGGGAAAGCCGGATGTCATCTGGGCAAGTCCAGACTGCTCCACATTCAGTATTGCTGCAATCAGTCATCACAGAAGAAAAAATCCGGATACCGGAAGTCTGGAGCCGGTCAGTGCCTATGCAAAATTTTGTGACATGGTGGACCAGCATGTGCTGAAACTCATTGAAGAGTTACAGCCAAAGTATTATTTTATTGAAAATCCCAGAGGCGGTATGCGGAAGATGGAATGGATGAAAGGTCTGCCAAGATACACCGTGACATATTGTCAGTACGGTGACAACAGGATGAAGCCGACTGATATCTGGACAAATCATCCCGATCCGAAATTCTTGCCGATGTGTCATAATGGAGATTCGTGTCATGTGGCAGCTCCAAGAGGAAGCAAGACCGGGACGCAGGGATTAAAAGGTGCCAGAGAAAGAAGTGTGATACCCCAGAAATTGTGTGAGCATATCGTAGACATCTGCGAAGAGTAGTAGAAAGGGAGGATGAGAGTGGCAAGCGAAGGAAAAGTAAGGAAGGGATTTTATATTGAGGAAGAGTTGCTGGAACAGATGGATGGATTACTGGAGCAGGCAGATGTGAAATCAAGAAATGAATTTTTGAATCAGGCATTGAAATTTTATATTGGCTATCTGACATCTGAGAAAATCGAAAACTATATGCTTTCCACTATCTCCTCAGTGATGCATTCCACAGTGAAGGATAGTGAGAACCGAATGGCTCGTGCGATGTATAAGCTGGCAGTGGAAACATCCAAGCTGTCCCATGTGATTGCGTATAGTCATGGGGTGGATGAAGAGGCACTAAGGAAGTTACAGGCAAAGTGTACGGATGAAGTGAAAAGAATTAATGGTGCTGTAACTTTTGAAGATGCATACCATTTTCAAAATACATAATAGAAAGCTATGGACTTCTGGTGTAAAATATAGGTGGTATATTTTTGATGGGAGAATGTGCAACAGGAGGTACCGGAATGAACGATGCAGAAATGTCATTGGAACAAATTGTGGATATGCTGACTTTGAAAAATATAAAACTGCCTATTGAATATGAACAGTGTGATAGTCCTGTTATTTTCCAATTATTAAATGGCTCACTTGAACAAAGACATAAAAGGAAACAATTGTTACTGCCTAATTTTGAAAATACAGAAAGCGTTGCAGTTTTTTCGGATTACGGAGGGGAATCAAAAGGCAGTAAATATTATACTTATTCTTTTGTATTTGCAGATTATGGTGGTCTGGCTTTTTTTAGAGACAAGATGGAAATCATTCGAAAACAATACGGAATAGATAATCCCAGAAAAGAAATTTCGTTTAAAGATGCGCGTTATGGTCAGATGTTTCGATGTATAGAGGATTATTTATCGTTGGCAAACAATGCGATTAATGGTTTGGTCATTACAGTGGCTGTAGACAAAGAAATCGTATCAATCACGGGTGCAAACAATAAGAATGATTTGAAGAAAATAACAGAGGAATCAATAGAGTATTCGAGTGGAAAATGGAAACCTGCCACTTTAGAAAAGAGCATGAGAGTAATATCCATACTGACGTATTTTGTTAAGTTATTAGTACCATCGGGAAAAAAAGTATTTTGGATGACGGATCAAGATGCTATTATGGCAAACGAAAGTAAAACTGCGGATACTTCACAATGGATATCTAATTCAATTAACATGCTTAAGGATGCTCCTAACTATAAGTTTATTGGGTATACGCCGAAACCTTACGATGGGGAAGAATCTTATTTCTTGACAGATATTTTAAGCATAGCGGATTTGTCTGCCGGGAGTGTAGAACAATTATTGACGCGGCGGAAAGAAGGAAATGAGACATTAACTCCGATAGCAGAAAAAGTTATGCAGTGGAGTTCTGTTCAAGGGATTGGACTAAATAAGCTGATATTTGTTGTAGAAAAGGATAATGACACATTCACCGGAAAATTTTTGGAACCTGAATATCCGGAATATGTAAAGAAAACCGTCCCTGTTGATTATGTGTATGATGTGGAACTAACAAAAAATTAAACAATAAGTGGAGATAATAATGTCTAAACTAATTTTACGTTGCAACTATCTCAAGAATGCCCCTCCTTCACATCTTGCTAATTACATGAATTATATCAGCACCCGTGAAGGTGTGGAGAAGATAGATAATACCTGCGGGTTGCTTCCGGCTACAGTCAGGCAAAAGGAACTGATAGCAGACATCCTGTCAAAGATAGAAGATGCAGACCACATGCATGAGTATTATGATTATCTCCAGAGGCCGACAAGGGAGAATGCGACAGAGTTTATCACGCAGGCATTGGAAAACAACCTTGATATCATAGCCAAGAAGAAAAACTATATAGATTACCTTGCAAACAGACCAAGAGTAGAAAGAATCGGTACTCATGGTCTGTTTTCTAATGAGGGGGAGTCTGTTGTGTTGTCTCGTGTGGCAGAGGAGGTGGCAAATCATCCGGGAGTGATATGGACCAATGTTATCAGCCTGCGAAGGGAGGATGCCGAAAGGCTTGGGTATGACAGTGCCGCACAGTGGCAGGCACTGCTACGGAGCAGGGTGGAGCTTCTGTGTGAGAATTATAAGATAGACAGTAGGAACCTCAAATGGTATGCAGCATTCCATAATGAGTCACATCACCCCCATGTACATCTGGTGGTGTATTCTATAAACCCTGCGGAGGGGTATCTGACGAAAAAAGGTATCGACACCATGAGGTCTACTTATGCCCATGATATCTTCCGTCAGGAGTTTATGAGTATTTATGAAAAGAGAACACAGCAAAGGGAACAGTTAAAGGAGCAGGCAAATAAGAGTCTGCTTTTTTTATTGCAGGAAATGCAGAGCGGTATCTGTCACAACGAAAAAATAGCGGAACAGATGCAGTTATTATCCAGACGGTTAATGAATACCGGAGGCAAGAAGATATATGGGTATCTGAAAGCGGATGTAAAAGCAATCGTCAATGGCATTGTGGATGAACTGGCAAAGGAAGAAAAGGTAGCAGAGTGTTACAAACAATGGCTGGAGAGCAAAAGTGAGATACTCCATTTTTACAAGGATGCAGATGCAGAGCAGCTTCCACTGTCAGAGCAAAAGGAATTAAAAAGCATCAAAAACATGGTCATCCGGGAAGCAGTCCGATACGGAGAAGGATATCTGTATACAGAGGATGAGGGACTGGAAGATTTGGAAACTGAAAGGGAAGAAATGGATGCAGATGATTCTGAAGTGCCAGAAGATATGGTAGAAGCTCCGGCAGACGATTTCAGTGAGGAGCCGGAAACAGAAGATGCGGATAGTCAGGAGTTTTATGCCAAGTGGACGGACATCTATAAAGAGGCAAGGGAATATCTGTATGGCACACCGGAGATGGAGCCGGATGAGGAGGCTGCCTATGAGATTATGAAGGAGGAGGCAGAGCAGGGAAATGCCTATGCAATGGCAGACATGGGTAAGATGTATGCACAGGGCATCTTTGTGGAAGCAGACCGGACAAAAGCATGGGAGTGGTATGAAAAGTCCTTAAAGGCAATGCTTATTGTGGAAGGCAGAAAAGAAAACACTTATCTGGAATATCGAATCGGCAAAATGTATCAGTATGGATTGGGAACCGAGGAAAATCTGCCAGAGGCAGCCAAGTGGTTCGGAATGGCGTCGAGTAAAGAGCATAAGTATGCTTTATACTCTCTTGGCATGTTGTATCTGCATGGAAAAGGTGTGGAGCAGAACGAGGTAAAAGCCTGTCAGTTGTTTCAGCGTTCCCATAAAAAGGGGAACCCTTATGCATCCTTTGAATTGGGGAAATTATATGAAGCCGGAAGAGGAACGGAGAGGAATATGGATCTGGCCAAGAAGTGCTACCGGGTAGCGTTTCTTGGTTTCTTAAATCTGGAAAAGAAGTCCAGGGATGATACCTTATGGTACAGAATCGGAACCATGTACCTGCAAGGCATTGGTACCGAAGCAGATGAAAAGGAAGCGGAAAAGTATCTTCGTAAGTCTACGGACTATGGAAATACCCATGCAGCCTATCAACTGGCAAAGCTGTACATCCGTCAGGAAACGGTGAAACTAAAAATGAATCCGGAAGAAGTACCGGATTATGAAAAAATCAGGCAGGCACTTAAATGGCTGGAGGCAGCTTCCGAGCAGGGCAATTCTTTTGCAGATTATGCCCTTGGAAAATTGTATGCGGATGGGGAACTGACAGCAAAGGATATGGAAAAGGCGTTCCATCATTTACATAAAGCAGCAGATGCAGATAATGTCTATGCGTGGTACAAGTTAGGTAGATTATATTTGTCGGATGAGTATAAAGACATTAGCAGAGCAGTCCGCTATCTTACACTGGCAGCAAACCGGAAAAATGAGTTTGCATCTTATCGGCTTGGGAAGTTATATCTTGCAGGAGAGGAGGTATCAAAAAATGTAGAACTTGCCATACGGTATCTGGAGGAGTCCGCCGATGCCGGAAATCAGTATGCACAGTATGTCCTTGGCAAGGTGTATCTGATGGGAAAAGAGGTCGGGCAGGATACGGAAAAAGCATATGAATATTTCAGATTAGCAGCGGAGCAGGGAAATGTGTACGCGGCTTATTTTTTGGAACATTGGAGTGATATGCCCCATCCGGATTTACTGCTTATGGCAACCAGACTCATGCATCATCTGGAGAGGATAATTGAGGACGATGTTTCCGGAAAGAAGGGAGGCAGATGCGCTAGCATGGACCGTAAGCTGGCAAGAAAGATTAAAAGTAAGAAAATCGCACAAGGTCATGCAAGGGATGACAGGGAAGAAATGGTACAGACACAATAGGAAGGAGGAGCAGATTGGGAGATTTCATTTATTTTACAGAGGAGCAGAAGGAAAGAGCCAATGCAGTGCCCATCATGGATATTTTGAAAAGGGAGCATGAAGAAGTGGAACGCTCCGGAAATGAATGGAGATGGAAGAGGCATGGCAGTGTAACATTCCGTGGAAACCGCTGGTACAGACACAGTCAACAGATGGGAAGTCATGCCATCGATTTCATGCAGGAATTCTTTGGGATGTCCTACCCGGAGGCAGTCACCTATTTGTTAGATGGGGAAACCGGACAGGTCATTCATGGAGGAAGTCCGCCAAGGGAAACTATGGGAAAGAAATCAGTGCGTCTCAGGGAAGAGGAAACCACAGAGGAAAAAGAACCGAAAGTATTAGTGCCGCCGGAAAAGAACGATACCATGAAAAGGGTATATGCCTATCTGATGCAGAAAAGGCATATCAGTAGGGAGGTGCTGTCCTTTTTTGCCAGACAGGGAACTTTGTATGAATCGGCAGGTCATCACAACGCAGTATTTGTCGGAGTGGATAAGGAAGGAAACGCACGCCACATACATAAAAAGGGAACCTGCTCGGATGGCAGGAGCTTCCGCATGAACGAAGATGGTTCGGACTCTTCCTACGGATTCGGTTATGCCGGAGCTAGGAATAAGTTGTATGTGTTTGAGGCACCCATTGACTTTTTATCTTTTCTGACCTTGTACCCGAAAAACTGGCAGGAGAACAGTTATATTGTCTTAAACGGAGTGTCGGAGCATGCCATGCTGCAGATGTTAAAGGATTATCCGAATCTGGACACAGTTGTGTTGTGCCTGGACCATGATCCGGCAGGCATAGAAGCCTGTGGAAGACTGGCAGAGATTCTGGTGCAGAATGGGTACAGACAGATTAAAAATTTGCAATCTTCCTGCAAGGACTGGAATGAAGATTTAAAACTTCTGCATGGGGAGGAAGTAATCCCGGCACAGGAGCATCCCAAGATTTTGGAATGCGATGCTTGGATGGAGATACTAAAGCTGGTTACAGACAGTGTGGATATGAAGTATGCCACCAAAGAAAATGTGTGCCGGTATTATCAGGACATTTATCATGCGCTGAAGAAAGGAAACGGAAAAGAACATCTGGAGGATGCTTTTGATGGCGGAGGAATGCTTTTAACCGGGGTGCTGGTTAGATGCATGGAGAAAGCAGGCAGGGAACTTGGCAGGGAAACAAGTGCAAATGAAATACTGGATAACCTGCATAAGAGATACCGGCCACATAAGGATAAAGGGAATTACAATACAAGGCTTCGGAATATGCAGAAAGCCTTTGAGGAAGTGATGGAGGTATTTGATAAAAGGGATTTGTCCTTAAAAGAGAATAAAGAAGAGTTTGTGAAGAAATGTATGAGCCTGACGATGGAATGTATCAAGGCTCATATTTTTGTTGCAACAGAATACGAGGAACCCATACAAAGGAAGGAGATGAGGATGGAATGCAGCCAGTCGTGATGTTGCTTGTGTCAGGAGGGATTATGTTTGTCGTGATTGGAGGACTTTCCCTGCTGGCGCATTATTATACGCTGAATGGAATCAAGAGTAAGACCGTAGGAGATGGCCAGCATGGTACCGCCCGGTTTGCTACCAAGAAAGAAATAGAAGAAACCTATGTGGAAGTAGCCTATGAGCCGGAGAAGTGGAGAAAGGGAGAGAATCTGCCTACTGCACAGGGACTTGTGCTGGGGAGCATTGAAAGAGCAGGAAAGTTATATGCCCTTGTGGATACCGGAGATGTGCATTGTCTGATGATTGGAGCAGCAGGTGTGGGTAAGACTGCACACTTTCTCTATCCCAACATCGAATATGCCTGTGCCTGTGGAATGAGTTTTCTGACTACGGATACTAAGGGTGACCTTTACCGAAACTATGCAGGCATCGCCAAGAAATACTACGGGTACCAGACAGCAGTTATTGACTTAAGAAACCCTACCAGAAGTGATGGAGATAACATGCTCCACTTGGTAAACAAGTACATGGATGAGTATCTGGCAGACCATAATAACTTAAGTGCAAAGGCAAAGGCAGAAAAGTATGCGAAGATTACTGCCAAGACCATCATATCCTCCGGGGGAGCCGACAGTGCCAGCTACGGACAAAACGCATTCTTCTACGATGCCGCAGAAGGTGTTCTGACCGCAGTTATTCTGTTAATCGCAGAATTCTGTCCCAAGGAGAAAAGACACATCATAAGTGTGTTTAAACTGATTCAGGATTTATTGGCACCATCCAAGGTAAAAGGAAGAAATCAGTTCCAGTTGCTTATGGCCAAGCTTCCGGATACCCATAAGGCAAAATGGTTTGCCGGGGCAGCTTTAAATACCGCAGAGCAGTCCATGCAGTCTGTTCTTTCTACAGCACTCTCCAGACTGAACTCTTTCCTCGATTCCGAACTGGAGCAGATACTGTGCTTTGATACCGCTATCGATGCTGAAATGTTTTGTAAGCAGAAGACAGCGGTATTTTTAGTTATGCCGGAAGAAGACAATACCAAGTATTTTATTATCTCTCTGATTTTGCAGCAGCTCTACAGGGAAATCCTTGTGGTGGCGGATGAGAACGGAGGGAAGCTGGATAACCGTGTGGTTTTCTATTGGGATGAGGTCGGAACAATACCGAAGATTGAGAGTGCTGAGATGATGTTCTCGGCATCCCGTTCCAGAAGAGTAAGTATCGTACCCATGATACAGTCCTTTGCACAATTAAGTAAGAACTACGGAAAGGAAGGGGCAGAGATTATCATTGATAACTGCCAGGATACTATCTTCGGTGGATTTGCACCCAACTCAGAATCCGCAGAGGTACTTTCCAAGAGCCTTGGCAATAAGACGGTCATGTCCGGCTCCATCAGCAGGGGAAAGAATGATCCGAGCCAGTCCCTCCAGATGATACAAAGACCATTGATGACACCGGATGAATTAAAGTCCCTGCCAAAAGGAAACTTTATCGTGTCTAAAACAGGCAGCCATCCTATGAAGACTAAGCTGAAACTGTTCCTAAAGTGGGGAATCACTTTCGAGGAGCCATACGAGATTGAGGAAAAGTCAGCAAGAAAGGTAGCCTATGCAGACAAGCAGGAAATTGAAGAAGAGATTATTCGCAGATATATGTGCTGTGTGGATGAGGAGCCGGAAAGTACGGAACAGGGCACTGCATCCAGACGCGGTGGTATGCTGCAGTCCCAGATGAATGAAACAGTGGCAAAGGTCAGACAGGCACTCAGAACAGAGGATTAAAATGTGAAGAGAAGTTCTAAATCGACGTTGTATGAGTGCATACAACGCCGAAGAACTTCTATGCTTCACATGGAAGAACGCAAAAGCAGCGTTCTTCTTGTGGAAAAGAGGTTTAGCATGGCATATGACAAGAAAATATATGAAGCAGAATTGCCCCATAGGGCTGTGGCGGTATATCTGTATCTAAAGGATCGTGCGAATAAGGAAGGCACCTGCTATCCGGCAATCGGTACCATTGCCAGAGAATTGCATCTGTCTGTCAGCACCGTAAAACGTGCCATCAGCGATTTGGAAGAGAACGGATTTATACGCAAGAAACAGCGCTGGCGTGATAATGGTGGCAGAAGCAGTCTGCTGTTTGAAATCATAAAGTAAGCACAAAGGGGATACTGCGTAGGTCAGGTGGACTATGGCATGGTTCACTGTGACCTATGCAGGGAACTTTTCACTTTAAGGATTAGGACAGAGAAAAAGAATGTTTAAGTGCGTTCGCATTAAATATAGATGAATTAGGCATTTAAACAGTAAATGAAAAGTATGGTATAGATAACATCTAAACAAAAGATAACTATTGTTATTTACCTATAAGTATGATATAATCTTAAATGGGTTAATGGACTTTTGAGTGAAAAACTAATATGTAAAGGGAAATGCTTATGTCAGCAGAGGTGTTTTATAAGAAGTGTAAAAATTATGATTACGAGAAAATCTATGAGTTTGTAGAAGGTCTTATAGGGGAAAAGGGAGTATATAGTGAGATATTAAAATCAGGTATGAAAGTGTTACTAAAACCAAATATGTTAGCACCTTTTCATGAAGATATGTGTGTTACGACAAATCCTTTGCTTGTTTCAGCGGTGGCTGATGTGGTTCGAAAAAGGGGGTGTGAGGTTTGGATAGGTGACAGTCCTGGTGGTGATTTCTCAAAAGGAATAGATGTTTTATGGAATAAGACTGGTATGTATCAAAGTATTCAGAATATCAGCGAACAAGTTATTTTTGAAAGGAAACCGATATACTTGTCGTTAGAAGATGGAAAAGTATGTAAGAAAATTTTACTGTCTGAATATTGTTTAGATGCCGATGTGATTATAAATTTGCCAAAGTTGAAGACACATACATTTACATTGTTATCGGGGGGGATCAAAAATTTATTTGGGTTGGTTCCCGGAAGAATAAAAGGTTTGTATCATAAAGAATATCCTAATATTTCAGAATTTTCAGATTTTTTGATAGATTTAGCTGAATTCATAAAGCCAGAATTAACAATTATAGATGGGATATGGGGAATGGAAGGACATGGTCCTGGAGCAAGCGGAACTCCTGTTAATTTAGGAATTTTACTGGCAAGTACGAATGTATTGGCCGTTGATATTGCTATGACACAATATGTCGGAATTCCATCAGAGGCAGTTCCATACATTAAGAAGGGTATAGAAAGAAAAGCATTTGGAATAAGTGATGTTACGAATGTAATCTGGAATGGAGAAAAAGTTTATTATGATAAAGAAATAAGGATTGATGGAGGAATAGAAAGTTATATTAGTTCAGATAAAAAGAATACTGGATATAGGGTAAGGCATCCATTTCTGGACAAGACAAAATGCACAGGCTGTAAGCGTTGCATTGAAAACTGTCCACAAAAAACTATACAATTTATGAATGGATTTCCTGAGTTTGGAAATGCATGTATAGGTTGTATGTGTTGCATGGAAATGTGTTTACAAGGTGCGATTCTGCCAGAAGCGGTAACTAGAAATATTGATATATGCAAATAAGGAAGAAAAAATGGAGTTATATGAGAATTTAGTTGTAAAACAGGAAAAAGGATATGTATTGTTAAATTTATATAATTTCAAAATAGAATATTTAACAGTGGATGAGTTTAGAAAACTGGAAGCATATGTACATAAGGGCAATTTGTCTGGAAAACAGATATTTGAGTGTTTTAGGGAAAAGGGGCAGTTTCTAACTGATAAGCAAATTGCGGCGATAGATTTACATGCCCGAATAAAGAGCAAACAATTGGGAGAGGCGGCACTGTGTGAAGTGCAGATAAGTTTATCTTTTGAATGCAATCTTTCCTGTTATTACTGCTATCAAAGAGGAAGACATGACAATGAAAGAATGGGAATAGATGATATTGATAAGATATATGAATTTTGTGAATTGTATGAAAATAAGATGGAAACAAAAAATAAAATCCAGTGGATTACTATAACTGGAGGAGAGCCACTGCTGGAACAAAATATTATACTAATAAATTATATTGCCGAAAAGTTTAGAGATGCTAATATCCGTATATTTACCAATGGTATTAATTTGCTAAAATATTGGCATAAACTGCCGCTGGATAGAATTGCTGAAATTCAAATCTCTTTAGATGGAGATGATAAAATTATTTCAGAAATTTCAGGTAGAAGTGAAATGTGTTATAGCGAAAAAATATTAAAATCTATTCATTTAGCTGTCAGTTCAGGGTGTAATGTTAGAGTTGGTTGTGTATTGACAGAAGTTTCTGTAGAGAGGGTAAAAATTATATATGATTTGTTAGAAAGAGCAGACCTTTTAAAATATAATAATTTGCATATAGCGTTTACTCTGGTTACGGATTATAAAAATGAATTAGGGATAGCAAGGCAGTATGATCTGAAAAAGCTTGCTAAAGAAATTAACGGTATGAGGGGGTTGTTTCAGCAGTATAAAAATAGTGAAATTACTATTTTCTCTGATTTAATGCCAATTAAAAGTTTATTGAAGGACTATTTTGACATTAATAGGTTCCATGTAGGAAGAAGATGCGGAAGACTACATGGGATGGGTATTACTGCTATTCCTAGTGGGGGGATTTATTGGTGCAATGAGCGTATAGGAGAAAATGGGAAAATAGGGGATTATAGAAAAGGAATATTTTACAAAGAACGCTATGAAGAAATTAGTCAGAGAAATGTATATAAAATCAATGAATGTCAAAAATGTAAATTTCGGTTTGTATGTGGAGCTGGATGTCCAATTAAGATTGGGGAAAATGTAGTTGATTGGAAAGAGCGATATTGCGGTGTGTTTGGCAATTCGTATATTATGGACAATTTGCAGGATTTTATTTTAATCGACAATTGAAAAAGCAAACGGGAAGGAGAATTATATGTATAGAATAAATGAAGAAATTGTAATCGAAGATGTTGAAGAAGGGAAATGTTTAATAAATGAACGGGAAGAAAAAATTATTTTATTAAAGAAAGTGGAGACAAAAGTTTTCGAGTACATTTTAAATTATCCTATAGATAAAGTGAAAGAACTGGTATTACAGGAATTTGAAGGCGAAAATATTTCGGATGATATTGATGTTTTTGTAAAAGAGTTGTGTGATAAAAATATTCTTATTCAAATGTAATGTAGTGAGTTGGAAAGGGAATGTTTTTATTTAAAAAAGTAGAAAGGAGGGCAAAGGATATGACTGAAAATGGTTTTGTCAAGGAATGTTGGGACGGACTGAATATCGAAGAATTCACTTTTTCTGATATTGAAAAACATATTGATATTCAGGCGCGCTCTGGCGGCGGTTGTTGTTGTGAAATAGGCGATATGTTCACAACACAGTTTTGTTAAACAAAGTGTGGGGTACTTAACAGTACCCCCTAATAATTGCATTGTATAGGAGATAAGCATAATGAACTTTTATATAGAAAAGACAACTCTGAGAAAAGAAAAAACAGCGAAAGAAACAATAGAGCATATTAAAAAGATTTTGTCAGATTTGAATATAGAAACAGATGAAACTCTGAAAATTAATAATGGCGATAGTATATTTTCATGTCGTGTTACTATGAAAGGAACAGATTTTGGAAGTAATGGTAAAGGAATTAACGAGGAATATGCATTGGCAAGTGCATACGCAGAGTTTATGGAACGTTTACAAACACGTTATCTTTTTTTGAGTAAAAACAGTAAAAGTGGTCTGTTAAATAAAAAGGAACGAGGACATAGGATATTAACACCAGATGAAGTTGCTGCGTTTCAAAAGGAGTATTTTTTTCCTGCGTTTGATTATCAAAGTAATGATGATTTAGAAAAAATGATATGCTTTGATTCAACAGAGCATTTTTATCAGGTTAGAACAGGAAATATGGTTCCCTTGCACACTAATTTAATTGATATTATGTGTGGGTCTAATGGATTGTGTGCTGGAAACACAATGTATGAAGCTATTGTTCAGGGAATAGGAGAAATATTTGAGAGAATGTCGTATAGACATATTGTGTTGCAAGATTGCGAATGTGCGGTAATTCCAGAAGAGATATATGAGAATACCTATTCTATGAAAATGATAAATTACCTTAAAAGCAAGAAATATAATGTTATCGTAAAGGATTTTACTTTAGGGGGTAGAGTGCCGGTATTAGGAATTATATTAGTTTCTCCAACTAAAACGAAAGCAAAGTTGTCAATAGCATCAGATATTAATTTTGATATTGCATTGCAACGTTGTATAACGGAAGTTTTACAGGGACGAAAATTAGATGGGTTCTTTCCTGTTGAAATGAAGAATTTATTTTCATTGGAGAAGTTAGATGAGAAGGGGAAATTACAGAGCAAATGGATTCCGGGAGAATTGCTAAAAATGTATGTAAACGGTAGTGGGGAGTTGCCGTTGGATTTTATAATAAATAGTGATGAATTTCATGTTGAAAATTTAAATATTTTTAACAACAAAATTTCAGATAATAAAGATGCATATATGTATATGTTAACTATCATTGAAAAGAATCATTTGGAGCTATATATAAAGGATTATTCTATTTTTGGATTTCCAACATATAGAGTTTTTATAAAGAATGAGAGTCACATTCATATAAGTTGTGAGAAAACAATGCGTAAATGTTATTTTAGACATGTTTTGAATGGGAAAGAACTAAAAGAGGAAGAAATTGATCAGATAATAGAGTTGTTGCATCAATTAAATGATTTACTGGAAGCACCAAAAGAATATAATGATGTAGCCTTAGATTTATTAAAGAAAAGCAACCTGACGGAATTAACCACTGATTCTCGATATTTAGAAATACTGTTGTTGCTATATAGAAGAAGATATGCAGACGCATATATTCGTTATAATTCATGCTTGACTCAGGCAGAAAGAAAAATAAATATAGATGCATATTTATATGAACTGCAATATGGCAGAACAGAATCATTGATAAAATTTTGGGAACAAGTGGAGGATAAGAATGCTCTTAAAGAGATAAATGAATTAGAAGAGCATATTGAGATGATAACATGTAGAATTAGAGAGAATTGTGAAGAAATTGTTCAAAAAGATTTGTTTGTGAATGATTTAATTGATAAAATTGAAAAAGAACTTTGTAAATGGGATGGAAACCAGGAAAGTTATCGGGAATTACGATTACTAGGAGTGAATTAAAATGTTGCAGATATATATGCTATATATGGAAGCTATGACAGAGCCTGTTTATATCGCAATAAAAAAGAGCGGTTTATTAGAATTGTTAAGATTGATGTTACAACCATATTTAGTAGAATGCCGTCATGATTTTGTGACAAGTGGTAAAATGGTTTATATTACCGAGGATGAAAAAGAAAGTGTGATAATACAAGATGGCTCATCTACTTTGCATGTGGATAAAGCGCATGTTGTGTTAGAGCTTCAAAAGCTATTTGTCAAAAAAATGCAATTAAAGGCGGGATACTATTTTTTGCATGGAGCTGTGATATCTTATAACAATAAAGGAATTTTGCTTTTAGGTAAATCAGGCGCTGGAAAATCAACATTAACAGCATATTTATGTTCTAATGGTTTTCAATATGTGTCAGACGACAAAGTAATCATTTCAGGTATTACAAATGAAGTATATCCGTTTACACGTTTGATTCAGCTTAGGGAGGATGTGCTTGATATATTGCATAAGCGTCATGTCTATTTGGAAACAATAGATGTGGATTTATATGAATATAAAAGAAAAAGCGTGATAAATATTATTCCAAAGAAAGTAGATCAGATTGACATGGTGATTGCACTGGCTAGAAAAACAGACATATGTGAGTGCGCGATAAGAAGAATGTCTGGAAGTGATGCAATACAAGCATTGTTGTGGAATGGGTATTCAACTAATAATATTCGTGAAAATATTGATATGGCAATTTCATTATCCCGAAAAATACCAGCTTATTTTATGGAATATTATAACATGGAGGATGCCTGTGAAAATTTATGCAGAATGTGTGAGTAAATTTTATGGAATTATATAAAAGACTTGTAGAGCAACAATTAACTCATAAAGGAGAATTATGGGTTGAAGTTAAGGGTATTAGTATGCTCCCAACACTAAAAAACGGAGAAAAAGTAAGAATAGTAGCCAAGGAGACATATCAGAAAGGCGAGATTGTTATGTTTTGCTATAAGGACAGATTTCTTGTTCATAGGATAGTCAAAATCATCAAAGATAGTTGTTTTTGCAAAGGAGATAATACTATATCGCTGGAGCGTATTTCGATTCAAGACATTATTGGAAAAGTAGAGAAATGTCAGGAAGAAGGAGGAGGAGATGGTATTTTCTGAAGAAACAGGGATTCAGATACGTAATAGAATTATCTTTTCAAACTTAAGAAATTTTTTTGAAAAGATATATCATATCCCATATGTTTTAGTTAAAGGGGAAGCGTTATCAATACAAGCGTATGGAAAAGAAGGGAAAAGAAATTACAGCGACATAGATATTTTGATAAACACAAAAGATATAGGTGAAGTTGAAAAAATTCTCGTGGAAGAAGGTTTTACAAGTCACATACAAGAGGTAAGTATTGAAGAACGAAAACGAAGAGTTTTACATATGCTTTATTCACACCAAATAGTACCGTATTTTAAGAAAGTTCATGGAATAATGATTGAAATAGATGTTAATTTTGATATCTATTGGGGCGGGTTTGAAGGTAAAAAGAAAGAAATTGAAATATTGTTAAATCGCGCTATGGATTGTGAAATTTATGATTGTAAAGTAAAAATACTTCCGCCATTAGAAGCAGCTATGCAGCTTGTTTTGCATAATTATAAGGATTTAAATTCAGTATTCCATTTAATAAATAAAGGTGGAATGAAAGCGTATTTATATTGGGATGTATATTATTTGTTAAAGAGAAATTATATCACAGCAAATGAATTATACCAAATATGTAGCGAATGGGATGTTGTGCCGTATGCTTTTTATCTGTTGTATTACATAAAAGAATTATCTAAAGATAGCGAAGTAGATACTTATTTAAATATGTTTACATCTCAGGAAGGGCAGGAACTTTTGAACTGCTATGGCTTAGATAAAAAAACAAGGAAAGTATGGGGCATAGGGTTTGAAGAAAGATTGGAAAACAAAGAATTAGCAAATTATTTATTAGAAAACATGAGTGAAGAGGAAAGGGAAACATTAAAAAAAGAATATCGTTATTATTGAAAAGGTAGATGAATGCAATGGAAAAACTTAAAATAAAAAATTACATACGAGAAATTATAAGTGAACTGTTGGAAATGTATGAAAACTTCGATGAAAATGAAAATTTGGTAGAACTGGGCATGGAGTCTGTAAAGTTTGTCGAACTGATTTTACAGATAGAAGAACATTTTAATATACAGATTCCGGATGAAAAACTGAATTTCGTAGATATGAACACATTGAAAAATATTGTTGCTGTAGTATCTAAAAGAAATTTCCCTTATTTCCCTCACGATTATCTCACAAATCCCAATTTATCACTCTACACCGTAATCATATACTCCTTACGGAACACTTCTCCTGCCTTCAGTGTATTTCCATACTCTCTCTGTTCCAGGCTGCCGGCAAAGGTCGTGCGGTCGCATCTGCCGTACCAGGGTTCGATACAGATAAACGGTGCACCTTTGCCTGCGGGAGACCACAGACCGAATAACGGTGCGTCAAAGCTTACGGTGAGGTAAGGCTTCTTGTCCGGAGTACACAGGCTCACTACCGATGCCTGTTTGTTCTCTATGATCAGTGCATCCCGGTCGAATAAATGCTCCGTGATCTGTGCATAGCCGTCCGGTGATACAGGAAGCACATCCTCATCCGTACCCATCAAGCCCTGTCCGTCACCTGCAATGAGTCCATAAGTCAGATCCTTGTCCGTGTCAAACTTAAAATAGTAGTCCGACTGCTTTCCCTTTTCATCCACAGGGCACATAAATGCCGGATGCCCTCCGATGGAAAAATACAGTTCCTTCTTATCCGGATTCTCTACCTGCCAGATGACTTTCAGACTCTTTCCCTCTAACTGGTAACCAATCTTTAAGATAAATTCCAACGGATATTTTGCTCTGGTCTCTTCATTAGATTTCAGAGAAAACCAGGCTTCCGTTTCGGTCTGTACATCCACTGCAAACTCCATATCTCTGGCGAAGCCGTGCTGTCCCATGGGATAAGCTTTCCCCTCGTAACTATATTCCTTGTTTTTCAGACTGCCCACAAACGGGAACAGCACCGGTGCGCTGCGCTTCCAATATTTTGCATCCGCATTCCACAGATACTCCATATCTGTCTCCTTCCCCCGGATGCTTGCAAGCTCTGCGCCAAAACTGTTGATCGTAACCTTTAAAACTTCATTTTCCAATACTACCTGCATGTTATGTACCCCTCTTTCTCCATTCTGTCATAATGGTTCATCACTGAATTCGCCAAACCGCGTCTTTGCTGCTTTCTTTTTGTGATTCACGATTTACAAATATCGCGCGGTTTTGAATTATTGCGTTGCTTTCATTATAACAAACTCCCCGGAAGCACACAATCTTCCGGGGAGCAATTCTATTCTTTCTATCTATTATTTTTCTATATTATTTCCCAGCGAGTCCTGCTGTCTTCAGCCAATGTCCGGACAAATATCTGCCCACAAAACAGATCACTCGGAAGATCCAGTCCAGTACCATGGCGATCCAGACACCGATGGCTCCGTAACCCATGTTCACACCGATGATATAGCTGAATCCGATACGGAACACGAACATGGAAAAAATAGACAGCACCATAGTAAACCGTACGTCATTACAGGCACGAAGCATATTCGGCAGAACAAAAGACGCCGGCCACAAAAACATCGCCATACCGTTGTGGATCATAACCAGAATATAGGCTAACTGCGTGGTCTCCGGGCTTAATCCGTAGCATTTCAGGACCCACGACAGACACAGCAGGATGACGCTGTTTACCATAAAGGTACACAAGTAGGTAATCTTCAATAATTTTTTCGTATAGTACCGCACCTGACCGGAATCTCCGGCGCCGACACAACGGCCAATTACCGTGATCATTGCCAGATTCATAGCCTGTCCCACGATACAGCCCATGCTGTCTAAGCTGTTCGCCACGCCGTTGGCAGCGATCTGCACAGTTCCGAAACCCGCGATAATGCTTACCACAATGACACGTCCCAGCTGGAAAATCCCGTTTTCAATACCACTGGGAATACCGATATAAAAGATCTTATGAATCACAGGCCAGTCAATCCGAAATTTTTCTTTTAACAGATGCACTTCGTTGGACGGATTTTTCAGCAAATGATACAGGATAAATCCTGCCACCGCACGGGAGATCAGGGAGGGGATCGCCACACCTGCCACGCCCAGTCCCAACACATAAACACCCAAAGCATTACCGCCGATGTTAATGATATTTTCCACCACGGAGACCTTCAGCGTGATCTGGGAATTTCCCATGGAGCGGAACAGCGCCGCACAGGAATTGTACAGGGCAAGGAACGGAAAGGACAGTGCCGAGATCATCATATAGATCACAGCATTATGAAATACGTCCGCTTCAATTTTACCGAAAAACAGGGAAATGATGCCATTACAGAACACCATGACCAAAATCGATATACCGATCGTAATGCATACCGATGAAACGATCAACTGTTTTGCAGATTTGCAGGCATCCTCTTTTTTCCCGGCTCCGAGAAATTGGGAGGTCACCACGGCTCCGCCGGTAGCCAGTGCCGCCAGCACACTGATGATCAGATTATTAAACATGTCGATCAGGGATACGCCGGAGACCGCCGCCTCTCCCGCAGAGGATATCATGACAGTATCTGCCATGCCCACAGTGATTGCCAGTGCCTGTTCAAATAATAAAGGAATGATCAGTTTTTTCAGATCATCTTTTGAAAATAGTTGCTTTGTTGTACTTGTTTCCATAACGTTTACCTTTTACTACTATAGATTCCCCCACCAATCATATCTCTTTATCAGCTGACCATTTATTTTTCTATATGATACAGCCTAAGGGAATTGTCCCAGGCTGCCTTGCGGACTTCCTCTTCCGTAATCCCTTTGATCTGCGCCATGGCAGCGATCACATAGGGAATGTTCAGAGAGCTGTTGCGTTTGCCGCGGTTCGGTTCCGGCGCCAGATATGGGCAGTCTGTCTCCAGCACGATGCGGTCCATAGGGATATATTCTACCGCTTCCTTCAGCTTCTTTGCATTTTTAAAAGTCAGCACGCCGCCGATTCCGAAGTAGAATCCCATATCCAGGAATATCTTCGCCGTCTCCTTCGTATAGGAATAGCAATGAATTACACCGCCGATCTCCTCTGCGTGCGCCTCCGTCATGAGGTCGACGGTATCCTTCGCCGCATCCCGAGAGTGAATGATAACAGGCTTTTTGATCTCTCGCGCCAGATCCAGCTGCCGCAGGAACCACTTCTTCTGTGTCTCATGGTCCGGCTCCGGCCAGTAATAATCCAGTCCGATCTCTCCCACCGCCAGGCATTTCTCTTTCTGGCACTGTTCCTTCAGCCAAGAATAAGATTCCTCCGTCAGTTCCGCGGTCTCGCTGGGATGTACGCCGATGGCTCCGTAGATGTAATCGTACTGCTCCATCAGTTCTAACACCTTCCGGCAGGATGCCAGGCTCGCACCCACATCCACCACCCGGGCAATGCCTTGCCCCGGCAGCGCCGCCAGAAGCTGTTCTCTGTCTTCATTAAATGCGTCATCGTCATAATGCGCATGGGTATCAAATATCGCAGTCATGTGAAATCTCCTTAATCAGGGTATCTATGCAAAAAAAGAACCGTCCCCGGAGCTCCTAAGTCTCCAAAAACGATTCTCTCGAGTGCACCGCCAGGGGCTCGAACCCTGGACACCCTGATTAAGAGAAAAGGCTTCCAGAGCCTTTTTTTTATTGCGTTTTTTGCTCCTTTTTGGCGGTTTACGCGATTAGAACCGTGTGATATAATAGCTCTGTCGTGTTACCCCGACTGAAAGGGGGTGTTCGACATGCATGAATTTCTCAATTTTATTATCTCCGTCATGGCAAGTGTAGCCGCCAACTACATAAGCAAATGGTTGGATGGAGAGGACGAATAGCACGATCAGCCAAGTAACAAAAGACCCCGGGATGCACCCCGGGGTTTTTGTCGTTCGACATGCATGTCGAATTCCTCAATTTTGCCTAAGGTCAATATAACACGGGTTCTCGGAATTGTAAAGAGAAATTTGTCGGACAAAATCATGCTGCAGCATTAACCTGCAGGTGAAATTGTAGGACAAACTACTTTTCTATTTCTTTCCAGGATGATTCTACAAAGTCCTCATAACGCAGATCTTTGTCTGCCGGATCTTTTGTCTGTAATGGCTCCATATTCCAGTTGTTTTTGATAACCGGCTTTCCCCTGTTTTGTTTTCTGGTTCTGGTGGTCTTTGTTTGGGATTTCGGTTGATCAATCTTGACCTTATAAACCAGGTACCCGAACATTACAATCAGGATTGCGAACATCATTGCTATTACGTCATTCATTTGTGCAGTCATAGTGATCCCCCTTTTATTTATGGTGTTTTACCCAAGTTTCGAAGCTGATGACTCTAGCTCCGCGCTTTCGTTCTCTGCTGTTTTCATAATATTGCGCCTGCCTCGGTCGTCTGCTCGGCGGTAGTGATCAACCAGAAGCTGCTCTTCCGATGTTAGGTTTCCGGACTCTTTTCCGGTTACCAGCCAGTCAAGGCTTACATTAAAGTGATCCGCTACAAGTAGGACACGTTCTACTGATGGTGTTTTTTCATTCCAGTGCCGTATGCTTCCGTTTGATATCTGTATTATTCTTTCAAGTTCCTTTATCGTGATATTTTCAGTATTACAGAGGTTTTTTATTCTTTCTACAATCTCCATTTTTTCTCCTAAATGCAGTAAAATATATTCTACTTTTCTGTTGACAAGTAGAATAAGTTCTACTATACTAAGTTTGTAGGACAGATTTTAGCCTACTAAAGTATATATACTCTAAATTGTAGCACAAACGCGTTGAGAAGAAAAGACCGGTGATAGTAGACCCAGTGAGGAGCTGATCCGGAGAAAAGAAAGTGAGGTTGTTTGATGTTTATTGATGTTGAGGTGAACTATTACAAAGTGAATCGTGTCGTATCTGTTGATGCATCTACTCTTCGTGTGGAAGTGCAACGCTTACAGTCTGATCCCAGTTTTATAGTTTATCAACTTGTAGGGACTACTAATCAGGGGCGTTTATTGATCCGTAGCTCGAAAGATGTTTCCGAGATGCTGGATCTGTATGATTCTTACATGGATCTGGCAGAGCACAAACGCAAAGCATCAGGTGAGCAGTTTTCTTTTGCTGATTTACTGGGAGGTGAGAATAGTGCCGGATGATCTGATCAAGAAGTCGATCCGGCTCCCGGCTGATCTGGATGCTTACGTTGATCAGCAGAAGGGCACGACCTGGACGGATAAACTCTGCCGGATCCTGGAAGACTACCGCTCCGGGGAAGAGAAACGGGCGGAACGCATGGCATATTACGAAAACTGGATCAAGGCCAGCCAGAAGAAGATTGACGAACAGAACCGGCAGATCTACACCGTAGCCCGGGGACTGGATCATCTTCATCGTGCCATGGAAGAACTCAATAACTTACCATTTACTTAATATACTGTATATCCTTTTGGGGAGACAATGCCGGAATGAGGTGCACCCGTGATGGCTGCATCCGGCTCCGGTACCCCTGCCGATGCTCCGGCGGGGCTTTGCATAATAATCTTCCCTTTTTAACGGTGTCTGCTCTTAGGTAACTGTCCTTTGCAGAGTGCCGTGGAGCGTCATCGTACCTGTGTAAACGGGTGGGCAAGTGCCGTCATTGGCTGCTGTGGGTAACCCTGTGTGCGGGTTGTGGGCAGGCTGTGTATAACGGCTGCCCTTGCCGTTATGCACAGCCTGTCCATGAGCCGTGCACATCGTTATCCATGGCAGCCTGGCAGTTGTCCAACGTTTGCATAGGTAAATAGCGGGTCAAGGGGCTGGCCCCTTGCAGGTACTTAGGGCAGCGCCCTGAGCCCCCGGAGGGACACTCCGCCCCGCCAGCATACCAGCCGGAGCATCGGCAGGGGTACCGGAGCCGGAGGCGGCCGGAACCAAGCACCAGAAAGGAGACTATCTTGTCACAATCAACCGTACTTACAGATACTTCCAAGTATGTCATGGACTTTACGGAATCGGATGTCTCACAGTCCTTTCTGGATTGGCTTTTGAAACGTTATAATACTACACCGCTGACAATCCGGCTGCTCTGCAGGCAGACCGGCGGTGATTATTACAAGGTCATGTCCTGGTATCACAGACGGTATCATTATGAACTTGACCTTATGGAAACTATTGTAAACAATAACCCTTTTTCAAACATGGAGGAAAATCAAAATGGCTAATCGTGGATTAACAAGTAAAGCAAAAATCGTGATCTTATTCGCAAATCAGTACGACATGAAGGACGAGTCCGGGAACAAGCTGACGGGCTGCTCCGTTCATTACCTCTTCTGGGGTGAAGATGGGGAGGCTGTGGCTTCCGAAGCAGAGTTTGACCCTTCCAAACCGGTAGGGGTGCAGCGTGCCAAGTGCTCTGTTGAGTCCGTGCTCCGGAATAAGATCGTAGTAGCTCCCGGGCTTTATGAAGGCACTTTTGAAATGACAACCGGCTCCGATGGCAAGCCCGTCAACCGCCTGCGTGATGTTGCCTTTATCTCCCATCTGGAGATCAAACCGAAGGTTCTTCCCGGCTTTATAGTCCAGGGCATGATCCAGCCGGAAGCTCCTGCTCCGGAAGCTAAGGAGCCCGGAAAGGCTGCTAAATAATGGACGAGGTTGTAACCGCCTCCCCCGGGGAGGATTCCCCTTTACTTAATACAGAAGCTGACACGGTCTACCTTCCTGTCACCGTATCCGGTGGCAATGCGGAAGTGATAGCCGGCAGCGAAACCGGTGAAGGTGCTGCGGTAGATTCTCCGGAAGGCAACAGTCCCTACACTGTTGTCTTCTCCGCAGATGCACCGGATTATTCCGAAGCTCTGCAGCAGATCCATGAAGATCTCCTGCAGACGAATCAATATCTGTCAGAGCAGGCCGATACCATGGCAGAGCAGCTTGCAGTCTCCCAGGATCAGACTGTCAAGATCCAGGAGAACACGCTGATGATATCTATTGGTATTGGTATCATTGCCGGGATGCTTATCATGCTGGGCCTGTGGAATGGGAGGAAATGATGGATATTTTTACTTACGTGTCTATTGCATCGCAGTGTATGATCATTGGCGCCGTCTGCGAATGCGTAGCTATACTAACGGGATATGTATGTTTCTACATATTCCAGCTCATAGAAGGAGGAAAATGATATGCCTTTATTAACTGTTACTGCTCTTGCTGAAACTGGTGCAGCTGCATCTTTCGATGTTGCCGCTATCATGCAGGCTGCTGTTACCAGCGTTCAGGGTGACCTGTTCAAGGTTCTGGGTATTGTGGTACCCGCTGCTGTCACCATTATCGGTGCCGGTGTTGCTGTCAGATATGGTATCAGATGGCTGAAGTCTCTGCGCAGTGCGTAAAAACTGAATAGTGATCAACCGGGAAGGGTGAGGAGCTGAAGCTTCCCGCCCTTTTTTGGTGCTGTAGGACAAAATAGCTGCAGTTTGGATGCTGCAGCATTGATTTGTAGGACAGGAGGTGGAAGCTTGAAAAGCAGATTTGATGCAGATGCTATGCACAGTAATAACTGGTTGCGGATGCATGGTTTCGCTATGAGCCGGTTTTGTGGTAAACGTAAGCGTATGTCTATGGCAGATTATTATAGGGTGCCGTTTTCTGAGTTATTTAACAGGAGGTATCGGCACGTCTAATATTGTAGGACAATTTATCTGCAGATATCATGCTGCAGCATTGTTTTGTAGGACAGAAAGGTAAAGGTGGAAAATGAGAAAATGGTTTCAGGATGAACGTGTAGGTGGATATATTGATGAAAACGGTTCTTTGGATGTCTGTGAAGAGTATAACCTCTCGGATGCCGATGCTGGAAGATATTCTGCAGAAGTGCAGAACCATGATGGTTATTATGATGCCAGTGGCAAGTATGTAGCTTTTGCGGAAGAGAGGTGATTGTAGGATGGTAACCTATTTTGACAAAGACTTTTGCAGTGCATCCGGGTGTATGTATTACGACCAGGAAGATCTGCTCTGCTGCAGTCGTAATTTTAAGGATCTTGCTGACTGCATGACTGCTAATTGTGAACCTCCGAAGATTCAGAAGGAAGGTTTTCATGCGTGGTTAGAGCAGCTTATTGTATAAGGGGGAATCTCATGAGTAAACGAATATCTGCACTGTTGCTGGCGGTGGTTCTAACAGCCTGCAGCGTGCTAAATGGAAATACATTAAAAGTCAAGGCTGCATCTGTCGCAGTCAGTGAAGATTTTGCAGTAGAACTTACAATGATGCTTTATAACTTACTGGAAACAGCTTCTATTTCTTCCGGTATCAAGGACGGACTGGATGATTACGAATCCGGATCCTCACTTTATGATGCTTTTCTTTCGTTCATGGATGATATGGCTACACCGCCATTTTATGATTCATACATAACTATGGCAGACGGTTCCAGGATGACTATTAAGGAAGCTATGGACGCTGTAGATTCTACTCTGGGAAGTAACGCTTTGAAGCTTCCAACTTCTGAAGCATTCGCAAAATATAGAGTTATTTCCGGAACCGGCGGTAGTGATCCGGAACCAACTCCTACACCGGATCCGGAGAATAGTCCGGCACCGGATACCGGATATAAGGATCCTTTTACATACATTCAGAATATATTGGTTGCTGGTACTCTCGTTGCAGCTATGGGAGATTTTTTTAAGGATCTGTATGATGGGAAGGTGGAAGGGTTGGCAGCGGAAGATTATTATACCGGGTTAGGATTTACCGGGAAATTAGATCAGGATGCTGATGGTAATTATATAGTTATTGGTTCTTTTTTGGGAATAAATTCTTCTAACTATTATACATCACAGGAATATATAGTTGATAGTTCTTTTTCGTCTCCTGTTGTTTGTATAGATACTGATAGATATTTTGCTTTTCTTTCTAGTTCCGATGTTAACAAATATTTTTCTCTTCCCTTAGCAATCAATTATTATAGAGGGACACGTATTGATAAAACTTTCCGAGAGAATATTAGTTCTAAAACTAAAAACGGTTATTCTTTTGAATACAATTTGAATATACCTGTATTTAATTCTGATGAAAATGCTCGTATTTTTTTGCAAACTGGTGAAGTCGTAGGTCTCCTAAATGGTGAAGCCTATGACTTTCGAAATCTTACCAAGTCCGTCCCTACTGTCATGCAGCCATTGACCGGCTATGAGTTTGCTCCGGGGCGTCTCCCTGGGATCAACGCTGCATTGTCTACGGCGGCCGCAGCTCTACCGGAACCGGGTCTTGATCCGGCAGAAAATACAGAAGCTTATAAGAATGCTCTGAATGCTGCCCTGACTGCAGCCTTGCCGGAGCCAGCACCGGAACCCGAACCGGAGCCTGATCCTTCTCCGGATCCCGGCACTGACGGAGAGGGGGAATCTTACAAGAGAGATCTCCGGCTGATCTTCCCTTTCTGTATCCCTTTCGACTTTATACATTTTATCCAGGCTCTGTCAGCGGATCCGGTGGCTCCCTGCTTCAAGATCCCGATCAAGCTTGACTCCCTGGGGATAGATATGGTTCTGGAGTTATCTCTTGCCTGGATGGATCCGGTGATGGAGATCTTCCGGCTGGGGGAACTTGGTTGCTTTGTGATCATGCTCATGGCTGCAACAAAAAAAATGATAGGATGGTGATTTTATGGCAGATATGCAGGCTTTACTCAATGGATTTTTAGATTTACTGATGAAAGCTTTCCCGACTTCTCCCTTTGCTGACACAATCGAGAAGTTCAGCAAGCTTCCCTATCTTGGTTATATTAACTGGTTTGTTCCTGTTTCTGAAATGGTCGCCATCGGCTCTGCCTGGCTGCTCGCCATTGGTGTCTATTATATTTACTCGATCATTGCCCGCTGGGTGAAGCTGATCGAGTAGTCAATAAGGGGGAATTATTATGATATCTTTGTACTCCGGGACTCCCGGATCCGGTAAAAGCTGCCATGCGGCCAGGGAGATTGCCCTCCGGTTGCAGCGCAAGGATTCCGTGGTGATCGGTAACTTTTATTTTAACACAAAAGCCGTAAAGAAATGTAATGGCGTATATCTTTATGTCCCGAACCATCGTCTGGATCCGGACAAGCTGCTTCGGTTCTCACGCCGGTTATCAAAGCATCTCGGCCGCAGGCTCCGAGAAGGAGAGGTTAAGATCTACATAGATGAGGCGCAGCTGCTCTTTAACTCCAGGGAATACGCTTCCCCTGATCGGCGTGCCTGGCTGTCCTTCTTCTCCCAGCATCGGCATTATGGCTATGACGTGATCCTGCTCGCACAGTTTGACCGGATGCTGGACAGGCAGATCCGGGGGCTGATCGAATACGATTTTGTGCACCGGAAGATCTCCAACGCCGGAAAGATCGGTGCTGTGCTCGGGTTCCTGAGCCGGGGGAATATGTTCGTATGTATTAAAAAGTGGTATCCCATGAAGCAGACAGTGGATTCCAACTTCTTCTGGGCGAAGAAATCCGTCTATGAGCTCTATGATTCCTACAATCATTTTGAGTTAATTGACGAAAAAGCGAATAAAAAAGAGGTGCAGCGCATGAGACGGATGAGCGGGGTTTAAGGGGCCCCGCGAAGCCGGCGCAGGCGCTGGCGCCACGCCCTGTAATACGTGGTCTCAAAAACCATTGTCCGACACGGTGAAACGTGCTTGTATTCTGGTAAAAGTGGCAAAAAATCTTTTTGCCGGAAAGCCGATTTCGGCAAAATTTGAAAAATGTCGATTTTGTCCGACAAAATAAGTTTAGGGGGTCGAAAAATGCTCGACAAAAGACGTGAATACGATAACATCCTATACCATGACATGCCGCTGGAGGATCAGCATGAGTGGTTCGGATATTCTCGTAACAAATTTTTACATAACATAGACACTTTTTACTATTCCGTGAAGTTCCGGAACGACTTCCGGCTGAAATCCAAGGATCCGCAGGTCGAGAAAATGCGCAAGTTCTTCAAGCTGCAGTATTCGTATCTGAACGGAAACGAAGACCAGCCGGAGTTATATTTGCCGAAACTCGGCAAGAATCTGTATCTGAAGCCGGTGACCTTCTCCCGGTTCTATACTACGTGTTTAAGTTACCCGGAGTACTTCGATATCTTCCTTGCGCCGGTGGTTCCAAAAGCGGCAGACGGTGGGGAGTCCGTCACCTGTGAGTGCGTGGTGCAGATCCGAAGCTATATGCTCTGGATCATGGGCGTAAAGGATGCCTTTGAGAACAGCTATGAATATGTCAAGAACATAGCTGCATACTTCGGTCTGGAGATCGATTTCGTGCAGGAGAACAGAGTAGACTATTGCTGGCACAGTAACTATCTCAAGGATCCGGAAACATTCTTCTCTCCGGAGAACTTCTATAAGATGCGCGTCGATCGCTTCAAAAATGCAACCTATGTCACAAACAAGGTCGGCTCCGAAGACTATGAGATCGACTACGTGGCACTGGGGAAGCGTTCTGATAAAGTATTCGTCAGGATCTATCAGAAGACCAGGGAAGTGATCGAACAGAATTACAAGCCGTGGTTCTTTCAGATCTGGGAAATGAACGGATTGATCTCCAAGTATGACAAATGGGTCTATGAGCGCTGCTATCAGAAAAAGAACTGGTTTTACCGGTATACTGCAAGATTGGAGTTCTTCCTGGAACACGGACAGGATCCTTATTATGTGAATTATGTCCGCAGTATCCTGGACGGTACAATGACCATAGAAGAGGACACACTGATCAAACTGGCGGACAAGCTCACACCAAAATTGAACTATGTGGTCAACGTGGAGTATCAGACCATGCGCCGGCATTCCAAGAGCTATGACCTGATTCCATTCAAGGATCATCGCAATAAGGGAGAATGTAAAAGGATCTACGATTACCTAGACAACCGGAAGCTGATCATTGATTACCTCACGGAAAGAGTATTTAAGATGGTGGAAAAGGTCGGAGATCCTAAGAAGTACCGGAGACCATACTGTGGATTTTGGAAGGCGCTTAGATCTACGCGCTGTTTAGATATGAAAATGACACCGGATGAGGTGAAGCTGGTAAGGAACTACAACCGGAAGCTCTCCGTGGAGTCCATGAAAAAGCGTGTGATAGGGTCAGCGGTGACCCTCGGCATCTATACCCGGGGACTTAATGAAGATAGTCCTCTGCAGGATTGCTTCGAGGCGTTGCTGAAAATGAATGATAATGACATCATGGAAGCGCAGAGATATAAACAGAAAAAACTCCGGCAGTTTAATGAGGATGAACTTGCCGAAGTCTTCGTATCTTCTGAAAAGCACCGTTTTCGCTTGTTGGATGAAAATGACGGCACTCTTTACGATTATGATAGTATAAACAACTTAGATTTGCAAGGGGGAAAATCGCTTGACCATCCAACAGCTCCGTGACGTATACATAAACAACCGGAGTACTTACTGCAGCGCGGATACTATACTTAAGTATACGGATGATCTGGATCTGTTTTTCCGGTTCCTTGAAAGTCATTACCGGGTAGATCCTGCCGTGAGCAGCTTTGATTCACTTACCGGATCTGTCTACATGGATTTTATCCTTGAGCTGCGCACCAGGAAGATCAAGAACTCTTCTGTCCGGAGCTATTGCAGATCTGTAAAGGCGTTTCTGCATTGGACGTATGAGAATAACTTTAGTCCGGATTATTTAAGGGGTGTGAAGCTGCCGAAGGATGATGCTGTGGCGGAGCTGCCGCTCTTCGTGGAGGATGTTAGGAAAATCGATGATCTCTTTGACCGGAACACGCTGCAGGGATTACGCAATTATTGTATCTTTCATCTGTTGCTTGACTGCGGCCTGCGCCGTCAGGAAGTGTGTCACCTGCAGGTACATCATCTGGATCCGGAGCGGAACATCCTGCACATCGTCAATTCCAAGGAAAATAAAAGCCGATTTGTGTTGATCCCGGACTTTCTGATCAGCGCATTGCAGGAATATGACCAGCGCACCGGTATTACTTCCGGATATATGCTCCGTCAGCTCCGCGATCCGGAACGTCCGCTTACATCCAACACAGTGAAGATGCTCTTTCAGGATCTGAAGACCTGCACCGGTATAGATCGGCTTCATGCGCATCTGCTCCGGCACACGTTCGCGATCTCCTACCTGATCGGCGGCGGTAACCTGGAATTTTTACGTGTGTTCCTGGGGCATTATGATTATGCTGCAACGAAAACCTATGTTGCCATGGCTGCACAAATGAAGCTGCTGGGTGCTCCGGTGTATCAGCTGGATCCGATATTCTTCCAACGTGGCTACTAGACACCATTAACAAGGAATCATGGTGTCTAGTGAATTTCCGGGGACAAAAAAAGAACCGTCCCCGGAGCTCCTAAGTCTCCAAAAACGATTCTCTCGAGTGCACCGCCAGGGGCTCGAACCCTGGACACCCTGATTAAGAGTCAGGTGCTCTACCAACTGAGCTAGCGGTGCATTTTCTGTGTCGTTGTTGTGTCTCCCGCAACGACAAGACATATGTTATCACATGATTTTAAATAATGCAAGTACTTTTTCAAAAAAAATTAAATATTTTTTTCGATTTTTTTATATAATAGGTGAAATTAGTGATTTTTGCGGGCTTCCTGACACTTTTTGCAATAGCCATAAAGCTCTAATTTGTGTCCGGTAACGGTAAAATCTCCGGTATCCTGCTCTAAATGCACATGTGCAAAGGGGCAGCTGGGCAACGGAATCCGCTTATGACATTCCAGGCAGACCGCATAATGGGTATGTTCCCCGCGGTTCAGTTCGTATACTACGGTACCGTCTCCCATGAACGTTGTCTTCTCTACCATTCCATGTTCTTCAAATGTTGCCAGGATCCGGTAGATTGTGGATACAGCATAATCGCTGCCTTCGTGTTCTTTCTCAATACGATTGTAAATCTGCACGGCGCTGAGGGGTTCGGTCGCTTCCTCCAGCACCTGATACACGCATTTTCTCTGTTTGGTCCATTTCAATCCCTTAGGGTAGGAAATATCATTGTGTTCACATTTATGTTCTTCCATAGATATCTGTCCTTTTATATCGCGATCCGGGGCATCCGCAGTGCTGCTCAGCTCGGTAACGCCCTGCGTTCCCTCACTGGACGGGCGTCGCCCTATCAAAATTGGATCTGCCTCTTATGCCTGCAAGCAGTCAAAGAGTCAGCTCTCAATTTTGGCACTGCTTGTGCCTACAGCCAGTTTATCACAATTCCTGCTAAAACGCCAATCACATATAAAATTCCCACGATTTTTAGATTTTCCTTTTTATCCGGATTCACGCGGAACAACACCAGCAGTCCTACTCCCGCGCCCACCAGCAATCCGGACATCATGGCTCCAAGGCTGATCACACCACTGATATACAATTGCGTTATGGTCACAGATGCTGCACAGTTGGGGATCAGTCCCACCACTCCTGCCAGCACAGGTCCCAGTACGGGACGATTCAGGATCAGTCCGGCCAGAACATCTTCTCCCACAAAATGCAGTGCTGTGTTCAGAACAAATCCAATGACTATAATGAAAAAGGTAATGTGAAGCGTATGCTTTACCGCAGATAGAAAAATGCCATCCTTTTCACAATGGCAGTTCTCATGCTCACAGATTTCATGAATGTGCTCTTCCTCTTCATGATCATTTTCCTCATGCCCGTGAACATGGTCATGAGGATGCATCTTCCTCTCCCGGACCAACAGATCGATCACAAATCCGGCTACCGCACCAATGGCCGCTTTCGCTCCCAGCACGCCCAGTACAAAGCGGATATCCATTTTCTCCGAAATCAGGATCGGCAGCATCTCATCAGAAGTGGACAGATAAATGGCTATCAGTGTTCCCAGGGTGATCACCCTGCCTGCATATAAGTTGGATGCCGCTGCTGAGAATCCACACTGAGGCAGCACACCTGCCACGCCACCGATCAACGGTCCCATTTTACCTGCTTTTCGCACCATATGTGTGGTCTTCTCGCCAGCCTTATGCTCCAGATATTCCATAGCCAGATAGGTCAGGAACAAAAATGGCACCAGCTTTATACTATCTATTAAAGTATCTAAAATAACTTCCGACATGACTCTTACCTTTCCATACTTTCTTTATCAAATGAATACTTAATCATATATTTGTTCTAAATGCAAATGAGTTGCATTTGCATTTAGAACTATAACACATTTTTTCATATTGTCAATATTTTAATTATAAAAAATGCGCTATGCTATGATAAGCTACGAAAAGCAAGAGAATGCACATCCTATATCTTTTATATTTCTTTGATAGGAAATGTCACCTGCCAGTTTCCTTCATGAAAACCTTCCGATATCACAAAATCCCCATATAACCGATAATTCTGCAATTCTTCCTGTGGGATCAGAAATACAGAATCTCTGTAATCCATTCGTTTCTTACCGCTTCTCTCATAGAAGCTGATGCTTCCCGCTTCCTGCAGCATCTCTCCTGCTTTATTTTGCAGGAAAAAGAAACCATAGTTGTCATTATTCAAGGCATTTTCCACCGCATATTGAATATGCAGCTTCCCCTCAACATATCCAATGCCGGTAAACTTGACACCCTCTATGGGGAAATCAGGATCCGCCGGCTGCGGTACCAGCACAGGATAGGTTTCTGACATAATTGCCGTAAGTCCACTGTAACCCGTCAAGGTTCCTCCCCTGGCAGGAGTGTCAACATATTGGTAAGAGCCTTCTGCCACCTGTGTCAGATCTATGGGAATCTCTATTTTTTCATATTCCTGCTTCTGTCCAAGATACCCTCCTACGGAAAATGTCAGCTTCTCTCCCTCGATCTTGCGGCCTTTCTCCTGCGTCACAGTGATGAGATAAGTAAGTATGCCACTCTCCGGATCATATCCCACCTTCTCACAGTTCCCTATGGCACTGTACGGCATATGAATGGAATAGCTGTCATAGAGATCCGTGGTCTCGTCCAACCGGTCTCCCTCCAGATCCTGTAAGGTAATGTAAATTTCCGCTGTCTCTTCATGAATGTATGCCGCTACCACCTCCATGCGGATACCGTCATACTCATCTGACAGCTGTATCGGTTGGTAGAACTGCGCCACAGCCGGAGATACCAGATACATCAGCTCATAGATCGTTGGAAAGGTTCCTGCCAGCACCGGGAGACTTACGTTTATGACAAGCAGCAATCCTGCTGCCGCAGCAATTCCTCTGCCCCATCGTCTGTTATGGTTCTGCTTACCCTGTATCTTGTTTTCCCGTACCTTGTCATTCCGCTTTTTCTGTCGTTTCGCTGACGCTTCTGCCCCAGAGATTTCTGATGCCTCTGTTACTTTCGAAGCCTCTGTAAGCAGTCTCGAAAGCAGTTCTTCGGACGGCTGTACTTTTTCATTCCATTCCCGATACAAACCTTCCAGACGAGCAAAACGTTCCCGTTGCTCCTCCGTCAGTTCCGGAAAATAATCATATATCAAATTCACTGTGCCCATAGTCAAAATAATTAACTTACCTCCGATCCTTTCCCTGTTTTCCTGCGGCATTATTATAAAGCGGCAGCAAGATTACACAAATCACACCGACCACGATATATAACAACGTCATTGTACCGTGGGTCAATAGAGCAAAAGTTTTGGCCATGCTTTCGATATTCGGGGTATGCGGCAAATAAATCATCAAAGCTGCTATAACCATAAAATGCCAGGCCCCGATACCTCCCTGTACAGGAGCCACCATACCATAACTCGAAAGAACGAAAATAGTCAACCCGACCAGTGCCCCCAAATGCGAAGTAAACTGAAAACAGAAGAAGCAGACATAAAACATCAGGAAATACATCAACCAGATAAATAAGGAATAAAAAACGAACAATCCTTTGTGTCGCACATCTTTCACACTAAGCAACCCTTCTTTCAGTCCTTTAAAAAAAGAATGAATCCGTTCTTTAAAACGAGTTTTACGGATCAACCGCCAAAACAACCAACCGACAGCCGCCAAAACAACCAACACCAACAACATCCATGAAGAATGGAACAT
>ENA-USUJ01000535-USUJ01000535.1-human-gut-metagenome-genome-assembly--contig:-NODE-535-length-33835-cov-12.300758_pt1 | contig 33835 bp, 54 predicted proteins | sample MGYA00250061_ERZ773398 | MGnify/ENA primary metagenome ERZ773398 (study PRJEB29103, sample SAMN06111992) | human gut metagenome | biome: human gut; feature: ankylosing spondylitis patient; material... | reverse complement strand
ATAAAGCATACAGCTTTTCCCAATCCTCGTTTTTCGCCACCCATAACTTCTTTGGGTACGGCTCTATATTGAATGCCTGTATCATAACTCGTTCTCAGACCAATTGTTTGTTGAAGCAGTAATTTCTTTTCTCTCAAACTTCATTTCTTTTTAAATTTATTTACTATACAATCTACAAAGTCAAAAATGTGATTTTGCCAATCGGCCAAATAATCAGCATCCGTCAGTCCACGCATTACGGCATAGGGAACGAATGGGACAAGGATAAGCAAGTATATACCCACCAAAGATATGAGAACCGCTGCGCTCCATGTTACTTTTCTTAGGTCTATTTTCTGTTTCGCCATTATAATTTCATCCTCCTTAATGCTCTTTAATGATTTGAATCGAATCGGGGTAATTAGCCGCGATGTAAGACAGAAAAATTTTGCGTTCATCATCTGATAAATTGTCAAATACATATTCGGCAAAATCCTCTTGTCCTGATGAAAGATTATCAAACGCATCCTCTATGTTTATCTCAATTTCTGTTAGTATCATAGATTCATCCTCCTAATCTCGTTAATTTGGTTAATAACTTCACCGACGGAATTGTCGGTTGAAAACTTGCGGATAAGCGTGCAGCCATTGGCGATGTACAACGATCCGTCAATAAGTCTGACGGACAGGCTTGCGCACACTTCTTCGCTTCTTCTCTGCGCCCTCCGCCTCTGCTGGCGAAGAAGCCACATTCTGTATTGCTTTATCATTGCTTTAGTTTTTATAAAAAGATTTCATTATAAAGTTCGGCAAATTGCTTGCCGAATTGCGCGGCGCGCTCAGATGTCTTGAAGCAAAGGCGAGAACCGATAAACGCATACGCAGTCGCAGGCGCGTTAGACGTAGACGCGTACACGAACCCCACAACATCATTGTCGTACCTGAACCAAGGATACCACTTGTCTTGTTCCCAATCCGAGAAATCTGGTATAAATCCATCTTCCTTGTTCCAAGCTTCTGCGATGGTAAATAGTTTATTTAGAGCAATTAGTGCCTTGATATGTTTGGGGTTGATGTCGGTCACAAGTCTTTTGACATCATAAATACAGGTGGCATATGTTGACTCCCTTACCTTTACGACATCAAATTCTGAGTTCGGTTTGAGACCGAGATGTTCTCTTGCTTTATCAAAATCTGTAATGATTTCGTTTACATATTTAGAATCAACTTCTTCAAGGGCAAAATCAAATGGCGACAAATAATTGTCAGTGTCCCAACTTTCATTATGGTAGCTGAGGTATCTCATCAACTCTCTTCCAGCTTCTTTACGCGAATTGTGGATTGCTTGCATAACAGTCTGCTCGCTTCCATCCGCGTTTTTTATAACAAATTTTCTCATTTTATTTCTGATTTGATTGATTCGACATATTTCACAATTCTCTCATACTCACGACCGCTCTCGTCACTGTCGTTATAAGCCTTCTTGATGAGTTCTTCACCCGTGCCGTAGAAGCATCCGACACTCCACATATCGTTCGAGCGTGTCCAAGTGAAGTATCTGCCGCTGCTCCACCAATTCTTGAACACGATGTAGTCGGATTTTTTTTCAACTATCGCATCGCCGCGGACAGTCGCATCTCCGCGGACAGTCGCATTGTCGCGGACAGTCGCATTGTCGCGGACATTCGCATTGTCGCGGATAATCGCTTTGTCGCGGACAGTCGCATTGTCGCGGACAGTCGCATTGTCGCGGATAATCGCATTGTCGCGGACAGTCGCATTGTCGCGGATAATCGCATTGTCGCGGACAGTCGCTTTGTCGTAGACCCAGCAATCATCATCGTGCGATAGGTTGTCTTCGCATTCTATCCATCCGCCAATGTCGCCCTTCTTGACATTTCCGAAGTCCCTAAGAGCTTTGATGCGGTGCAGGACGTGCCCGTCAACCGCAAATGTTTCTTCTGTCAATTCATATTTCTTTTCCATTTTTCATTGATTTAAAAATTCTAAAAGTTCTTCCGCTTGGCTGAGGGCGAAATCTGAGTCGGAGCCTTCATCGTATTCCTTCACAGTCACCCAGCCGTACCATTTTCTCACCTGCACCGCATAGGTGGTGATGCTTGACTGCACGATCGGAATGCGGTCGCTGTGTGTGAAGCACGCATAGATTCTCTGTCTTATCCTGTACCTCATTTCTCACCTCCTTTCGATTTTTTGCTCGCTTCAGCGGATGCGGATATAACTGCATTTATTATGTCGCGCTCCTCTGCTGTAAAGTGTTTGTGTGCATAGATGCAAGCAGCCACATATATGTCGTGACCGAGTTCTTTATTTTTAGTCATTAGAGAATAGATGAGATTCCCTATTTCGCGTGTTGTCCCCGTAAGATGACCCCACACTTTGCCCTCTTCTTTCTTGTCTGTTAAGATTACCACTGCTGTACGATTCTTCTGGTCTTTATCAGACCAATATTTAATACCGTTGATGATTTTTTCTGCTTCTTTCATTGTCTTTTTAGTTTTGTTAGATTATGTCAAAAATGTCCAGTTGTCTTGGTTCTGTCACTCGTCCGGAGGGGAAGAACAATTGCTCGAAGATATGTTCCATACAGGCGACCACGATCGAGTTGCCTGCGAGCTTGTATTGTTGGGACTCCGAGATGTACATCGGCTTCCCGTTCTTCCTGTAACCTTTGATGTGGTTCTTGATTTTGTTGTAGTCCTCATCTGAGACATCCATCAGGCGGAAACACTCTCGCGGAACGAGCCGTCGGATTCGGTATGGAAACGTGTCGCCGTAGACGTTGTTAGGTCTGGCGGACGTGAGGGTTGACCCCACGGATTCGGCGAACTCGGTCTGTAGTTCTGCGACACCGCTTTTCGCTTTGTCCTGCCTATAAGGGCGCAGGTTGTTGTCCTTGTCCACCGACACTCCACAAGGCTGACGGCGAACCTCCTCCGCTACTCGGCGAACCTCCTCCGCCTTCGGCTTCCATACACAGGTGACCGCCTTGGACTCTGTGGCACGCAGCGTGGGTGACACCCGGGTTAGTGACTTCTCCCCCTTGAATTCCATCTTGTGGCTCAATGGATGAACGGAAGCCTTCGGCTCCACGACTGCGTTTTCCTCGCCCGTAAGGAGAGAGCCGATGATGTCGCCCTTGTCGCCCTGCACCCGTCCTCGGCGAGTGTGGGATAACGGTTGTGAGATGTTGACCGCTCCGTACTCCTCCACCTCTGCGAAGCCTTTCTTTGTGTTGGCTTTGACGCGCAGAGGTTCAAGCAGCATATTGTCCTTCTGCACGCTTGTTATAGTGTTGGACACACCGTCTGTTCTTGGTTCCATCTGTTGCATATATTTCCTTTGTATGTTAATTCTGTGATTCTCATAATCCTTTCTCAGAAGTTTGGCTTCTTCGGTGCGCTTGGGAGTCAATACATTAGGCTCCCTTCCTCTGCTCGCCACCACGAACGGCTCGGCGATAGAGACGGTCTCTCCGTGGTTGTTCATAACTGTTGGAGATATCCCCCCCCCTATATCCGTGGTTGCGGATGCATCGTGCCACTCCGTTGCAGGATATGATGTCCTCGCTTCTATATCCCGTCTTCTTGATTACTATGACCTTGTCTGTTTCCATTCTCTTCATCTGCTATTGTCACTATGCTTCCGTGGTTCAGCATCACCGTCGGAGAGATTCCGTCAGTACCGATGACGATACCGCTTATCTGACTCTTCGGATAAAGCCTTCCAACACGGTTTATTTTTCTATGATGTAATTGTCGTCGTTCCTCATTACGCCTGCTTGGATTGTCTTCGCTATACCCTCCCCCTCGGTGTACTCAAACTTGTGGTTGGTGGTGGTTTCGGCGTTCCATTTCAAGCGTCCAAGAATCACGTCAGTTTTAAGGTAATATCTATCATCGACAATCTCACCATCGTGGTATGTGACAAGGATGTCACGAAGCCGTCTTTCCAACGGGAACGGCTGAGGAAAATCATACTTGATGCCGCTCGGGAACAACTGTGGGAACTTGGCGGACGCATCCTTGCGGATGCTTAACGCGAACACCCTCACACGGTTCTGCGGAACACCGAAGTCCTTGGCGTTGATTTTCTTCCAAAATGTCCTGTAGCCTTGCTCGTCAAGGTAGTCAATCCACCGCTGAAAGTCGGGCATAAACTTCTTGGAAGCCAACGCCGCCACGTTCTCGAGTAAAAGGAATGACGGACGCTTCGTCTCTATCGCCCCCCCTGCACTCCCATAGCAATGATGAGCGCGAACCACTGCCTTCCTGCAAGCCTCGCTGAAGTCCGGCATTGCTGATGTCCTGACAAGGGAAGCTGTAGGTGAACAAGTCAAAGTCAGACACTCGCTCCCAATCGACCTTGCTTATGTCACCGTGGTTGCATTCGGCATACTCCGGAAACACGGCATTATGGGCGGCTATTGCGTTATCGTCAATCTCGCTCCATCCGACAAGCTGGAAATCCGCACCGCCAGCGTGGTGCCGTGCGACTCGGCGCAGAGCCATCATCTGCGAGCCGTATCCAGCGAAAGCCTCGAATACTTTTATCTTCATCGGTTTCTGACGATTTTAATTGTTCTTGGATCTATTCTGACAATTCTCCCTCCCTCGTCACGCTTGCGCAGGACAGGAAGCAACTCAAGAGCCTTGCGGCGGCTCAATCTCAAGTCAGCCTTTGAGTTCTCTATAACGTCGTAGTTCATATCAGTACAGTTTATTGAGTTCGTAAGCCTTGATTATTCTTCTCACATCCCTCTGCGTCATAAGGTAAATATTGGCGATGACACTGACGGGGGTGGAAAGCATATACGCCTTGTAAACATCCTTGTGAAGAGGGAATCGGATGTCAAGCACCTCCACAATCATTTTCTGTTTGGGGGAGTAGTGCGCTATGGCGTCGCGGAAAAAATAGTCCACCGCCTCACTCTTGGCTTTGAAAGCCATTGCCTCTTCCTCCGGAGTGTAGTAGTTTTCGTTCCTCATTCCGCAGCAGTATTTTCGCCTGACGCTGAAGGTTGATCAAGCGAAGGTTGTTCTTGTCGTGGGGTATCTCCACGACCGCCCTCGCGCACCGCATCAGCAGTCTGTAGTTGTTTGTTGAGATAGTCTTCATACGCTCTTGCCTGTCCTTGCAGGTCGTTGATGATGTGCAGGCATCGGATGATGTCGTTGAGTTCCCCTTCGTCGAGATGCGCCCAGTCGTTGGCTATCGGTCTGAGAGCCGCTTCCGCCACGAGCAGCGCAGTGAGGAACCTGCTGTTCACACGTTTGTCTTTTTGAATCTGTTCTTTCATTTCTTTGGTTAAAATGGTAGTTGTTCACGATTTGCCGTCACCATCGTAGCCGTTGGCATATCGGCAAGGTCGGAGAATCTTGTGTATTGCTTCTCGTAGGCAGCAATGAACGATGTCGTACCCGTATTTCTGCCTTTAGCGACGATGATCTCCGCTGTGCCGTGGGTGCTGACGTTGGCGAATCTGTCCTTGTAGGCAAGGTTCTTACCCTCCGTCTTGTAGTACTCGGGGCGGTAGACGAATATCACGTTGTCGGCATTCGACTCAATCTCGCCGGAGCCACGCAGACGGGCGAGGGAAGGGTAGGGGTTCGTGCGGTCGCGGCTGAGTTGGGAGAGCAGAATGATGCTCACGTCAATCTCACCGGCGAGCCGCTTCAGCGTGGCGCAGATGTCGCCTATCTCCTGCACACGGTTGTCAATCTTGCCCATCGAGATAAGCTGGAGGTAGTCGATGACAAAGAGTTTCGCCTTCTTGCGGTAGGCAAGCTGACGTATCCAGGCGCATATCTTCGCCACGCTCTGTGCCTTTCTGTTGAACCACATAGGCAGCGTTCCCGTCCTCTCCACTGCGGCGCCCACGCGGTTGTAATCGTCCGCTCCGAGCCGCTTGTAGAGGATGTCCGAGGAAGACACCTGCGCATCGCCCGACACCATACGTGCCGCAAGCTGCATCACCGACATCTCCAGCGTCACCACCCCCACACCGACACCCGCGGTGGCGGCATTGAGGGCGAACGTCAACGCAAGGGAAGTCTTGCCCATAGATGTCTCGCCGGCGATAATTGTCAGGTCTGTTGTGTGCAGTCCTCCGCGCTCGTCTATCCCTTTAAGTCCCACGGGGATTTTCGGTGCGTTGTGCATCCGTGACTGATTGTCGAACACGTTGCGCATCACCTCGTTGCAAGCATCCTCAGCCGTCACCATTTCCGTGGTGTTCGACACAAGGCAGTTGGCAATCTCCGTGTTGAGCCGCTGGAGGGTTGTTTCTGAAGGCTCGAGCGGCTGCATAAGTTTCTGCTGTGCCTCCATAATCGCGGCAAGCGTGCGCCTCCTCACAAGCAAGTCTGTCAACAGTTCGTCCGTCCCGATGGCGGAAGTCACGGGACGAGCACACTGCTCGGAGAATGCAAGGAATGCCGCCTTGTCCACCGTTATCAGCCGTGCTGTCACCGCCATCATATCGGCATCGCCTCCGTTGTTGCGGATGTACAGCATCGCCTCCCATATCGTGCGGTTCTCAGGAACGGTGAACACCTCGGGGTCAAGGACATCGGCAAGACGGTAGAACTCACCGCTGTTGGTGACGCAGGCACTAAGCAGATTGGCTTCCGCTTCCGGATTGCACAGGCTGTTCATTCTCTGGTGGTTTATATGATTCCTTGAAGTTCTTCATTCTCTCGTAGATGTCCTCCTCGAAGCGCGGAATGCCGATGAAGAAAGGCTTGCCGTTGCCTACGTCCTGCATATAGTGCCGCCCGAAAGCCGCGAAAATCTCATCATCGTAGCCGAGGTCGTCTATGTGCGGAGCCATAAGGTCGTAGAGGAACTCGTTCCACGCCGGCGGCTGGGCAAGTTCTCCGTTAGCTCTACGGATGTTTAGCAGCGAATCAGCGTGTCTCTTCGCGTCTTGGATGGTCTTGTAGTCCTGACCTCGCTCAATCCAGCCACGCTTGATGGTGTGAATCTGCACGGCAAGTCTGTCACGGGGTAGGTTGTACTTGTAGCACATAGCCTCCACCCACATTCCCTCGCCCATCAAAACGTCCTCAATCTCCGACACAGGAATGATTTCCGTTGCTGTCGGTGATGTCGGTTTTTCTCTTTCTTTTGCTACGACGTAGTCGTAGTTTTCTTTCTCTTCAAGGGTTTTTTCTTCTGGGGTAGTAGGGGGTGTGGGGGAAGAAGGGGTTTCTTCTTTTTCGGAAAAACAATTCAAATCAATTGTTTTATTTGTTTTTATTTGTTTTTTTTGTTTTTCAATTGTTTCTGAATTGTTTTCGATTTGTTTTTTTGCCGCATTGCGGTTTCCTTTCGGAGCCCCACGCTTGCTGGGGATGTCCATACCGTCCACAATCTGACTATAGATGGCAGTCAGAAGGAAGTCCACCTCGAAGGACAAACCTTCCGGCATAGATTGTTCCTCCACGATTGTCCGAATCGCTGAATATGCTTCCGCCTGCTGCTCGGGTTTGAGCTTGGATATAGCGTTCATCCATTCTGTCTTGAATACAAAATCCATATTGCTTACTCCTTATTGTCAATAGACACTGAATGGTCGTTCAGTTGTCTGTGGTAGGTCAATCGTTTCTCTTTGATAAGTCTGCGTAGAGCCGCAAGCGTCTCTTCACGTACAGCGTTGTGTATGGCTGTGAACGGCACGAGCGCAGGAGGATTCAGTTTTTCCTGCATCTGTGCTATCATCTTCAATAGTGCGGAATCGTCAATCATAACTTGATTTTTATTGGGAGGTTCGCTGATGTCCACGCAAGAAGCATAGCGTCACGCTCCTCCTGGTTGCTCCGCTTGGCGGTATAGCCGGTGACGGCGCATATCTCCTCGTGGGTGATTTTGCGGTCTTTGCCTTTCCATATCTTGCGCAGAGGCGGTTGAAGCCGTACATCAAGGCTGAAGTGCCGCGCTATGTCGGCAATGTCGATGCCTATCTGATGGTTGCGCCCCACGTGGTAGCCTTTTTTAGCCGTCACCGCCTTGCTGTCGGAATACAGTGTATGGAAGTTGTGGGCAGTAGTCCAAGAAGCCTCCACCACCACAGCGACCGTCAACGTGGGATATTCGTTGCGCACTCTGCGGAGGTAGTCCAACAGCGCGGGAAGCGTCATTGTGGTTGCCTCTACCCTTTTTGTTTTTATACCGAGTGTTGCGACACCGCTTGCCTCCACGTCCGGGTCGATGCCGATGATAATGTCGTGGTTTGTCATAGATACTCCTTTCTTTTATTTATTTCTGTTTCTGCCTGCCTGATTAGATATTCCTCCTCCGGAGTGGGAATATACATCCCCTCTGATGATGCCCAGTTGCGGAACCGCTCTATAGCGGTGTTCATCTCCTCCGTTGTGAGGTCTCGGCTTGACTTTACCGTCACCACCTCTCTTCTGAGGTGCGTGTCGTAATGCCTCGCAAGGAACAATTGCGGGTTGCAGTGCGCCTTGAAGTAGTACCGCTTGACGTAATCCATCGTGTTGCCTGTCTCCATAGCCACGATGCCGATACAGACGTGCATATACTTGTTCTGCTGTCCGCTTCGGTATGTCTTCTCGGTGATTTCCACCGATGGAGACTGCTTGGCAATCAATGACTGCAGGCGCGCTTTCGCACGCTCGCAGTCGAGAGGTCTGGAGAAGTCGTAAGCAGACATTAGAACGGAAGGTCGTCAGATGATGCAGACGGAGCCGCCTCAATCTGTTCAGGGGTAGGCTGGCTTGGCATAGGCTTCAGCTCCGAGAAGTCGCCGATGTAGAGGTTCTCGCCCTCCACCTGCTGGTCTTTCGGCACGCTCACCTTCATCGAATGGGTGTATGTACGCTCTCCGAAAGTGGATGGAGTCTTGCGCTCCCATAGACCGACATTGAGGAATACGTGTTCAGTGCCGTCCTTGCACAGAATTTTTTTGAAAAATCGCTTCGGGACTTTGGTTAAGTCGATTGATCCAGTGTAGTTGCTCATAATGCTGTGATTCTTATTGATGGTTTTACTTTTGTTGTCTTTGTATATTCCTTGTAGGATTCAGGATGTTCCTCCTTGAATCTCTTGGAGTCGAATGTTTCTTTGGTGGTGGGGTCGATGTAGGTAAGCCGCATATTGTCGGTTTCCCACTTCTTCACACCAGCCTTCTCCATCTCGCCTTTCATCCGCTCGGAGAACGTCTTCACCTGCTCCTCTATCTCTTTCTTCTTTGCGAGCAGGTCGAGGATCTGCATCTCCATCGCCTTGTAGCGGCCGGGCAGAGTGTTGACGCTCGGCAGGGGGTTGACGAATTGCCGTCCTTCCACCTCGGCAGCGAGGAGAGAATCGATAACCGCATCGTCAATGCGGTCAATGTCGGTAATCTCAGCTTCTTCCCCACGAAGCCAGATGGCAAGCAGTCCGACAACCTTACAGCCGGGGTTCTGCCGCTCGAAGAATGTGGCGTAGATGGACAGTTGCCAACGTACCTTGTCCACGTTGCGGACGCGGCACGTCTTTATGTCGCCGAGGATATATTCCGTGTCGCTCACCTTGTACACCTTGTCGATGGGCGAAGCGAAATGCTCGTTGTCGCTGACAAGGTATTCGCTTTCTATCGGCTTCAATCCACGCTCCTTGATGAGCCGTTGGTAGTTGACCACCTCCGGAGTGTCGTTGGTTGTGCCGAAATCATCGCAGAACTCCACCTGTGCGTGGATGTTGCTTCCGCGTTCGGCGGCGTTGTCAAGGATAGCCTTAGGTACTTCTGCATATTCATCGGGGAACAATTGCCGTTGGAGCATCCCAGTGATTCCCCGCAACGCCCTCCCGTCGGGCGCGGTATAGGTATGCCCGACGGGGTCAAATATTATATCTGAATATCTCAACATATTAGCCTTGTTTTAGTTGCTTTTTTCTTGTTGTGCACACGTTGAGGAAGTCAGTATCTTTGCCATATCTCGTCTCATACTTCTTGTAGATAGCGTTGAGAGCGGCTAAGTCAGGAGCTTTCCTCGCCTCCGCTATCGCCTTCGCCTTGCCTTTGTCGAAGTCCTTGCCGTTGGCGGCATCCTGGCCGTTGTTCAGAGCGTCTGCTTCTTTGGTGTCGTCGATTGCAAACAAGCCGTTGAGCGCGTATTTTCGCGCATAGGATGAAGCAGAACCTGTCACTTGGCTTCCGTCCATTTTCGCTCGTTCTTCTGGCTCCCGAGCGAATGCCTGGTTGGGCAGCGATCGTTCTCCGTCAGTCAGTGTTGCGGTCGCCTTGACATAGTATCTGTCTCCAAGCATCACAATATCATCGGTGATGGTTAGACACAGCCCCTCGGCTTTGAGGAGAGGCTTAACCGCCTCGAGGATGTCCTCGCAACTGCGGTAATTGAAGCCGCCGAAGTCGTTCCGTTGATTCTTCGGTGCTTTGAGCTGGGACTGCACCGCAATCACACGCTCGATAAATGTCTTGTCTGCCATATCTATATAAGTTTTTTATTTGTCAGTATACAAAGCACTTTCGTGGAGGCGAGGAACGATGCCAACGCCCCAGCCTTGATGAGAGCGAACGGCAATAGTGCCGCACTCTCGTCCTCGTTGCAGAGGAGGACGATGCTGACTCCCATCCACACGGTCATCAGCAGGTAGATGATTAGTTTCTTCATATATTTAGTTTTTTAAATTGTCTGATAAAAAGGAAACTATCCTCACAGACCGCCTCCCTGAAAAAAACATTGTCAATAATGAATCGAAAGTAGTAGTCGGCTCGGAGGAATCGAACCTCGCCCCGGTCGTAGAGAAGTGGATAAGTGTTGTTAATAATTACCGACCGAAGCCTACCAGTGCGAGCCGTGTTGCCTCCCATATCCTCGCGGACGGGGAGGTAATAAAATACAATCATTAAAAGAGGTGTGTGGCAGAGGCAGGAATCGAACCTGCTTAGAAAAACAAATAAACTAAATTACTAAACTCAATCATACTCTAAATAAATGGATTGCGGAACCACCGCGCTCTGCCTTGTACCTCCTGCGCCCTCACGGGTTCGGAGGGAAATGCTTATTAACTAAAAAGAATAGGAGCGGTGGGAGGACTCGAACCTCCCTCGGCACCATGCCACCGCTCGGAATATATAGAGTGAGCAGTCAAATGCTCTGTAAGGAGTGCTGCTCGTTGGTTGGTTGTTATACACTGCGGCGTCATAGGCTCGCCGCGTAGCCTCAGCACCTGTTGCATAGTCGGTGCTGACCACATCCGCAACGCCAACTCACACACTCGGCTGGAATGCTTATTGTGTGCGACTCGTTGCGGTCGTTATGCTTGTTGTCAATACGTCAATGTGCTCTTTGTAGGCAGGATGGGAATTGAACCCATCCGTATACCATACTGCCTTGTGTCTTACTCGTAGTCGTCTGCGTCGGAACACTCGCATCCGACACCCTCGCAGAACTTCTCAGCATCACCGAGGAGATGCTCTTGCCGGAACTCGTCTATCACCATTGGGGATATTTCCCAACCTCTGTATTGATACCAGTTGCACTCTACGTTTAGAGTGTAGGGTCTTCCGTCCTCACCGTAGACTGTGGTTGATACTTCGGTGTAGTTGTCCTTCTCGCAGGTTATTGCGTGTATGCATTGGGCGGCGGCAAAGACAAAGTACGACCATTTAATCCTTATCGGCTTGCGGCTTTCGAGGATTCTGACATTCTCCTCATACTCGTCCGCCCATTCAATCAAGGCTTTGGCGGCAGCCTCGTCTGCCTCTCTCACTTTCGGTGCGCTCTCTCTGAGAGCCGCTTCTGCGGCTTTGTAGGCTTCGAGCCGCTTCGCCCAGATAGAAGGGCGGTATATGCATCTTACGTCTTCTTCCATATCTATGACCATTCACAAGTGTTGGTATATCCGTTGATGGCTTCGTCAAGGTCGCCTTCATTCTCTATCTCCACGTCGCCCAACTCACCATCGCAGGCGGTAATGTCAACGATGCTGATTCCATAGGCGTCCTCTCCATACTCCGGCTCTGTGTAGGTCTCCGCGTGGTAACGCTTGTTCTCTGCCCACATATTGTAGAATACGGAGATGGCTAAGCCGTTTATCTCTGTCCAAAACTCCCATTTTTCGTAGGGATGGGTGAAAGCGTCCGAATAAGACTCGTCAATCTCTTTTTTGAATTCTTTCGCGATTTGCTCGATGTCCGCTTTGCTCAGTCGGACTTGTGTCAGTTCTGCTTGCATTTTAGTTGTATTTATGGAATTTTCTATTTTTCGTCTGCATCGCCGCCAGTGCTTTCTGCTTGTCAACGATGAATTTCTTGCCGATTGTTGTGATTGCGGAATCAAGCACGCCGGAGTTTTTCATTGCCTGCGCCTTCGTGCGTCCGCATTTAAAGATGGCGGCTATGCCGTCGATGCCGCTGTACTGCTCGCTTGGAGTGGCTGGCTGTGGCATTACCTTTACCAGTTCTTCAGCGACCATCTTGGCGAATGGTCGGAGCATCTCCAATAGTTCCTCGTTCATTTCAGTCTGATTGCGTGTGTTGCCAACTCGTGGTTCACTTGCCACACCTTATACTTCGCTTCGCCCCGGACATTGATGGCGTAGGCTGCCGCACGCACTGTGCTGGAGGAAGTCTGCCTATAAGGGAAAACCATCTCTTCGCCCACCTGTAGAGCCTTCAGGGTCTCGGTCACGTTGATTTTTTTTATAATTTTCATTGCTATATTATTTATTATTAGTACTTTTGCACTGTAATTTTGTGTTTGGTAGCAGTTTCGGCTTAAACACATTGCAAAGATAGGCTAAAAGTGCTAAAAAAGCAAATCTCGCATAGAAAAATATGCGAAAAAAGTGTTATTTATAATCATTCTAAATAAGAATATTGTGAAAGAGCCTGTAAGAGAAAGGATTAATGCAACATTGAATGAAAATAAATTGTCAGTTGCTGCTTTTAGTAAAGAAGTAGGAATAGGACAAACAACCCTGAATAGACAGTTGAATGGAGATGCAAGGGTTTCTGTGGATACAATCAAGGCTTTCTTGCATAGGTTTAAGAACGTTTCCGCAGAATGGCTTCTGCGCGGTGTAGGCGATGAGTGCTGCGGTATCCCAGACGAACAGCTCGAACGTGAGATAGCGGAGGAGACAAGTCGTGTGCAGAGCATCGGCGACAATTCCAACCACAACACACAGACAATGACGAATTCCGCCATTGTCAAGGAAAACGAGATGCTCAGGAAGAGTATTGAGGAGAAGAACGAAGAAATCAAGTTCCTCCGTTCCCTGATACAAAGGAATGCAGACTAAAAATTGATATTGATTATGAAAAGGTTTTTCCGAAAGATGAAAAGGATGGATGAGCGGATTTTGAAATCACTGCACATCTGCAGGAGCGTCCACCTCGCAAAGCTGATGGTGCAGTTCGCTCCTCCAGTCGGTGCCGGATTGATGATGTGCCACACGGCGGTACTCCTTATGGGTTATGTGTGGTCGGTCGCCTCCGTAATCGCGCGGAGTGCGCTGCTCGTGTTCGCGCTTATGGTGGTTCTTTCCGTGGCTTTCGGCTTTTGCTGGATTCATCGGGCTTTCTGCGCATATAATCTGTTGGTCAACGCCTGCATCGAATACGAGAAGCTGTTCGGTTTCGGAACGCTCCTCACCCCGGCGAGATGGTTTGTGCTTGCGCTTGGTGCCGTGCTTTTCTTCCTTTATTTCCGACGGAAATGGCTTGTGAAACATAAGAAATACAAAATCTAAAATACAAACAAAAATGAAACAACTGAAAATGACTTTATGGATGCTGCTGTGCATCCTGACAATGACCGCCTGCGGCGGAGATGACGATGATTTGGGATATAAAGGAGTCGCTGTGGAATATTCGGATGTCGTGGGGAAAACTATTTTTTACAGTGACCTGGACAATGATAAAACCTGTAAACTCACATTTGTAGACCATGAAAACTACAAATTCAAGAGAGTAGACTTTTACAACCCATACAAGAATACGGAAGAAAGAGGGTCTTATTCTTTGAAAAAGAAGAAGGGTTATACGGAACTGCGAATGACCAAGAATGGAGGCGGCTCTGGGCGATATAACGGAGCGCACATGTATTACAAGGATTATGACAAGGATAAAGTCGCGATATTCATCGATTCTCAAATGTTTGTTGTAGACGATTAACCACAGAAAGAAAGGCTTCCGACACCCGGAAGCCTTTTTCTTTACCGCTCGTCGAACAGTTTCATCGCACGCGCCTTCTCCTTGTCGGCAATCTTGATGTAGGGCTTCATCGCCTTGTAGTCGCTGTGCCCCGTCCACTCCATCACCAACGACGGCGGTATGCCCATCGTCAGCGCGTTGCAGATGAATGTGCGCCGTCCGGTATGTGACGCAACGCATTCATATTTGGGTCGTGTTTCCTCCACCCGTTCCGAACCGCGGTAGTACACCTCCGTTACCGGTGTGTCTATCCCTGCCACATAGCATACCTCCTTCAGCCAGACGTTCATCCTTTGGTTGCTGACCACCGGCAGAGGCTTCTCTTCATCCTTGTATTTTTCTAATATGGCGGAGGAATACTTGTTCAGTTCTATGCTGATAGTGTCGCCCGTCTTCTTTGTCACCACCTTTATCACTCCGTCTACGATGTCGGAGCGTTTCAGTTTCGCCACGTCCGAATACCGCAGAGAGGTGAAGCATTGGAAGCAGAACACATCCCTTACTCTGGCAAGGTATTCCTTTCCGCGCGGAAACTCACACCCGTAGACTTTCATCAGTTCGTCCCACGTCAGATACACCACTTCCTTGTCTCGCACCGTTTTCAGCCTCGGCGTGAAGTCAAGATAGCTTTTGTCCTCGAGCAGCCCGTTCTTGTCCGCCCACCGCAGAAACCAAGTGAGTATCTTCCAGAATTTCATTATGTAGGTGTTCTTCAGACCGCGGCGCAGCAGGTAGGAGATGTATTCCTCGTAAAACTTCTTGTTGAAGTCTTTCATCCTCATTTCTCCCCGCATACTGCGGATGTGCCGGCGCAGAGTTCCGAATTTGACCACCGTCCCCGGCGCCCACGAATGGGTGCGCTCCTGCGACACCACGAAGTCAAGCAGAGCCTTCTCGAAACTTCCGCAGTCCTTCACGTGTCCGCCTTTCCCTGTCCGCTTGGCGAACTCCGCCTTGAATACATCCAACGACGGAACGGTGTCCGCCACCTCGAACGCTTTGAATATGTCCTCCACTATGCCCTCCAGGGCGGCGAGCTGCCTGTTGATGTCGGCGGCTGACACTCCACGGCTGTTGAATGCGTTCCGCTTGCATCTCCCGTTTTCCCATCTCTCCGGCTGGATGGTGTAGCCGCTGTTCGCCTGGTAGGTGTTCCCGTTCCACCGGACGCGGAGCCTTATCTGCCCCTCTCCGTTGCCTGTCCTGCTGTAGACCTTTTGGAGGAAGAATGATATGCTATGTTTTATCTCCATTTTTTGTACACATTTTTTTTGGTCAGTACACATCTGCAAATTTATGTACTATTTTTCATATAACAAAACGGAATCAAATGAAATACAAAACCGCCGACTTGCTCCTTTCGGTCTGCAAATCAGCGGTTTTGTATTCGCTCCGTTTTATCGGATTTTGCTTGGGCGGAGTGAGCGAGATTCGAACTCGCGATACGCTTTTGGCGTATACACGCTTTCCAGACTTTAGTTAATTTCACCCAAATAGTCTGATTAGTAATAAGTTATGATTTTGTAAATTGAAAATTTGCGAGTCTTTTGCGAGTGGCTATTTTATCTCCAAAATGTGCTCGAAATCAATGCCTTTGCGAGCGCAAAGCACTTGAAAAGCAGTCAGTTGACGATTTAGACGCATCACTTCTTCCTGAAGTTCATCGCATCTTGTATCCTTCTTTACGAACTGCTCTTTGAGCGTTGCAAGGTCTCTCTCGAAAACCGCCATTTTGGTGAGCAATATGCCATCGGTGGGTGCAGGCGTTACAACGTTCTTATAGTTGTTGTAGCCGTTATTATCACCAACATTCCCTTCATTATGAATATTCACACTCTCGGTTGCATCATAATAGAACTCCTCTATGTTGGTAATACCCATTTTTTCGACCAATCTGTTGATATAGACCTGCGACACTTGTGTTTTTCCGCTTTCCATAGCAGAAATAGAGCTTTGAGGTAATCCAAGTATCGCGGCCAATTCACTCTGTTTCAGTCCCAAAGATTGACGAAACTTCTTCAAATCGAATTTTTGTGCCATTAAGATTGATATATATTTTTGAAAAAAATCGTGTTTATATTTGGCATATCGAAAATATATCACTATATTTGCAGAAAATTTGACGATATATAGCGATATAGTTATAAAGATTGCCTATCCTTTACGACTGCAAATATACGAAGAATTTTTGAATTGGCAAAGATTTTTGCCGAATATTTGACGATTTATGCCGATTTTTTCAAAAATATAGTTAAATATACATATATGTTACCACCTACCCCACCCAATGTTACCAAGTATGGTACGTATTCAATCGACCTTACTTGTATGCACCTCGGATGCTGCCGCGACTCACTGCGGAAGAAAACCGAACAGGGCAAAATTCACAATACTCGCCTCGACGATGACAGCGAAACAATCATCTATCCGGCTATCGAAATACTGCGATATTGGTTCAATACAACCAAGCAGCCGAAAACCGAGGGTGAACTCGAAGTTATCCTCGACAGCCTGCAAGCAAAAGGCTATGAGGCTACTTTCGGCTGCAAGCCACCTATCATAAATGACAAGAAAAAACGCAAAGATGAACCGATTGAGAACTGCACGGTATGAAAGGCTACATCAAGCTGCACCGGGAAATTCAGAACCACTGGCTATGGGAAGAACCTCGACGGTTGAGAGCATGGCTTTACTTGCTGTTCGAAGCAGCATGGGAGCCTCGCACCATTCCGTGGGGAAAGGACGAGTCAGTGACCCTTTGCAGAGGGCAGATAGCCACCTCCATTCGCAAGCTGAATGGTCGCTGGGGCTACTGCACGGAAACAACTCTCGCCCTGCTGAAACTCTTTGAAGAACAAGGTATGATTACTCGCGAAACGAGTGCAAAAAGGTCATTAATTACTATCGTTAATTACGAGAAATATCAGCTTTTCGAGGATTCGGCAGAACGAAAAGTAGAACGAAAAGTAGAACGAAAATCGAAACATAATAAAGAAAAAGAAGAAAAAATAATAAATAATAATATTAATCTCTCACTCTCGCGCGAACAAGATTTAATTTTTATTGAGCAATTAAAAAACGATGAGAAATTCTTCGAGGATGTAGCTGCAAGCCTACGCATTGAAATACAAATGCTCAAAGACTTGTACGAAGAATTTAGCAAGTCAATGCTCATAAAAAATAAATACCACAAGGACTGCGCCGACTACCGACAGCACTTCTACAACTGGGTAAGCAAAGTTCTTGAAAATGCCGCGGAGTCTAAAAACACTGCTGATTATGGAAAAACAAGACAAAAAGCCGGCGGCGGAGATAAATATGAAGCGCGTCGCGGAACTGGAGTCAGTGCTAAGACGGCAGATGACTTTCAAGAGTCGTTTTAGATTCAATATGTCGGCAGATGATGCCGTCACTCTGCTCACGGCGTTCTATAAAATCGAAGTGGAAAGCCGACTGCGACAGTTCAAATTTGACGCAAACACTCAAAAGAGTTTGCTGAAACTCGCAGAATACCTCACTTCGGAAGCCCCTCGCTTCGGCATTATGCTGTCGGGAACGTGCGGCAATGGCAAGACGACGCTTATGTACGCTTTCCAACAAGCGTTGAACCATCTCGCCTATCATAAGCACTTCTCATTTATGGACGAGTATTTCAAGCCTCGTATGCGAATTGTTCACGCTTGCGAGATTGCAGACCTCGCCCACGACGTAGAGGCATTTAGAGACCTTAAAAGGCTCTCAATGCTCGGTATCGACGACCTCGGCACCGAGCCCGCCGAAGTGTTGGAGTTCGGCAATCCAATCTACCCTGTCGTGAGGCTCATCGAGCACCGCTACGAATCCCAGTCGTTCACGTTCATCACAACGAACCTCACGCCCTCTGAAATTCGCAAAAAGTATGGTGACCGTATAGCTGACCGCTTCAACGAGATGCTGCACGTCATCGTCTTTCAAGATGTAACATATCGTAGGTAACTTTACACTATGAGTAATGACCCTTACTACATATACCTCGACCTTGACCCTTATCTTGCACAATGGTTTGTGCATGATTCGGGCGGCACTCAGCCGGTGGAACTTCGCAAGCTCTCCACCGAGCGGAGAATACTCGAAGTGTTTCTCCAAAAACTGCCGCCAGGGGCTAAGCCGGACTTGAAAGACGACAGCAAAATCGAGATTGTAATCCCGGTAAGTCGCACCAAGCCTCCGAAATGCTACAACTATTTGCCTCGTCGGGCAAAAGAGGAACTGAAACGGTGCATTCGTAGCCGCTTTGTAATTCAGTTATGGAATGACTTACACTATCACGGCTACATCGGTCGCCGTCGTGACAATCTCATTTATGCTTGGATGGACGCTCACGGCATCGAATTGACAGAAACTAACTGGAACACCATTGCCAAAATATACATCAGGCAATATAAAAACTACCTACAAAGGGAACAATACAAGAAAAAAACAAAAAAATAGCCCAAAATAGTGGTTGATTTCCCCCTCCTATTTTGGAAGAGTATGTAACACTTTTTTTTAACAATTCATGAGAACTACGAAACAAATACTGCCGGGAGTCAAGGAGATTGGCTGGGTGCGATGTGAGCACCTTGTGAATGACATCGCTCTGCGTGGCATCGCTATGATGCCGGTGCCGATTCTCACCGACATTCACAATGTGCCGTTCTTCGATGAACCGACTTGCGAGTGTGTCACGGAGAACGACGGCGGCAACCGCACGGACACGGCAAAGCTGAAGTTCGCCTCGGAGGACCTGCTGCCGCTGAAAGAGCATCTCGCTTTCGTCGTTACCGCCATAGACGGTAACTCCTACATCATCGGTGCTCGTGAAACGCCGTTCCCGGTGGTCAAACTCACCATCTCGTTCGGCAATGCCGACGGCGAGGGTGCCGGCTTCATCTACGAAATCACGCACAAGGCGATTAAATCGCTCGTGCCGTGCCATAAATAACGTGAGTTCGATGAATTTAATTGCTTGATTATTTGGAAAATAGCGGAATTTTTTTGTAATTTAGTAGTGCAAAAAATCAAAAACAAAAATATTCCGCTATGTTCACTGATGACAAAATTACTGAAATTTTCGTAATGTGCGATGAATTCAGTCAAAAATTTGATGAGTTCTTTAAAAAGACTTCGCTTGAGGCTCCAAAGTCCAGCAAGCGCAAGTATTACCGTGCCCCCAGGATGTGTGACTCGGAGGTCATGACTATTTTAATCCTGTTCCACAAATCCGGCTACAGGTGCTTGAAACATTATTATCTCAACCATATATGCACCGATGCCGAGATGCGCAAGCGTTTCCCTAAGACGGTGTCTTACAACCGTTTTGTTGAACTACAAAAGGTTGCCGTGTTAAAGTTGATTGCATTTGTCAAACTGGTTCTGATGGGCAAATGCACGGGAATAAGTATCATTGACAGCACGCCGCTGCGTGTGTGCAGGAACCAGAGGATATTGCAGCACAGAGTCTTCAAGGGGATTGCCCAGCGCGGCAAATGCTCCATGGGCTGGTTCTTCGGATTCAAGCTGCACGTGGTGTGCAACGAAATGGGCGAGATAATCAACTTCATGTTCACTCCCGGCAATGTGGACGACAAGGAACCGCTGCACATGGAGCAGTTTACTAAGGATATCTTCGGCAAACTCGTCGGCGACAGGGGGTATATCGGCAAGGAACTGTTCTGCAAGCTGTTTGTCAATGGAATACAGTTGATTACCAAACTGAAAAACAGGATGAAGAACTGCCTCATGAGTGTATCGGACAAGGTGCTGGTGCGCAAGCGCTCGATAATCGAGACCATAAACGATGAACTCAAGAACATCGCTCAAGTAGAACACTCAAGGCACAGATCTTTCCATAACTTCGTCAACAATCTCATGGCAGGTATTGCCTCCTACTGTTTTTTCCCGAAGAAACCAATGCTGGATTGGGAGCGAGTTGAGGATAAACAACTCACAATCTTCTGATTATTTTCGTCGAACTCACGTTAAATAGTGCAAATATACTATATATCATTGCATTGCACCAGATTTAACACCCATTTTGACCTATAAAACAACGAATGGGCATTTTTCGCTTTGAAAAACACCCATTTTGACCCATAGGCCTAATTTTTTTATATAGTAGGAACGGTTCTACTTTATCAAGATTTTTTCCCTTAGTGCGCTCAGTGACTTCGTGGAAAAAAGCGATTACAGCAAAATTATGCGAAAAGTATGGTTACGGAAAAGACAGGATTAACGACCATGGTATTTCAATTTCTCAGGACTAATATCATAAGTCCCGTCTCCTCCTCGTGCAGGGATGTCATAATAATCTAATGTTTTGAAAACTCTTCTGTCATTTGCATAATCAAGGAATCGTGCTGTCATGCTCCATTTTCCTTCTCCTTTATCTTTCAATATGGCTTCAACGGAGCCATTGTCCATTTCAAAGTAAAAGCTTGTTTCAGTTCGCTTGGTGTTGGTTATATGTTCTTCGTATAAACCTTCAATACAAATTGCGCTAGTAGTAAGATAGGACGTCGCTTCCTCTTTTGTGTCAAACCATCTTGATATGACTACTTGAAACACAAGGTTATCATTTATTTCTCTTTTTGTGTCATAGTACGCCCAAACCCAAAACGGAATACCTTCTTCAAAAATGTCACCAGAAAATGCCAACTGACCTTTTTCGTCTTTCTCAGGACGCCTTGTAAAATCTCCAAATTTAGTTAGGACATGCGAGAAAGAGGCAATAGAACCATCAATAGGGATGTCTAAGAATAATAGATGCTCCTTGATATTATTTTGTGCATAAGTAACCAAAAAAGTTATTGCACAGAGAAACGAAAGTACTAATCCTTTCATAATTTAACGTGAGTTCGGTAAATTTAATCGCTTGATTATTTGGAAAATAGCGGAATTTTTTTGTAATTTAGTAGTGCAAAAAAAATAAACAAACAAAAATATTCCGCTATGTTCACTGATGACAAAATTACTGAAATTTTCGTAATGTGCGATGAATTCAGCCAAAAATTTGATGAGTTCTTCAAAAAAACTTCACTTGAGGCTCCAAAGTCCGGCAAGCGCAAGTATTACCGTGCCCCCAGGATGTGTGACTCGGAGGTCATGACTATTTTAATCCTGTTCCACAAATCCGGCTACAGGTGCTTGAAACATTATTATCTCAACCATATATGCACCGATGCCGAGATGCGCAAGCGTTTCCCTAAGACGGTGTCTTACAACCGTTTTGTTGAACTACAAAAGGTTGCCGTGTTAAAGTTGATTGCATTTGTCAAACTGGTTCTGATGGGCAAATGCACGGGAATAAGTATCATTGACAGCACGCCGCTGCGTGTGTGCAGGAACCAGAGGATATTGCAGCACAGAGTCTTCAAGGGGATTGCCCAGCGCGGCAAATGCTCCATGGGCTGGTTCTTCGGATTCAAGCTGCACGTGGTGTGCAACGAAATGGGCGAGATAATCAACTTCATGTTCACTCCCGGCAATGTGGACGACAAGGAACCGCTGCACATGGAGCAGTTTACTAAGGATATCTTCGGCAAACTCGTCGGCGACAGGGGGTATATCGGCAAGGAACTGTTCTGCAAGCTGTTTGTCAATGGAATACAGTTGATTACCAAACTGAAAAACAGGATGAAGAACTGCCTCATGAGTGTATCGGACAAGGTGCTGGTGCGCAAGCGCTCGATAATCGAGACCATAAACGATGAACTCAAGAACATCGCTCAAGTAGAACACTCAAGGCACAGATCTTTCCATAACTTCGTCAACAATCTCATGGCAGGTATTGCCTCCTACTGTTTTTTCCCGAAGAAACCAATGCTGGATTGGGAGCGAGTTGAGGATAAACAACTCACAATCTTCTGATTATTTTCGTCGAACTCACGTTAAATAAATTTTTGAGCACTCCATAATAAACACTCAATCCCAGTGTCATAAGTAAGAAAGATTGATATGGTTAGCCGTCGGTTCGTGATGAATAGACGGCTTTTTCGTTTTAAGAGCTGCCTTTGAGGCGACTCCTTTCTTGTTGTTGTGATTGATAAAGCGGAAAGTGTGGCCGTTGCCGTGCAGTCATTCATTGTCGCAGCCGTGGCTTTGTAGTCGAGGCGATTTGCCCTATCGGCTTTTCGTGGAACGGTCATATTCTCGGCTACGTTTCCCTCGCTGACCGCTACGCGCTCTCCGTGTGGCAGTCCTCTCTCGTTCTTCTTTCGCCCCAATTGTGCCGATGATGCAGTCCACGCTGCCGAACACTCCTCGCACAAGCATTCTCTTACTGCCGCACCTCGCCGAAGTGTCGCACCATTGGGAACGTCCTCTCCGTCCTGCAAGCGGCTTCCTCATCGGCTTTGCGTTGCAGTGAAGTTTGGTGTCTGCGTCTGCGAGTGTGGTAAGGTCTAAGCCATAAAGCATCTGCCGTCCACCGCTTTGCCTCCTGTGCCGCGATGCAGGGATTTCAACCGCTTTTTTATTGCGTCAATGATGTTTCGGACGGCTACAAGTGGAACGTGCACCACGCTCTGCTTATTGTCTGCATCACCTTTTGTCCTCTTTCGCCTCTCGTTTTGACCCTGCGGGTTTTCATTCGCTAAATTTTATTTTACGCCGCAAAGTTATGGCATACCGCGGAACAGCAAGGGCAGGTTTGCACTCCGTGTTCCTCGCCGTTTCGCTACCCTGCAACGACGCAATCACCCTTGCTTTTGCGGCAATCCGCTCACAATGCCATTTTGTGGCAGTGTAAAATTTAAAATTTTAAGCAAATGAAAAGTACAACTCAAAACATCAAGGCTATCAGATTACAATTCGGCGACTTGACAATCACGGCAGAGGTGGAAGCACGCCTCGAAGAACTCGGCTTTACGCCTGAAACACTCATCGACGCAATCGGTGAACACAAAAGCGGTTGCGAAGGCAATCCCAGCATCTACTGCGGCACATACGGCAAATACAGCGGTGAAGGTGGCATCTGCGGTCTGTGGATTGACCTCACCACGTTCTACGACTACGACGACTTTATCAACTTCTGCTACGCAATCCACGCCGACGAGGAAGATCCGGAACTGATGTTCCAGGACTACGAGGCGTTCCCAAAGAAATGGTACGACGAATCGAGCTTCGACGAGGACAGCTTCGAGGCAGTTAGAGAATACAGCGACATGTGCGACAAGTATTCGGCGGACGCTGTGGACGCATTCATCGACTGGGGCTGTGAAGAACTCGAACATTTCGAGGACTGCTACGTCGGTGAGTACGACAGCGAGGAAGACTTCGCACGAGAAATCGTAAACGACTGCTATGACCTCGAAAAGCAGATGGGGCATCTCGCCAACTACTTCGACTACGACGCTTACGCCCGCGACTTGTTCATGTATGACTACTATTACGACAACGGCTACGTTTTCCGCCACTATTAAAACAGTGCCAATCACAACGAAAGGGTCGCCGAAAGGCGGCTCTTTTGCTATAATGATGCAATCTTTCCCATTATTGAATTTGGGAAAATATCAATCCCCCACAGCAAGTGGTTACAATCATATCCCAAGAAGTGGACATATTTTAATATCAGTTGATATTTATCTTGCGTATTAGAAATGTCAATCACCCCGGATGCGTTAAAGCATATCGCTTCGTGATGAGCTATTCGATTTCTAAATGTTTTTATACTCATTAGTTCATTGAATATTGCTCTTTGCCCGAGTCCGGTTGTTCGATTCGGAAATATTCTAAGCAGATTTTGACCTCCAAGTCTATATGGCTGACGTGTGAACAAGTGGGTCCAAAAGCCAAATGATACAGACGCAACTACTCTGTCGTTAGTATATCGCCCTTGATTTGATAAATCTTGGATTATTCGCAGGACCTCATTCTTTTGCGGAATATTTTCAAGCATTCCTCCACGCCTTAATTGATTCTTTATCCAATCTGAATCCGATAACACACTTTTGTAGTGGTCATTAATCGCATTGCGTAATACTATTTCAAAAATATTCAGAATACCATAAAACTTTTGGCATAGTTTTATGTTATAGCGATATAAGGACAGTGCTTTTGTCGTGTTTCCACTACAAGCATTATAATATTTGTTCAAACGAGCCTGCGAAAAGGCTTTTTCGTACTCAAAATATTTCATTAGAATTATTTTCTTCAAAAATTTCTTGCAAAGTTACGAAATTATTGCTAACTTTGCAACGGAATCCCCCGAGTGTCCCTGTCTATGACAAACCTCGGGGTTTAGTCTTTTTATAGGTCGGCTTTGTCAAGTCGGCTTTTTTTGTGTCTTTTCGTGTGGCTTTATATAGAGGTAATTTTGTGGCAAAACAAAACGTGTTATGCCGCAAACTCAATACAACCTACACCTGAAAGGCTTCGTCGGCGGTGCCGACTTTGACCGAAATTATGTTGATTCTGTCCTCGCCAAGAATGCCGGCAAGGATGTGAACGTGCTGATTGACTCGCTCGGCGGCAACCTTGCCACCGCTCTCTCCATTGCCGCTGCTTTCAAGAACCACGGCAAGGTCAGCGTTCACTTCGTCGGCATGAATGCTTCCGCCGCAACAATCGCTTCGCTCGGCGCTGCTCACATCTCCATTGACAAGAACGCCATGTACCTCGTCCACAAGTGTTCGACGGCTTTCTTTGAATGGGGAAGCCTAAATGCCGACCAATTCCGCACCCTTATCGCCGACTGCGAAAAGGCTGCTGCCGACCTTGACAAGCTCGACGTGAACATCGCCTCGATGTATGCCGGAAAGTGCAAGAAGAAGACGCAATGCTTGCTCGACTTGATGAAAGTCGGCGGCTGGCTCTCTGCCAAGGACGCTCTCGAATGGGGCTTCGTTGATGAAATCACCGACCTTGACGACGAGCCGGCTCCCGTGCTCACCGATGCCGTGGCTTCGGCAATGGCTGCCGCCGGTATGCCGCTGCCCGACGTTCCTGTCGAAGAAAAGGAGAATCCTATCCTCTCTTTCTTCGAGAAGATGGCTGCCATTTTCCAAAATAAATCCAAACCCCAACTCACTATGAACAAGAACTACAAATCCATCTGTGCGCTGCTCGCCATTGAAAGCATCGCACTCACCGACGGCAAAGCCTCGCTGACCGATGAACAGCTTACAGCTCTCGACAAGGCTCTCGAAATGAAGCTACAGGTCATAACCGACCTTGAAGCGCAGATTGCAGCGTTGAAGGCTGCTCCTGCTGCCACTACGACAGCCATTGTCGATGACGGCAAGCAAGAGCCTGTCACAGAGAAAAGCGACTACGAACTTTTCTGCGACACGGTAAATGCCGCTCAAAAACTATTTCAAGAAGTATAACCATTAAACCTAACGTATATGGCTGGAAAATTTTCTTTCTCTCCCTCCGATTATCAAGAGGCGGCTATCAAATACCGCAAGGAACTGCTTTACTTGCCGATTATCGGCTGTAATGACACGTTGCAGTATATGACTGCTCGCCCGGGTATTCGCTACAAGGAGCGTGTCGGCAACATCACCGGCGACGCTCAGTTCGCTCCCTACAATCCTGCTCGCTCCAAGGATTTTGACCTCCACCTTTCTTTCCGCGAAATAGAGACCTATTTCGGCTCTGTGGTCGCTAAGTTTGAGCCTAACTCGGCTATCTCAACCTTGCTCGGCACAGGTGCTACGAAAGGTGACGGTCAAATGTCAACACCTACGGCTAAACACGTGCTCTCGCTCATTGCGAAAAGTCTTTCCGAGCATCTCAACGATGCTATCTGGAATGGTGTGCGTAACGCTTCCGGCGACACAACCAAAGACCTTTTCAACGGCTTCGACACTATCACGCAGAACGAAATCACCGCAGGTGCTATCTCTGCCGAAAACGGCAACTACATGAAGCTGTCGGAAGCCATCACCACGGCTAACGCCGTGGACGTTGCAAAGGAAATCCTTTTCTCGCTCGACCCTCGCCTCCGTTCGCAAGACCTCTACCTCTACTGCTCGCAGGACTTCGTGGATAAGTACAACGAGGCTTATCAGCTCACCCATGGCGGCTTGCAGTACAACACCCAGTACGGACAGCAAGCTGTGGAAGGCTCGAACGGCAAACTGAAGTTTGTGCCGCTCTACAACAAGGCTGACTCCAAGTTTATGCACGTCACCACCAAGAGCAATATGCTCGTTGGCTTCGACCAAATGGGCGATATTGAGAATGTTATGGTCAAGGAATATGAACCGTTCATTCTTACCTACATCGCCACTATGTTCTTCGGCGTTCAGTTTGAATGCATCGACAAGCGACGCTTCAAAACTATTGAACTCACTGTCTAATCCATAAAATCAAGATTATATGGCTTCTTCGTGTATCTCAATACAGAAATCGCTCGGCTGGTGTCAGGGAACGCCTGAACTGCCGGGCGTTAAACGCAGAATCTACTATCTCGCCAAGAGCGCGATAGCTGCGTTCCCGACCTTGCCGCGTGACGCTAACGGTCGTGTCACTTCGGCTGTTCTTGAAGGCTCGTTCACGCTCGTTGCCGACCAGAAGTGGAAGTATATCGACATACTTCCCGACAAGTCGCAACTCACTTCGGAGGCGCAGGGTGAACTCCCGAGCCAAACCCAGTTGAACAAGTTAACTGCCGTTCACCCCGGCGTCGGTGCTGACGCTTCCGCCGCTGCCGCCTATATCAACAACTCCGATAACGTGTTTATCGTCGAGGATATGAAAGGCAACTATCGTGTGCTCGGCAACGACAAGTGGAGCACGAAATCGACTGTCGCCCAAGACCTCGGTCAAGGTGCCACCGGCACCACTTCAACGACTATCAGCGTTGAAGCAACCGACGAGGTACCTGCTCCTTTCTACAAGGGTACTATCGAAACGGAGGACGGCGACATCGACTGCTCAGGTGAAGCATAAGATGATTGAACAGAACGCCAAGCCGGGGGCTATTGCTTTGGACGAGATGTTGAACGACATCGAAGTGCCATCGCTCGATGTTCCCGAACTTGGCGCTCTTTTAGTTTCCGACAAGTCGAAGGACTTGTTCGAGGAGAAGAAACGCAAGGCGTGGAAAGAACTCGACGCTGCCGAGGCTCGCTGCGACTTCGCTCCGAACCGTATGCGTATCACCAACCGTGGAGGCGTGTTCTTCATCACGCTTTGGAAAAAATCGGTGTACGGTCGTACTCTTACCGACATCAAAGGCGATGATGATATGGTCGGCTTTTTCGCCGACAACATCACTCCGCTTATACGCTCCGTCCTCGGCTCGTTTCTCTCGCCTGATGACTTCGCTGTGGTGACTACGCCGAAACGTCGCCATAAGGAACGCAACTTCGCTACGCTCATTGCTTTTCGCATCGCAGAGCAACTCGGTTTGCCGTTTTTTGAGGATTGTGCTTTCGCTCCCTCAAAACACCGCGTCGGGACGGTTTTCACTGCCAACAACATACCGCCGCACCGCAACATCATTGTCTTTGACGACTTCGTCACGACAGGGCAAACGCTTGTTTCGATGCAGAATTTACTCGTTTCACTCGGCAAGAACTGCACGTTCTTCGCCGGCATTAATAACAAACTATAATGGACCACAAATTTACTGAACTAATAAAGCAGTGGCTTGAAACGCCGAGCGACCAACGAGATTACTCCGTTGGTGCTCTTTATCTGTTGAAGCTCAGCGGCAATCAGATTATGTATCGCAACATCGTTGCTCAACTTGACCGCCGCCACGATTTGCATAATCCCGGCGGCGGTTCGGCGATGCTTGTGCAAGCACAGAATCGCTCTCACCTTGCACGTGATTTTGTGGATTATCAAATCCAAAAATACTACAACTTCCGTGTGCAGTCGCTCACTCACGCACAGGTCGAGGAGATGCAGCAGCAAGTCGATGTGATCGTAGCCGAACACATCTCGCTTGCGGCTAATGCCGATGAGCATAAGACCGGCAAGCGTGATGACCACGACTCTTTGCCCGATGAAATCAAGGCAAAGTACGTTGAGAATCTATCCATTCTGCAACGTATGCGTGAGCTGCATCTAAAGCTCCGTTCTTTGTCGTTAGACACTGCGCCGTGCCCCGACTCGGAACGCTATCCGTTCCTCAAAGAACTTATTGAACTCGACAAAAAGATGCACGCCAATTGGGAGGAATACGACCATTATGTCATAGGTACGAGCGAGGAGGAACGAGGCACGAGCAAGCCCAAAGCCCGCACCGCCCAAAAGAAGAAATCTCGTTCCTCTTAACTCTTAACTCGTACCTATCGTGAAACGAACTGCCGACATAAACGAAATTCTTAAACCGCTGAAAGATACTCCTTATCAGGCGTATCTTTCTAACGCTGTTCAGGTTGCCGACATTCTCGATTGGATTCTCTCGCAAGTCGGCATAGCGGAAATATGGCAAACTTCGTTCTCTATTTCCGAAGAATTTCTCCGCCGCCTGTTCTTTATCTGCAAGGACAAGAAAGTTTCGCGTATAAACCTTGTTCTCGACCATAAGGCGACGAACAAGACGCTGAAACTTTGGGCGTTCATCACACAGGTTATCGAACGCACCTACCTTGCAGACAATCACAGCAAGATTTTGTTGGTGAAGTCGGAGCCCGGCAAGACGGTCTCCGTCATCACTTCACAAAACCTCACGCGAGGCAATCGTTCCGAGAGTGCTTTCATCAGCACCGACCCGATTATCTTTGCCTCGCTCTATGCTCAAATCGAAGATTTAATCACTAATCACTCCGTTCCGCTCAATGAACTATTCCGAGAAAGAATTACAGCAGATTGAGAAGTTTGCCTCAATCTACCTCAAAATTTCCGACATCGCAGTAATACTCGATATTCCTGCCGATGTGTTGCGTGAGGACATCGCCGACCGCACGAGTGAAGTTTCAAAGGCGTATCGCCGTGGCAAAGCCGGCTCCAAGGTGAAACTGCACTCGCAGGAGATGATGCTTGCACAGGTCGGCTCACCGCTCGCTATCGAGAATGCTCACCGCAATCTTTTGGATATGGAAGATGACGAGTAATTATGAGTACACCTTCTGCCATAGACGTTTGCCGCACCGAACTTTTTACTAAAGTCGAGGACTTGCAGCAAAAATATCCACAAACACTTGTGGATAAGGTTGTTCGTGTGCGTGAGATGTATAATTGGTTTCTTTCAAACCCCGGCGGAACTGACCGCGAGTTTGTGTCGGAAGTGATGCAGCGGCACTCTGTTTCCAAAGTGACCGCCTATTCCGACCTCGCTGTCGTGAAAACGCTTATGCCTCTACTCGCTTCGGCAAGCCGCGATTTTCACCGCTGGCGTTTTAACGAGATGATTATGAAGACTTATGCCAAGGCGCAGGCAAAAGGCGACACGAAGACTATGGAACGTGCCGCCGCATCCTATGCCAAATACAACCGTGTTGATTTGGAGGACGAGCAGACTTTGCCTTACGAGCTTATCGTGGTGCAGCCGTTCACGGCAACGGACGACCCCACGGTGCTTGGCATCAAGCCTATCCCGAACATTCAGCAGAAAATCTCCGATATGATTGCGAAATATCGTGCCGAAACGCTTGACATCGAAGATGTGGAGTTCGAGGAGGCAGACCTCGAATTTGACACGCTATTTCCTCTCACCAAAAACGACAATGACGATGGCGAAGAAGATTTACTTCAATAATCCGCAGCGGCTGACGCAGCTTATCGGTGCTAACACCACCGTCATTGTAGCAGGGCGACGCACAGGCAAGACGGACAGCATCGCCGCTCCGTTTGCTTTGCGTAATATGCAACGTATGCCCGGCTCGACAGGCGGCATCGTGGTGCCGACGTTCAAACACGGTTTGACCAACACGCTGCCGGGACTGCTCGCCGCGTGGAAACGCTGGGGCTATATCCACGGCGTGCATTACGTTGTTGGTCGCCGTCCGCCCAAGTCGTTTGCTCGCCCTATCATCGAGCCGAACGATTATGAACACGTCATATCGTTCTACAACGGCTCTTGTGCGGTCATCATCTCGCAGGACCGCCCAGGTTCTTCAAACTCGCTCACGCTATCGTGGCTGCTCGTTGACGAGGCTAAATTCATCGATTATCAGAAACTCAAAGACGAAACGCTCCCTGCCAATGGTGGCATTAAGTCGCATTTCGGACGGCACTCGTTCAATCATTCGATAATGATTTTGAGCGATATGCCGCAGACGCAAAAAGGTTCGTGGTTCTTGCACTACCGTGACAAAATGGACCCCGAACTTATTGCGACTATCGAGGGAACAGTCTATGAAATTTGGCGCACAAAGGAGCGGATTCGCTCGCTTTCGTACAAGGGGCAGCCGGTACCCGACTACCTTAAAGGTTATCTTCGACGTCTCGACCGCAATCTTAATCAGATGCGGTCTGTCGCTGTGTACTATAAAGAGTACAGCAGCATCGAGAACCTTCAACTTCTCGGTGAAAACTACATAAAGCAGATGAAGCGTGACTTAACGCCATTGACGTTCCAAACCTCTATCCTTTGCCAACGCATCGGCATTGCCAAAGACGGTTTTTATTCGTCAATGCGTGAGGGGCACAAGTATAATGCGAGTGATTTTGAATTTCTTGACGAGAAATTCAAAAGTGGAGAATGGAGTGCGGATAGTGTAGAGGCATTTACTTGTGATGCTGATTCCGACGTTAATAAGGATGCGCCGATTTGCATTGGTATGGACTACAATGCAAATATCAACTGGATTGTCGCCGGGCAGCCCGATGGGCGGCGACTCAATGTCATTAAGTCGTTCTACGTCAAGTTTGAGCGTAAGATTCCCGAAGTCGTTACCGACTTCTGCACTTACTACGCTTCGCATCGTAACAAGACGGTGGTCTATTACTACGATGCTACCGCTCTCGGCTCAAACTATGCCGTCAACGAACAGGACTTCCGTTGGGTGGTCGTCCACGAGTTTGAACGCCACGGCTGGACTGTCGAGGCAGTCTATCTCGGCAATCCCATGCGGCACGATGAGAAATATCTTCTCATCAACCAAGGCTTTGCCGGCAAGCAACGCCTGATGCCTTTCTTCAACCGCCAGAATAACGACGACCTAATCCTCGCCATTCAAGCAGCCGGCGTAAGCCGCGGCCGTAACGGTTTCCGCAAGGACAAAGGCGGTGAGAAACTTGCCGAATCGGAAGAAGACCTCCTCGAACACCGCACCGACGGCACCGACGCTTTCGATACTCTCTACATCGGCTGCGAGAAATTTCCGTATAGGGAAAGTTATGCTTTCCCGACAACGGGAATTTTGTAGCGGCTGTTAGACTGTTTGTGCCAACGAGAGCAGAACGGCACTCCGCTCTCGGTATTCCGCCGGAAATCGAAAGAGGTGATGTTTCCGTCTCTCACGTTGGCGGTCACGCTCCAGCCGCATTGTGCGGCAACTTGGATTATGGTTTGTAAAATCATGTCATTACACGTTTATGTCTGCCACGTCCGGCATGGAGGTGGCAGGCCGAATTTTTCGGTAATGTCAGCCGTGGCACAACACCACGGCTGACGTGTTCGGTCAATCATAAAGGCGGTTCAAGAAGTCTTGAAGCCTCTCATCGCTTATTTGCCCTATGGGGCATGGGGTGAAATACGGCATTTGTATCACTCGGATAATGCCGAAGCCTTGTTTGCGATAGTCAAGTTCGACATCGGCAAGTTCTTTGAGCGACACATAGCCGTATTCATCTTCGCCGAGTCCGACCACTATGCAGTAAAGGATTGTATCGTCTCCCTCTTTGCCTCCTTCAAGCACAAACCAACGGATATTTCCGATAGTGAATATCGCCACGCACACGGCATTTCTCTCCTTGCCGTCCTGCGAGTACAGAGGATAGTCCTTTATGGCTTCCTCAAATTTCGGTGTCAACAGTCTATTCATAGTCAGTCAAATTCAATTTCATCTTCGTAAAGTTCAATCCTCGCGCCACTGCTTACCTCGATAATGAAGCGGTAGCCGTTCAGTCCTACGATTGTGCCACGGTGGTAGCCTCGCCACGGTGTCAGCAACTCGCACTGGCGTCCGTATTCGGGAAAATCGGTGTCGTTCATACGCTTTTATCCTTTAGTTCCTTATATTCGGGGTCATAGATTTCATCGCCGTTCATCAGTGTGTCGTACATCATCGCCGCTCTCCGGGCTGTCGTTTCGTTCCGCTCGTCATAATAGCCGGTGCGGTAGTTGACAGCGAGCTGACGGATATAAGCCACGCACACCTTGAAAGCCTGCGACTGCAAATAGCGGTGTATTGTGGCGAGTGCCTTTCCTGTGTTGGTTGCGGATTGCATTTTGCCGTTGACAAAGTTGTCAAACGCCACGACAAATTCCTTGTCGTTGTTGGATATTGCTATTCCGTTATAATTTTCCATGTTCTTATGATTTAGATTGTTGCCTGATTGTAGATTGAGGGTTCGGAGGTCACGTTGTAGATGTAGTTGCCACAGCGTACCAAAAGGCAGTTCTCGCCATAGTAGAGTTTTTTCATGCCCCTAATGGAGCCGGAGCGGTGGAAATTTGGGAACTGCCCGATATTGAGCCGTTTGCCCTCTGCTACTTTCATTCTTTTTACTCGCATAGTCATTTGATGTTTGAGCGTTTGAGTTAATTTTCTCCCTTTTGTTTGAAGCTCTTTGAGCTTCTCCGGCAGGGCTGGCCGTTTTTCGTGCTGTTCCACGACTGCGGCCATAAAGGGAGGATAAGGCAAGTGTGTAGTCAGCGGCAAGCGAGGGATACCCAAATTGTTTGAGGCACGAGAAGAATTTGTGGAGGCTCACGAGTGCGGACGCCGACCACAAGCGTAGCGTCACTTGACGGTCCTCCCGGACGCAGTAACTTCGCACGCCAAAACGCCTGTCCCTGCCGAGGCTCAAAATCTTCAAGGGAAAGAACCGGCCACCTTTGACCGTTGCCGTTTCAAAGTGCCAGCCTTGAAGCGGCCACAGTCATCGTTTGCAGACAGATATTCCAAAGAGAGGCGACAACGCGAGAGTCGGGCGAAGGCTTGCCCTCGCTTTGCTCTGGCGTTGTCGCCGCCTCCGGCTTCAGCCGGGCATCATATCCAAAATCAGAACTGCCCGAAGCTGAATCGGTGTGCAGCACGGAATCAGTCGGGCAACCGATAAACAGCACAAGGCGATGTGCCGTGTTTGTGGATCCGCGGGCCACTGACACGGCTTATCGCCTGAATTATCACATCATTTGGACGCAAGCGGTGGTGATAAGGTTGTGTGAGGTAATACGCCCGGCGCACTGCCTCACGCTCCTGTCGCCACAGCGTCTTATATTAATTCCCTGACCGCTCCATTATTTTGATGACATTGATTTTTGGAACATGAATAAAAGTTTATCTTTTTCGTTCATGCGGATATTATCAGAATAACCGCCTTTTGTTATTTGATACCCGCATGGCTTAACCATAAAAACACCTAAGCCCTTAGTGTATGAACTTACTTCTGAGGCATAGTCTTTACTTGTATTTAATGGAACTTTCCCTTTAATATGACACCACTCATTATTGCAACTGATGTCTTCAATCTCAGACATCATTTTTTGCAAATCTGTAATAGCTTTGGAACTCGCTACTTGGGGTATCTGCAACTCAAAACAGAGCATCGGTTCGAGAA
>ENA-USUJ01000533-USUJ01000533.1-human-gut-metagenome-genome-assembly--contig:-NODE-533-length-33865-cov-12.794868_pt1 | contig 33865 bp, 9 predicted proteins | sample MGYA00250061_ERZ773398 | MGnify/ENA primary metagenome ERZ773398 (study PRJEB29103, sample SAMN06111992) | human gut metagenome | biome: human gut; feature: ankylosing spondylitis patient; material... | reverse complement strand
TGACAACGTCAGCGGGATCGTTGATTGTCCAGTACTGAACGGCGATTCCGAGATGATGCGCAAAGTCTATGAATGCCTTGGTGGAAAGGTCGAAAAACCCGTTGAATCCCATAGGAATTTGCAAGACTTTGAAGTTGAATTTCGCGTTCGTATTTCCGTAAAGGAATGCAAAATAGAAATCAAGAACTTCACTTATACCTGCCGAGCGGACGACTTTTTGGTCGAATTTGCCGTTTGCGTTGCACTCGTCAACGTACTTTGAAATCTCGCCCTTGAAAGTGCCGAACACGGTGCGGTTTACGATGTCGTATTCTTTCATTGCGTCGTAGAGAATGTCCATTGCTCTCTTGCCGACTTCGTCACCGTCTTTGATCTCGATGACGTATTTCATAGATTTGTCCGTACGCGCGACTTTTTCCACATAGTCGAGAATTTCGGTGAGAGTTGCGATTCGGACGTTTGAGAGATCCGCGCCCTCTGCCCTATACGGATAGTTGCCGTTTTGGTCTTTGAAGTTGTAGCCGAAGTTGAGTTGTTTGAGCTCTGCAAGAGTATAGTCGCAGATTTTGCCCGTGCCGTCCGAGGTGCGATCCACTTCGTGATCGTGCATAAGCACAAGTTGACCGTCCTTGGTGAGATGCAAGTCGAATTCGAGAATGTCAACGACGTAGCCTTCCACTTTTGCGCTTTCCATGCACTGAATGAACGCCGCCATTGTCTCTTCGGGTTCAAGTACGCCGCCCGCGCGGTGAGCGGAAAGGAGCAAACCGCCCTCATCGTCAAAAGTTATGTACGGATTGTCTCCGCCGTAACTGTCCACCGACGGGACTCTTGAAAGCGAACCTGTGAGCGGAAGAATAACCACGTTGAGAACAAGCACGAACAACAGCGCGCCGACAATGGACCACGTAACCGCTTTTTGCACGGTTTTACGCTTTTTCATTGCTTGTTTGACTTCGGGGGAATCGGTGAGCAAAACTTCAACGTCGTTTTGCGTTTGCTTGAAAAATTGATTGCGTTTGATTTTCATTTTTCACCTTATCATTAAATAATGTATAGATTATAGCACACAATTTTGATTCCGTAAATGCTTATACAAATTTTCATTGACAAATGTTCGATTGCACATATTTGAATATGCGAATACGAGAATTCTCAAATGCGCAATCGAAAAAACGAGAACACTTTGAAAAACTTGCGGCATATTTCACAAAACGCTTTTGCGACATTTTTCATTCTTTCGTAAAAAATACGAGAATTGCAAAAAACACAAAACAATGCGGAAAAACGAAAAACGGAGACCGAAGTCTCCGCTTGTTCATTTTCTTATTCACTCGCACATTATGCCGTGAACGTAATCGTTATCGTTGCACTCGTCTTTGAAACGCTGTCAATGCGAATGTCGAAGTTGACTTTTTTGTTGTCGTTTCTCGCATAGTTGGGGAACACGCTCAAAAGGCTGTCGCCTGCTTGCCACAAGTCAGTGGATTCCGCATAGCCTTCCGTGCTTGCGAATTTCTTTTCGCCGTCCGCTTCAACGAGTTTGATGAGCGCGGTGTCGCTGACGGAATTATTGTTGTCCGTAAAGGAATAGTAGTCGTCGCTGTACGGATTCTTGATGCTGGACGAAACGTGATAAATCCTCACACCGTACTCCGCGCCCACTTTGGTGTTTGAGTCATAATACAACAGCGAGTTCTGCTGGCTTGCGCCGAGTGAGTTAAGTCCCGTGTTTGCGTATAAGTCGATGAGCAAGTATTCGCTGAAATACGTGCCGTCATAGTCGAGCAACACCATAAGGAATTGACCGCTCGATTCAAAGGCGTTGATTGTGACGGTTTGCGTCGTCGTAATGACGGTGGGATCAACCCAGCCGAGAATGAGTTTGGAATATGCGTCGTGGTCTCCTACGTTGTAGTCCATCATATCCGCGCCGCCGAGACCTTCACCCGAACCTTTTGCATCTTCATAATCATAGTAGTCGTCAAGACCGAGCAAGTGTCCCGTCTCGTGAATGTAGGTCTCCGCCATGATTTTGAGCCCGCTATACGGAGTGTATCCTTCTTGTCCGAGATACGTATCGTTGCTGTTGCCGGTGTGCTCGTCCATAAAGTCGAAGCCCGCAAAGAGATAATATCCCACTTCCAATCCGTCGTATTTTTGCGTTTCGGTGGGATACGTGGTGACATACGCCCAATAAATCGAATCCGCATTTGCCTCGCTATCATAAGTGACGGGAGCGGAATAGATGAGATACACCGCGTCGATGATACCGTCTTTGTCCGTGTCGTATTCTGTCAAATCGAGCGATTTTTCATAGTAGGCAAGCGCAAGTTCAAGCAAGAGAATATCGCCCGTCTTGGTGATTGTTTCGCCGTCCACGGTGATGTTTCCCGAATAGTCTTCATAATATTTGTAGTTTTTATCGGTGACAAACGGCTTTTGCACGTCAAAAGTCATGTCGAGTTTGCCATAAGACGATTTTTTGTAGTAGGAATTGACGCTTTCCCAGCCTGTATCCGCACTCGTGCCGTTGAACGCCTTGCCCAATCTGTCAAGTTGCGTGCTGCTTATCGTAGTGTCGGAGAATTGCACCGGAATGACCAAAAGGTTGTATGCGCCGGTTGACGGAATGGGCAACGGATTGCCGATATTTTCCTTCTCAAAGTATCTCTTCATTTGCTCGCGAAGAGTGCTCTTGTCAACTTTTGCGGGATCGTATTGTTGAGACGGCATAGTTTCCGTCGGTGTGGGCGCAGGAGTGTCTCCGCCCGCACCGCCGCACTCGATCTCAACGGAAAGTATATACATCGATTTCTTCGCACCGGTCGGAGAAATCGTAATTTTCAATACGCCGTCAACGCCGCTCTGCGTTCCGAAAACTACTGTTGTGAGAACGTCGTAATTCGAGCATTTGTCGACTTTGACTTTTTCTGCTCCGCCGGACGTAAATTTGGTCGAGCCGACCGCAACTGCAACGTTCATTCCGTTGTCCGCATTGGATTGAACGACGAGCGTGACTTTCGTCACGTTGGTGAGACTCGTTGACGTAGTGATTTCGACTTCACCGCCATTTTGCAAGAATTGTACGCCGCGTCCGTTCGCAAACCCGTTTGAATTTGCGTTTGCCGAGAATTCGATACCGCTTTCGTTTGTAAACTTATAATCGGTAAATTCAGCTTTGTACGTTCCCGTTTCGGTGCTTCCGCCACCGATGACAAGCTCGTCCAAATCTATGGAAACCGTGCCTTTGCCGTATATTGTCAGTTCGTATTTATAAGGATATTGTTCACCTTCATACTCGGCTTCGGATTCTATCGTGATTTTGCCTATCTCACCGTTTTTGCACTCGACAGTGAAAGACTTGAACGTTTCGCCTTCCATTGCGCCGAAGAAATCGGTTGCCACGCTTTGCGGATTTTCAACTTGATATTTGTTGTACTTGTCGGTGACTTCTTGTGCGGTGGGCGCACCTTCAAGCACGCTCTTGAACGTTGCCTTTGCAAGCGCGCCGATGTCAAACTCCATTATTGCACCCATGAACACATCAAACCACTTGTCCGACTTGTCCAATTTTTCATACGTGCCGTCACCGTTGTCCGCATAGTAGAAATATTCGCCATTTTCATCGATGGATATGTAGTCAACCATCGTCTCGCCTTCATCCTCGTATTTGAAACGAATGTTGTTGCCGTCAATCTCGTAGTGATCGGTGTAATTGACGTTCTGCATATCGGAAACATATACGTCACAATCCACCTTAAAATTCCCACCGCTTGCATATTCTGAAAACAACTTGTTTAGATCGTATGCAAAGTAGTTTGGCGTTTGACTTCCGCCTTGCTGGTTGCCGTTGGGATCTTGTGGCTTTTCACCGCACGCAACAAGCATACACAGCGCAAGCACAAACACAAGAACGGTCAAAATAAGTCTGTTTTTTCTCATCTTCGTTACTCCATGGTAATCTAGTGTAAATATTATACAATACGCGCGTGCGATTTGCAAAGAAAAAATAAAAATCCGCTTATATTAAAACACGTGTACAAATGTCCATACGTTTGTATGAGAGCACTTTATTTCTACATAGAAAATAAGGATATATTTATACAACGAAGACAAAGAAAAGCACACAGTATTTTTCTATGTCGGAGTGAAGTCGCCGGCAGCTCCGCACGGTTTTTTGGAAAAAACCGTGCTTTTATATTCTTGCATGCATTGTATGCTAGAATATAAAAAAAACGACTACCCAAAACATTTTCTTTACGATACTTTGAGTAAGTGCCGCTGATGAAGACAAGCGGATGCAAAGAAAAGCACGTAGTATTTTTATTTGCAGTAGCGCAGGCGCCGGCAGCTCCGCGCGGTTTTTAATAAAAAACCGTGCTTTTATATTATTGTCGCCCACGGGCAACAAGAATATAAAAAAACAGCGTTTCTTCTGAAACACTGTTTTGGAGCTGCTGACCAGACTTGAACTGGTGACCTCATCCTTACCAAGGATGTGCTCTACCACCTGAGCCACAGCAGCAATTTGGCGGAAGCGAAGGGATTCGAACCCCTGTGGGCTTGCACCCAAACGGTTTTCAAGACCGCCTCGTTATGACCACTTCGATACGCTTCCACAACGCAATCGATCTTTCGTTCGATATCAAGCCTAATCATTATAGCAAGACAAACGAATTGTGTCAAACATTGCGTGCGATTTTGCTAAAAATTATAATTTATTTTCTTTTATGCAAACGGATCGATGCCGCAAGATACGAACGACAATCCTTTCGTGCCGTCGATCGTGCCTTCGGACTTTTTCTCCACAACGGTGAGTTTCGGGCAATCTACAAAGGCGTATTGCTCGATTGTGCAAACGTTTGCAACGTAGAAAACGACTTTTTGGAGATTGACAAGCCCCGAGAACGCGCCAGTCTCGATTTTTGTCACGCCGCTTGGGATATACACGTTGACAGGCAATTGTTTTAGCGTCACGTCCATAAAAATGCGGTTGGTGATGATTTTTGTCGTATACACGTCATAGTCTACGCCTGCGGTCTTCCCGACAAGTTCGTCTTTGACATACAATCTTGTTCCGTCCTTTTTCACCCAAAACTCTTCGGGAATATACACGTCTGCAAGGTTTAACCCTGCCGCTTGCGCGCCGTCGGCATAGAACGTGGTGATTGCCGCATATTTGATACCATCTTCGGTTATCGTTTCAAAATTGAAATACTTTGCCCACACGTACACTTCGTTTGCGTTGACGGATGGCGAAACCGTTGTCGTGCCTTCACCGCTGACGCTGCCTTCGGGGGACGTCCAAACCGCATAGGAAACTCCCGTGGCGGTCATAGCCACGATGAAAAGCACGATTGACGCGATTGCAAGCGCAAGTCTGTATTTTCTGTGCATTTTCTCTCCTTATGCCGTTGCAACCGGCAAGTCTCTGACAGTCTTGTCCGTCTTCATTTCCAAGACGAAATTGAAGAACACGCTTGTGTATAACAATTCCACATCCACTTCTTCGTCCACTTGATTGAAATATATCGTGGCGCGCACGTAATAGGTTTCACCGGGCATCACGAGAAGATACAAGTCATACCCCGGCTCGCCGTTTTCAAGTGACGGTTGATTGCAATAAATCTTGTCCGTGCCCGAAAGTTTTTTTGGATCTACACCCGTCATATCGATGGGCGTAATGGTGTATGCGTTGCCGTTTTTGACAACGGACACCATATCGAGCTCCACGTTGAAAGCCCCTTTGACATCCTTGTTCGTGCCGGTCACGACTTGTTTGCCGTCCTGCTCCGTCTTGACGAGATTTGCCTCGGTGGACGCAAAATTCAAGTTGACTTGCAGCGACTTTCTGCCGTCGATTTCCACACCTTCGGCATTTGAGTCGGGCGCGCCGACAAAGTTGATAGGAAAGTACACAACGGCGGTCTTTGCCTTGGTGGGCACGTTTGCCGTGCTTGTTTTGAGAGCCTTGCCCGATGGCGCGACTCCGCCTTGCGCGAGATAGCCCTTCTTCACCACCGCAGGCCAAATGCTAACGTCACTCGATCCGCCCACATTGGTGTCAATGGATATCGTTGCGGACTCTTTCAAAGTCGTCGAGCCAATGATAAAACCGTCTTGCTTGGAGCTCGAGACGTTTGAAAACCATGCGGCTGTTACGCTGACCACCGTAACGATGAAAGCCAGTGCCATAACAATCGACGATATGATGAGTGTGCGCTTTGTTTTGTTCATTTTATCCGTTTAGATCCGTTGTTTCGTTGAGTTTGATGACGTTGATGATTGCCGAGAATTCAAACGTACAGCCCGAATATCCCATGCTTGCGTAGTACATTTGATCGATGCGGCCGCCGGTTGCCTTGTTGACGTTTTCGCCGTACAAGTCGGAAACCTTGGTGGTGTCGCAATCTTTTGCGAAATACTGCATCCAGAACAGTTTTTCGGGCGCAAACACCACGTAGAAGTCAAAAAGTTGCGACGTGTCGGTGCTGCCCGTGCCGAGCGATGCGCCTTGCGTTTGGAAATCCACGATATCTGTGCCGTCAACGTTTTTTATGCTGTATTCTGCGATTGACACTCCGTCAACCGTTGCCGAACCGTTGACTTTTGCCACCTTGCCGTCCTTGAACTCGAGTTTGCCGTACGGAGTGTACCAAACGTCGCTGTCCTTGGGATCGAGATGTTCGACATGCACTTTTTTGTCGCCGTCAACTGTGTGATTGCCGCTTGTTCTGCTGCCGCGCGGAGTGAAAAACCACGTAAACGCATACGGTATCTCGGCAATCGGACTGTTGCCTTCCGCCTCGCCATAAGTCTTTTTTGGGATTACAACAGGGGTGCCGTCCACTTCGACGACGTTGCCATTCTCGTCCTTTTGCACCTGATAGATCTTTGCGCCGTCAAACGACATGCGGAAATCCACCTTTTTGCCGAGCGTGTCAAGCGACACCGCATTGACAAAATAGTATGCCCTGTCGTTTTGCAAAAGCGTATTGCCGCCGGCTTTTGCCTTGGACATGAGATAGCCGTCCTTGGTGAGCGCGGTCTGCCCCATGTATTCGAGATTGTTGCAAAGCTCGTTTTGTCTTGCAAACGAGATTCTGTACGCTTCCGCCGTGGACATGGTGATAGATTCGATCGTCACCTTGTCCGCATCCGTAAACCACGCAAAAGACATGCCGACCATAACCATGGTGACAATCATGATGAGAATGGGGATGGCGATGCCAAACACCAGTTTCAAAATGCTTTTGCGAGAAGCGTCCATATCCTTCCTTTGTGTTGCGCGCGCCGCGCGCCGTATTCGGTTATATTATATTATAATATAAATATATACAATACAGCGAGCGGTTTTATTTGATTTTTCACGCAATTTGTTTATTTTTCTTTTTTTATTCGTTCACAATCGTTGCTTTCGTTACGTCCGCAAACGACGCATTCAGCCAATCCGTTGGGATAGAATGTCCGTTTTGATAGATTGTTCCGTAGAACGCGCCGCCAAACGATTGCGCTTCGTAACTTGTCAAATCAACCATCAAAACAAACGTTGCAAAGCGAAGTTGTCTCAAAAGCGCGACGTTTTGTTTGTTTGCAATCACGATTGCGTCAGTCTCGCTTGTGCCGTGTTTGCCACCCACAAGCCAGCTTGTTGTGCTTATCGTATACGTTCTTGCGCCGTTGATATCACCGCCGCTTGCCGTTGTTTCGGAGATCGAATACATGAGCAAATACACGTCAACGACGTCTCTAAGTCTCATGCTTTGGCGCGGATTTGAGTTGTTTTGCACGTCAATGCTTGTGAGCGCAACGTCGTCTATCACGTCATACACGCCCTTTTGGTTGGGTGTATCGCCTGCGTAATAATACTTGTCGTTGCCGTATCCGCTTATCGAGCCGCCCATCAATTCCGCATAGGACTTTGCCGTGCCGTTGCCGCCTGCATAGGCTATCTTTCCGTTTCCGTCCTTGCTCCAAACCGCATTGGCAAGATATGTCGAGTCAGTCACCGTTCCGCCGTTTGCGATAGGTGCGACAGTGCCGGATGCGTCCACCTGCATGAGCGACACAACGCTTGAAAGCGTACCCGACAAACTGCCCACAACGCCTGCTACACTGCCGCCGTTTGCGCTGATCGTGCCAAGGACGATTGCCTTGTCAACGTTTCTTGCGCTCTTGCCGAAAAGTCCGCCGACGTTGCCGCTGCCGCTCACGGTGATAGAGCCGTGGAAGGACACGTTGGTCACGTCGCTGCTTGCTTCGCCTGCAAGAATCTCGCCTGCAATGCCGCCCACGTTGCCGCCGTTTGCGCTGATTGTGACGTTTCTAAGATGCAAGCCGCTCACCGAGCCGTTGCCGATCTTGTCAAACATACCGACGTTTTGCGTTGCGCCGCCAAATCCGTAGATATTGAGATATTCGATGACGTAGCCGTTGCCGTTGTATGTGCCGCCAAATCCGTCAATCGTTGACACAAACACGCTTCCGAGAGCCGTCAACACGTTGCCAACGCTCGGTTTAAGGAAGTTGGTGATATACTCGCCACCATTGCCCCACGTGTGTTGCGTTGGGATTGCAGTGCCGTCTTCGCCAAACGTGTACGTTGTGAAGAAGTTGTTGAGAATCTCTATATCCGCCTGTTTCACGATGCCCGTGAAGTCCGCCGTTTGCCTATATGACGTGTATGCGGGCTTGGTGGTGGTTTGAGTTGTCTTGTAGTAGCCCCAAGAGTTGTTCTCGTATTCGTTCAAGAACACGGTCACGTTTTCTTTTTGTTCGATATACGCAAAGTATTCGTCCCAACTGTTACAATCTTTTGGAGCGTCTGCGGGTTTGTTGCTTTCGCCGAATGCGCCCGTGCCGTACACATCGTTGGCCACGATAGACACCCACTCCGAGCCTGCCGAAACGATAGGCGTAAAGTCGGGTGAATCGGCATGTTGCGACGCATACCAATAGTACGATGCGATCATAAGACTTGCAATCGAGCCGACTTCAAAATCGGTCTTGTCCACGAAATAGCCAATGGTGAGTATGGGTTGGTTGCTCATGTTGTAGTTGTGCTCCATGCCCTTCTCGCCCGACACTTGAGCGGACAATTGCTTGCTGCCCATGCGACCGCGAATGACCGTATACTTGTTGTAGGTCTTCATAGTGCCGCTTTCGCCGTTCTCGTACATCCAGCCGTTGAGCACCGTGACCGTTGTTCCCGCAGGAGTCTTTGTGGCTTCAACCGCTTTCCAATCGGTGTTGTAGGTGTTGTCGGAGTTTGCATAGCTCTGCGACGTATTGGTGTATTCCACCTTGAACGACTTGACGGTGATCTCGATGTTGATATTGCCTGCATTTGCAGGGCGTTTGTCCTTGTTCTGCTCGTCACGAGAGTCATACACAGTGACGGATTGATCTTTATTGCCCACAGTGTCGCTGTACGCCTCGGTGCCGTTTGTCACCTTAAAGGTGTAGTTTTTTGCACATTCGCCGCTTATCGAGAACACAAGCGTCTTGAACAGTTTGCTATTATAATTACCTTTGTGGTACACGTTGTTTTCGTCCACGTATACAAAGTTGACGTACGAGTCAAATTCGCCACGCTTTGCGTCCGCTTCCTTGTACACTGCGCTTATCGTCACAGTTCCGCTCTGTTCTGCCGACGGGAACCCGTCCACGATAAAGCCTTCGCCCGAGCGATAAACCACGCTGCGTGCGCTCGTTCCGCTCGAATACATTGCTCCTTTCTCGCCGCCGTACCACGTTGCGCCGTTGTACACTCTCGTAGCCTTGCCGCTACGCAACTTATCCAGCTTAACTTCCAGCTCTTTCGGCGTGATCGAGCCGACTGCAAGTTCTCTCACGATCACATTGTCGACGAGTTCGCTTTCATTGACTATATAGTTGCCGCTTGTCGGCTTTGTCAACGTAAATTTAAGCGTTACTTTCTTGCCTTCACCAACGTGCTTGTCGTCATATTCGCCTTCAAAGGTGAAGAAACCGTTTTCACCGTTCGCGCCGCCGTTTGAAGATCCGACAACAAACGTGAGTCTGCTCGTATCTGTCACTTTCTTGTTTGCATCGTACACCTTTGTCGTGCTTCCGCCAACGCTCTTGATTGTCAATATCGACGGTGTGATGTAGAACGGATCGCTCGATTGTTCGCCAAACGTATAGTTGCTTGCAACTGATTGTTCACCGAAGTTTGTTCCCGTGACCGTATGAGACTTGTACGACATCTTATAGCCGTTCGCAACCTGATTGACTTCCGTTTGTTTTCCCGTCAAAGATACGGTTATCACATCGTTGCCGCAAGCACTGATCTTTACACTGTCAAGAGTTGCGCCGGAAACCTTATAATGCGTTCCACCATTCTCCGCGTCAGAGACTTTGAGACCGCTATAATTGCCCGTGTACACAAAACTCGTTATAGTTGTATCCCACGTAAGCGTGATTTGTCTTGGATAAATCTCAAACGATATAGTGCTTGTGCTTGAACTGTCAACGATATAGTTTGCCGTCGTGTCGAGCGATCCGCGTTTTGCGCTGATTGCGTTTTGAGCAACGGACACGTTGTACTTGCCTGCGTTGACAAATGCCTGCGCATCGACAGAGCCACTCTTGTAGTTGATTGAAATCGTATCGTTATGCCACGTGTACGTACCTGTTGACGAAGTGCCGATTGAAAGGCTAAACGTCGGCTTGTGCGGTTGTGCGTCGTAAGTGACGTTGCTCATGTTTACGCTATTGATTTTTATCTCTTTTTGATTGATCTTCCACTGCGCCGTTGCAACTCTGCTTGTGTTGTTTGAAGTCAACTGGTAGTTGTTTGACGTTGTATCGGTTTTAAGAGTCAACGTTGCCGTGTACGTGCCTGCGTCAATCCATGTTCTATTTGACAGATCTGCAGAACCGGAGTTTAAAAGTCTTAAATACGTCTTTCCGTTGTACTGCACTTTTGCGTCGTATGACGTTACGTTGAGACTGTATTCAACAGACTGATTGCTGTAAAGTCCGCTTATCGAGATCGTTTTCAGACCTTGAACTCCGGTGTTATACTCATATTCGGTTGAACCGACCGTCTTTTTGCCATCATCCAAGAAAGATATCGTGATTGTCTTTTTGTCAATCTTATAGGACTTTGTCGGTGTCGCATTGTTGCATCCGCAGTTGACAACGTCTTGATCCGTTCTTTCCTTAACTTTGACGTTTGCCGTATAAGTGCCTGCATTATCGTTTGTCGTAAACGTAATCGTGGCAGTCTTATTGTCGCTTTGCGCGCTTATAGAGATGTCCGTTCCCTTCAAATTTGTCCAACTTGTCTCAAAATACTTCTCGACAAACGTTTTGAAATCGTTGATAGGCTCTTTTGCCACAACTTTCGCTGTAAGCACACCCTTTTTGCCCGGCTCATACACGTGTGACGTCGATGTCGAAGACCATGTCACCGTAAGCATATTAGTGCTTATGGTGAAACTCTTTGACTTTGGTCTGTTGGGAGTGTAGTCTTCAGTTTGCTCATACTTGATATAGTAGTTGGTTTCGTTGCTTGCATTATCCTCGCAGTTTGTGAAAGCAAGATAATAGTTGCCCGCATCTATTGCGCCGCTGAACAGTATTGTATTTGCATTATCGCTATAGCCGAATTCTATCGTTCTATTATTTACGGTTGCAGTTCCTTTTTGCACCAAATCGAAACTTGCAGGCGACAAATACTCGTCTTTGTTGGGATCTTTTCTTATTCTGACAACAAATTGCGGATTGAAATGCTTAAACACGGATGAGATTGTATCGTTATATCCGGTTTTCTTCACAATTCCGTCCACCGTCCACGTTGCGCCGTGTTCGTTGCCGTTATAAGTCACTTCAGCTTTACCGTTGTCGCTAGATCCACCGACAGGGCCTTTGATTGTCAATTCTTTTCTCTTGACTTCGACATCTTTCTCTGCATTATTCAAAGAATAATTCTTTGCAAGTGCGTTATCTGCCAAAGCAACGCTCAAAGAGTATTTCTTCGCGTTTGTAAAATTCACCGTAAATTTCAACTTGTAGGTGTTTTTGTCTATCGTATCCACGTTGAAATTAGCGTCACTGCCACTCAAAGATTTGCTTGCGTCAGAAGACACCAATGCAATGCTAACGCCGTTGTTAGACCAATCTTGCACGCCATACTTTATCGTCACATTTTCACTGCCAGTGACGCTTAAAACAAACTCTAATTTATTTATATCTTCGGAAACGATATTATCAATATAGACCGTCGTTGCAATATTGTCGTCACCATACGTTGCAGAAGTCGTACCTTCGGTGGACATTGTCAACACGCGTTGTTTAATCTTCCATGCGCCTTGGGTGATGCCGCCCACTTTGTAGGCTTTGCCCGTGTCGTCATAGTAGTATACAAACACGTTGGACTTGTACGTCCCCACCGTCTTTGCCGCTTGTGCGTCGACAAGCTCGGTTGTGTAGGCGTAAGAGTTCTTCTTGGTGGGATCAACTTTGCCGTCCGTGATACCCGGCTCGGATTTGATGTCCTTTTGCAAGCTTATGGGCGCATAGCGGTTGTATCCGTTGTAGGTGAGCGCGCTGCCCATTGCAATCGAGCGATAATACACCGCAACGTTCTTTGCAATCGTGGTTTTGTCTATTGCGGTGTTGATTTGGATATAGAACTTATCGTCGTTCGTGCCGTGGATTGCGGTCGGACGTGACGTGCCGGAAGACGCTATATACAGATAGTATCCACTCTTATTCTCGTTTGCCGCAGTTGCGGTTGCATACAAGTTGTTTTCAAGAAGCAAGCCGCCGCCCGAAACCATGTTGTCCGCGTCTATACTGCTGACGATTGTCGAATAGATTTTACGCACGTCATCACCGTTTTTACGTTCTTCGTTGGTGTATGCGTTTGCAATGCGTTTCCAGAAGTCTTTATCATTGAGATTTGTCGCCGTTGCAGACTTATGCGCCGCATCAACCGTGCCGACTATATCATCGGTTACGATGTCGTTTGCGTACACGAAATACCAGCCCGTCTGCTCCGTGCCTGTGGAATACGCTTTCCAGTCGGGCTTCTTCAGCACCCACGTGTCGTTTGCAAATTCTGCGTTTGTATAGTACTCTCCGAAATACCACGTCCAATCACGCTTGGTGATTTCGCCCGTCGTCTCATCGGTTGTATACGTTTTTTCAAGCGTAACGTTCTCACCGTTCACCACATGTGCGCCGACTGCGTCGATATAGTCGTACGGCGTGGGATAAATAGCGTTTTCGGTATCTGCAGAACCATTCTCTGCCGTTGTTCCGACGAGTTCTTTCGTGAAAATAACCGTCGTGTACGAGCCGTCCGGGTTTTGAATCTTTTCGGTGATTGCGGTGTAAAGGCCGAGCGTGTCTTTAAGTCTTGACGCGTCCGTTCCTGCGAGTTCGGCATTCTTGTAGCCCTTTACCCAATAGGAAGTGCTTGCGTCGGTGTCGCTTGCCGCCTTGCCTATGATACCGCCTGCCTGACCGTTTGCGTCGGATGCCGTGAACAAGCCTGTTCCGTCCGTAGAACTAATTGAGAACGCGTATTCGATGACCGTGCCCGTGCCTATCGTCGAGCCGATAATACCGCCGACGTTGGTTGCACCGTCAACCGTGATGTCGTATGCAAGCAAGTTGTTGATTTTTATACCGTTTGCGCGAATAAAGCCGACTATGCCGCCCACGTTGTAGATACCGGGCGCGGTTATGTTGCCTTCTGCGTAATAAGTGTTGTTTTCCCAGTCGTTGCCGCCGTTGAATCCGTTGGAAACACCGGCGATGACACCGATTGCGCCGCCAACGCCACCCCACTCAAATTCGCCTTTTTCACTACCGTCATCGTTCTTTTTCGCTTCTGCGATTTTTGCGCTGCTGCCGATGAGTTTAACGTTTCCGTTTGACTCGAAGTGCGAGTTCTTGATATGCACTCTGTTGAAAAGCGCGCCGTTGACGTCGATTGCGTATTCTTCGTTGCAAGTACCGGTCAAAAGCGGAGTCGGCGCGCCGATAAAGCCCACCGAGCCGCCAACCGCCGTAATTGCGTTGATGCCTGTAAGCTCGCCGGTGCTTATAAATTGCGCATAGTCCACCTGACCTGCGATGACGCCGATTGAGCCGCCCAAATAGCCTGCAACGTCGCTTGCGTCCACGATGCCGCTTGATGTAAACACCACTTTCGCATTGGCGTTGCCGACGATCTTGCCAAGCATGATGCCGATAGAGCCGCCAACGTACGCTTTGCCCTTGACTGTGCCGACGCCTTGCGCCGCCGTATCTCCTGCCGTGAGCGCGTCGCCCGATGCGGTGTATGCGTCTTCTTTCGCGCCGTTCTTAAACTCGGTGGCCACTCCGCCTGCAACGGTGATGACCGCGTCAAACGCAACGTAACCGATAGAGCCGCCCACGAACAGTTGACCCGTGACATCGCCGTTGTTTACAAACGTGCCCGCGATAGTACCGCGATTGAGTTTGCCGATAACGCCGCCGATATAATTGTTGCCGCTCACTGCGCCGCCGTTGACGATTGTGAGTTTCTTCACTGCATCCGCGCCGGTTCCGCCGCCGGTCACCAGACCTGCGTTGTTGTTGCCGATGATTCCGCCGACTGCGTTTGCGCCCGAAACCGTACCGTTGTTGGTTATACTGCCTTTGACGATACGGATTGCGCCGACCGTTGAGCCGCCGTTTGACGTATTGCCGCCGACGATACCGCCAACGTTGTCACCGGATGCGGAAATGGTCGCTTCTTGACTGATGACGATAGAGAGCGGTTTTTCATATCTTGTACGGCGATATTCGTTTGCGCCGATATAAAGGATTGCGCCCGTAGAAGCGTCGTTGTTGCCGATAAATCCGCCAACGTCATGTGCACCGTTCAATTTTGCGCCGATATTGATCGTTGTGTCGTCCGCAAGGATGTTGACTTCGCCGCGGTTTCTGCCGATAAATCCGCCCACGTAGTACGCATTGGGGATATTTATGGTTACGCTGACCGTGAAGTTGCCGCTGAAAGCAACGTCTCTTGTACGTCCTGCAACGCCGCCGATGTTGCGTACACCCGATTTTTCGGCATTTTGCGCATTTGTTTTGATGCTGTCTGCAACCTCGATTGCGCCAGACACGACGATGACTGCGCCCGTTGCAAACGACGCGCCCGAAGCCATATCGCCAAACACGCCGCCGACGTTGCGCACTGCGTCGTCTTGGGTTGCATAGTCTATCTTGATAGTTCCTGCAAACGAGATATTGCCGCTGAGCGTGGTGGTGACGGCGTTTTCGGCCGTATTGTGATAGGTGTATCCGATGATACCGCCGATTGCAGTGCCGTGATTGCCGCCTTCGCCCGAGCTCTTATCATTGACGTTTTCGACGATACCCCAAGAGTTTCCGCGCTTAATAAGCGTAGAAGCCTTGACTGCGCAGTCTTTGATTTCATTGATAGCATTCGGCATTGCGCCCACGATGCCGCCGATTGCGTTTTCACCGGTTATCTTCACGCTTACGGTTGTCGAATCCGTGCCGACCGTACATCCCGAGATGATAACCGCAATATACTTGTCGCTGTATCCGAGCACTCCGCCGACCTTTGTGCCTATATCGCTATTGCCCGTGCCTTTTGCGTCAAGTGCGCAAAGTTCCGCTTTGGTCACGACGTTGCCGGTGATTTCAATCTTGTTGTTCTTTCCGTCCGCATTTTGCTTTCCGTCAAGCGACGTTGCAGAAGCGTAGCCGACCACACCGCCGATATTGTTCTTCGCACTTTTAACGGTTGCATGGACAGTGTTGCAGTTCTTTATAACACTTGTCGTACCTGCACTATACACATGCGTAGAGCCTGTGTAGAACGACGTATTCGCAATACCGACAATTCCGCCTGCATAGGTGTGCAGTTGGTCAACCGTGTTTGAAGAATACGCATCGTTTTTGCCATGCGCTTCAAGCGTCAGACTGCGTGAAGTCGTACCCGCATTGCAGTGATCGATAACTGTGTTTCCGCTTATATCTGCGGCAATACCGCCTACGATTGAATGTCCTTTTCCGTTGGTTGCATACGCTTTCATGCTACCGGAAACGGAGATGTACGAAATATTTGCACTTTCGGCTCTTGCAAACAATCCTGCAAATGCATAGTCACTGTCTGAAGAAACAATGCGCAAATTTGCGACTTCCGTATTCGTTCCGTCCGCCTGCTTGCCGCTAATACTACCCTTGAACACCTTGTTTGCGCCATATCTGCCGATTGGCAAGAAGTTGATGGTGCTGAACGTGGCATTGCTTGCCGGGCTTTGCGAGTTTTGTTCATAATAATAGTTGCGCGACAGCCACGTTGTGTATGCCGAGTTTGCAGACGAATTCAGATCGTCACGGCAAATAGCACCCAACGCAAACAGGTGATAACTCTTGCCCGATTGATTGTACGTGCTTCCGCCCGTTGAAGATTTGTATGCGTCTCCGCCGTCTGCAATCTTTGTAGAAGTACTGCTATACGTCGGCATGTTGATAACTTTTGACTCAACGAAAGACAATGACGTATCCAAAGTTATGTTGTTGTTTTTGTTTGCAAACTCGATATATTCGGTGACGAAAGTATATCCCAAATCGACGAGCGATTGCATTCCGAGCAAATCAACACCGTCTTTTATGACGTACGGGCTGAATTGATTGCCTGCGCTTTGTTGCACGTATTCTCCGTACAAATCGACACCGTAGTTGACAGAGCGCATACTCAAACCGTTGTGCGTATCGACTGCAAATACTGCAAGTTGCGGCAAACATCCCGGCATGTAAATATATCCGCTTGCCGTTGCGTTGTTGAATGAAAAGTCATTTGTCAGCGTAGCGGTGCTTGCATTCCACAAATTCACAGGATTGTTGTTCGTGGCATAAGACACCGGTTTCACCGTTCCGTCACTGTTGATGACTGCCGTCAAGTCCGCAAGCGAACGCAATGTCGTGCCTGTACGCACACAATTTTTATCAGGTCCAATAATTCCATCTAATGTTCCGTGATTGTCACTCCATCCAGAAAAATATTTTTGCTTATTATTTTTCCATACAACAATATTGTTGGCTATGCCATAGCAATTCAAGACTTTAATTTTATTGGAGTTCGCATCTTGTGCTTTCTCCATATACCCGACTATATCGGCATTGTAACGCGCAGTACTGTTTTTACTTTCCTGCAACTCGATTGGTCCCACGTTATAGCAATTGCTTATTTCAACCTTGCAGTTTTTTCCACCTGTTTCAGTGACGACTTCTGATACAATGCCGCCGTTTCTTGACTGCCACGAACCGCCGTATCCAACGCCGCCATAAGCGGTTATTGCACCTGTATTGTAGCAATAGTTGATGTTCGCTTGCACCGCAACGCCAACGATTCCGCCTGCATTAGTTCCGTTAAAGTTGTAGCCACTGCTACCAATCATGATAATGCCACTCCATTGTTCGTAGCCTATCGTAACAGAGCCTGTATTGTAACTATATGCAATCGTAGAACTATATTTTGCCACTGTAGAGTGTGGTTTTTCATCATCGGGTATCGTGCCGAGAATGCCAACCAATCCCCCTGCGATGTTTGACCACCCTCTAATAGCTCCAGTGTTGTAAGACGCAAGAATGGTAAGCGCAGTGTTTTGATCCGCTTCGCCAACAAGACCACCCACTCGAGACCAAGCATTACCTGCCCTATTTTTTTGGTCATTAACATTATATGGGTTAAGTTCTTGCGCTTCGATATATCCCGTATTTGCACAGTTTTTGATCGATGCCGTTGTTTTTGACGATCCTGTGATTCTTCCCACAATTCCGCCGACTTTGGTTTGACCGATGATTGTGCCTGTGTTCAAACAGCTTTCAATTGCAATGTCTGCGCTTGCATAAGCGATGATACCGCCCGTTCCGTAAGAATAATCTTTCGGATAACCGATATTTTGTCCTGCATTTTTTGTCCACTCAGAGCCTTCATACGACGTGATGTTGCCCTTGTTGACGCAACCTATCAACTGGATAGGTGCGGAGTTGGTGCTGCAACCCGCGATGCCTGCGATGATGCGCAAGCCTTGGAGGTTTGCGGCGTTTGTGCAGTTTTCAAATTTGATTGCGCCAAACGGCTTTCCGACAAAGCCTGCCATATCGTAACCTGCGTTCGTCGTATTCGTTCCGCCGTTGATGTTGCCGGTTATCGTAAGGTTTTTGAAGACCGTCTGGCTTGACGTTGTTGAGCCGCTTCCTGCATTCGGAAAAACTGACACTCTGTGATAGCCGCCGCTCGTGTAATTGATTGTAATCGTGTGTCCGTTGCCGTCAAAGTTGCCTTTGAACGACATTTTCGAGTTTGCGAGAGTATCTCCGCTGCCTTGCGAGATATTGCCTGCAAAATTGTAACCGATATTTGTCGATGCGTCCGATCCGTTTGACGGCGCACTCGCAACCGCACCGAAATCAAGTTTGTCGCCGTTCGTGTCGTTGTGCACTCCGTTGTTAATGGTTACATCGGTCGTCAATCTGATATATTGATTTTTGTAGTCTTTTTGTCCCGTATAAATCGAGTACGCAAATTCGTTCCATTGCGCTTGCGTGCTGATGATTATCGGGTTTTCTTTGCTGCCGATTGAATCGTTGCTGTAATCTTTATCGTAGTCACCAATGCGATAGTTGCCCGTTTCGCCGACCTTGACAAGCGTATTTTGATATTTGAAATAGATGACGGCGGTCAATTTCTTGATTTGACCTTCGTTGTTCGCGCCCTTTTGCGGATCGTTATCAGGATACCACCAATACTCTGCATTGGTCACTTCTGCGACGTACAATTTGGATGCAGAAGGCTCTCTGTACGCGTCTTGTGCGTTCTTCTTGCCTGCGGCGGTGTTTTGGTTGTATTCCTTATCTTTGTAGTTGGGGATATTGACAAACTCGATTGCAACCGTGCATACGGAGAAACTGTTTGCGTTGTCAAACGCCCACTCTATCGTGAGAGCATTCGGGTCGGTATCGTTGAAGTTGCCGAATTTTGTGAAATTGGTTGCGGTGACGTTGCCGCTTCCGTCCACGCTCATATTGTCGGTGACGTTGTCGCTGCCGCTCACGTCATAGAACGCAAGTTGTTTGTTGTTGTTTGCAGAAGGCACGCTCACGTTGACAAGAAGTTTGCCGACCGTGTACGTGTTGCCCAAATACGTCATATCCGCGACGTATAGTCCCGTCATTCTCACAATTTGCAGCAAGGACGGCACGTTTTCTACGGAGCTGTCGAGCAAGAGATATTTTCCGCGATCGTTTGTCGACACGGTGGAATACGTTGCGTCTTTCGCAACGTAAATCGTCCAGCTGTTTTCAATGGTCGGGCTGATGCCGTTGCCGATAATACCGCCGTTGTTGGCGTTTACGTTGCCATACAAGAAGCCCGTGGACATACTGCCCGAAATCGTGCCGTGATCAACGTATCCGACAAGACCGCCGATATACGTCGTGCCGATGTACGTGTCGGTCGAAGTCGTTACGTCTTCGGGGGCGACGGCAATGCTCGAAGTTATCGTGCCTGCTCTCATATAGCCGACAAGACCGCCTGCATAGGTTGTGCCGTTGACGTAGGAGCGGTTGACAACAAACGTCAAATCGTGCGCCTGATTGTCGAGCCAACCTGCAATGCCGCCAACGTAGTTTGCGCCTTTTATGATGATCGCTCCATCCGTCGTTTTGCCGCTATTGCCGTTGTATACGTTGAGATATCCGTACGGCGTGTCGAGCTGTTCTACATTCATAACGGTCGAAATCGGCGCGTTTTCAAGCGCAAGGCTCACTCTGTCACCAACGTATCCGAAAATACCGCCAACATAGTTGCCGCTGCCCGTAACGCTTGCCGCATTGATGAGTTTTCCGAACGGATTTTGCGTGTAGGGATCGCTTTCAAGCGTCGAATAGCCGAGAATGGATTGTTTCGAGTTGTGCGTTGCGGACAAGAGATTTTTGAGAACGTCGTCGCTGTCCGAACCTATGAAATTTGCATAGCCGTCGACTATGCCGAGACCGCCGACGATACCGCCGACGTAGTTTGCACCTTCCACTTTGGCTTCATTGTAGAATTTTATCGAGTTGCCGAGAATCGTGCCCGTCGTGCCGAAATACGAGCCTGCGCTCGACGCGATATAACCTATAAGTCCGCCGACAAAATCTTTGCCCTTTATTGCAATCTTGTTGACGACGCTGTATTGTCCGCCGGATATGGTTGCCGTGCCGCCGACGACAGCAACTTCCTGTTTTACGCTTTCAATGGTCGCATTTTCGCCGAGCACACCGACAAGTCCGCCCACAAACGACGTATTTCCTTTTGCGTCCACGTACACGCCTGTTTTGGCGATTGTCGAGCCGTTCTTGACCATGCTCTCGCTCGTCCAGTTGCAACCGATAAGGATTCCCACCTTTTCCGCATAGCCGATAAGACCGCCCATGACGTAGCCGACACCGTCATCGTTTGCAATGACGTTTGCACGGATATCGTCAAGGCTCTTGACGAGAATGACCGATCTCACACCCGAATTGTCCGCATCGTAATGATAGCCGTTGCCGATAAACGCACCGAACAATGCGCCGACGTAACTTGTGCCGTACACGTCCATTACGTCATCCGAGCCGGTCCCCGCCTTGCCGTTGGTGTAGAAGCCGAGATACGTCAAATCGGTGGTGCAGCCGCTCGCGTCGAGTTTGCCTGCGATGCCACCAACATAACTGCCGTTGCCGACGACCGATATGAGATTTGCTGCGTATGACAAAATATAATTGTCACCGTTGATTTGGTTTGCGTTTGTGACTATCCACTCGCCCGCTATGCCGCCCACGTAACTTGCGCCGACAACCTTTGCCTGCATCAATTCGCCGTAGGTGTTTATGTCTGTATTTTGAACGATCGTCGTGCCGTTTGCATAGCCAACGATACCGCCCACGTAGTCGCCCGCGCCCGAAATCTCTTGATAGCCTTCACTCGCCGACACACGGAAGGTGCAATGCTCGATCGCACCGCCGTTTGCATAGCCGACGATACCGCCCACGTATCTGTTGCCCTTGATCGTGCCCTTGCCGACAACGTCTATTCCGACGATACGCGTGCCGCCAATATAGCCGAACAAGCCGACGTATTCTCTTGTCGTGTCGCTGAACGAATACTCGACGCTGACACTGTCAAGCCCGTCGCCCTTTGCAAACTGCGCTGCCTTGAACTGATATGCCGAGTTGCCGATAGGCTCGAAGCCTTCAATGCCGCTCTTGCTCGATTGCAACAGCGTGACGTTTGCATTCACAACGAAATAGCACCCTTCATACGTCCTATTCGTCGCCTGCGCGCCGGTGTTTGCCACAAGTCCGTCCGCGCCGTTTATGGAGTTCCAAGCCTTGCCACGACCGTTGACGATTTGGCTCAATCTCAACAATTGCGACTCATGCTCGATGACGTACGGGTTGCTCTCGCTGCCCCAGTTTGCTTGATTGACGTTGCCGCCGAAGTCGCTGTCCGCAACAACGTAATATTTCACCGCATCGCCAACGAAGTTGCCCGTGCCGCTTGCCGTGACCGTTACGTCTGCAACGTGCTTATCGCCCGCCGTGGCGAGATTTGCAATCGTGTAGTCCGTGTCGTAAACGAGTTTTGCAATACTGCTTGCCTCCACGCCGTTGGTTATTGTTGTATATTTTACGTATAATACAAATTTCTCTTTCTTATAATTATAATTCGCGTTCTCGTACACGACAATTTTTGGCGTATCGCCTGCATTTGCTTGCAAATAGTAGTATGCAAATTCCGTGCCGTTCACGTTTTCGGTCTTGACAGTGTTTTGATTTGCCACCACCATATCCGTGCCTGCGCCAAACCACGCTTTTCCGCTTGCAAAAGCGTTGCCCACGTCAAATCGGTTGATTTTCCAAGCATAAGTGATTACATTGCCGTTTTGCGTCACGCCGTCGAGACCTGTCGCATTTGCGGTCACAACACCGTCAATGTATGCCGCCGTCGTGCCGATTTCGTAGTTTGCCGTATCTTTCAGCGTAAATGTACCCGAATATACTCCGACGTTCTTCACGAAACTTGCGGTTGAATAAAGAATTTGGTCAATCGTATACACGCTTGCTTGCGGAGTGTGCGTAATGCCTTTCGTGTCAGGTTGTGCGGTGACAAAAACGTCCTTAACACCCTGATTTTGTCCGTTGTAAACGAACGTATACGGGCTTCCGCCGATATTGTCGCTCGTCCAAACGTTGTCAATCGTGAGTTTGTTCTTTGCAATCGTCCACTTGTATTCGACAATTCTGTCCGCGTGGTCTTTTATAGTGTAGTTTGTGCTTTTCAGCGTATATTTGCGGAAGTACGTTCCCGCTGTTCTATACAGGAATCCTTCACCGTTCTGGTCGGGCGTTGTATAAGTTATGTCAAAAATATCCGCATACTTAACACCGTCTACAATGTTCAACACCCTAACACCGTTACGTTGCAAGCCGTTGTAATCCGTGTTGTAAACGAAATTGTTTTGCGTCGCTCTGTCGATAACGTTTTGATAGAGTGCGTCGCTCCAAGTGTTTGTAAACGTAAGTTCGCGCTTGGTTATTGTGAGTGTTCCGTAATTCTTGTCCGCCATACGTCCGACAACAGTATTGCCGATAAGCACTTTCGTTTCCGTGCAATAAGGATTGTCGTCCACATCCGTTCTGCTCGTTGTTCCTTTACCGTCGATAAAAGCGTCGGCGGTTGTAAAATACAACGTCGTGAACGTATAATCGTCGGGCAAAGTGGGAGCGGCTATCGTATGCGCTTGTTTGTCGTAGGTGACGGTTTTGCTGACAAGCACGATATCTGCAGTGTCAAGGTATATATTTCCTTGTTCCGCCGTGTATTTTGCTTCGACAACGAATGAACTCGAACCGACCGACGTGAAATTGTCGGGAGTGAGCAACGCACCGCCCACGCCTTTGAGCGACTCGTAATAATCACCTTCCGCAACGTTGGTTGTCAGGCGGAAACCGTTGATATTTTGCGTGACGATGTTTTCCCATGTCGTTTGCGTGCCGTCAACGAGCGGATAATCAAACGTTGAGGTTGACTCGTTGTACAACAAATAACTGCCGCTGTTGCCGGCTGTTATAGAAGTGCCTTTCTTGATGACGTAGGACGTTGCGCCGACTGTGGCAAGATTCGTGCCGTTGATATACGTGGTCATATCAATGCCATAGCGCAAAATCGAGTGTCCCGATGTCAAATCCACATAGCAATATTCGATTGCGACTTTTCCGTTGCTACCGGGGTTGTCGGCATTTGATTTTGCATTGCCGACAATGCCGCCGATAAAGCCCTTGTTGCTGTCGTTTTGAGCAAAGCCCTGACCTACCGTTGATTTGATGATTTTGACGTTGCCGACGTTGTAGCAATAGGAAATAACCGCCGTGCGAGCCGCCGCCGTTGTTGAAGTTGCGTTGAAATATCCGCAAATGCCACCTGTCGTGCCACTATTTCCTGTCGAACCTGTCGAATAATCTTGAGTGAGAATTTCGCCGCCGTTGTAGCAATGCGAGATTACCATCGAATTGACCGCGCTTGAATTGGTTGAAAGACGTCCGCCGATACCGCCGGTGTTTATGCCGCCTTCAACCAATGCGGTGTTTTTGCAATTGTTTATATAAATGAGATTTGCGCCATGCTTGACGTATCCCAAAATGCCTGCAATGCCGTTGAATTGCAAGCCCTGAATCTCGCCGTTGTTGACGCAATGCGAGATTGTGAGATTGCTGTCGCCGTCGAGATATCCCACAAAGCCTGCAACACCGCCGTCATTGTTTGCGCTTGAACCGCCTGACGGAATGGTCGAAGTCACCTTTCCGCCGTTGACAAGCGGCGCTGTTGATGTACCTTCGATGCTCAGAGCATTGCCCGATGACTTTGCATAACCCACGAAACCGCCGAGATGCTTGTATCCGTTCACTGCGCCCGAGTTGTTGGACGTGGTGATTGCCGCTCCGCCTTCGATGTTGCCGACAAGTCCGCCGACATTGGTATATCCGTTGATAGTCGCGCTGTTGGAGACACCGCTCAAATCTATGCCTTTTGCATATCCGACAAGACCGCCGACGTTGTTTGTACCCGACACAGAGCCTGTGTTGGCGCTTGCATTGATTGTGCATTTTGCATCGGCATATCCGACAAAACCACCCACAGAAACAGAGCCGACAATCTTGCCCGTGTTTTGTGCATTGCTTATATTAAGCGCAGATGAAGTGTAGCCGACAAGGCCGCCCACTTTTGTTGCACCGTATACGGTTGAGTTTTCATACATCGCATTTGTTGACGTATGCGTCATTTTGCCGGTAATTGCGCCCGAGTTGTATCCGACGATACCGCCGACATAATCATTGAATGAGACTGAAATAACGTCACCCGAAGTTTTCTTCAATGCACCTGAAAGCGTGCCTGCATTGTATCCTACAACGCCGCCAGTAAATGCTCCCGAAATCGAATTGACAGTACCCGTCGAACGAGAAATAACTCTGGCATCGACGGTCAAATCTGCAGACACTATGCCTGCATTGTAACCGATTGCACCGCCCACAAGATAGTTGCCGTCGTTTTCGTTGTCGATATCGCAACCCGACACGGAAATACTGCCCGAAATGGTGATATTCTCACCCAAAAAGCCGATTGCGCCGCCCATATATGAAGTTCCGCGCACACCGTCCGCGCCCAAAAGAGTGGTCGTTGCAATATTCACCGTCGCCGTCCAGTCAATATTTATCATTGCGGTCAATTTATTTTCAAGATAACCCGCAATACCACCGACGTATTGTGCACCGCTCACGGAAGCAGTGTTGGTCAACATTCCATAAATAAGGAGATTTGAAGCGTGGTTCGATTCTCCGTATCCAAGCAAACCACCGACGTAGTTATTTCCAGAAACAGCACCGCTATTGCTCACGTCGTTGATGTACGCCCAAGACATATTGCCAGCAATGCCGCCGACATAGTTTCCGCCATTAATCGTACCGCTGTTTTGCGCATTGCTTATTCTTCCGCCAAGCACTCTTGACGTGATACCGCCAACTTGTGCTCCCGTGGCGTTTATATTGCCACTGTTGACAACGTTCGTATAAATCGTGTCTCTATTCCAGCCAACTATTCCACCGACAAAATCGCCCGTTGCATTCACGTTTCCGTTGTTCGTGCAATTTGAAATAGTCGCACCGTGTCCTGACGTGCTTTCGTCACCGGTCCAGCCTACGAGACCACCGACATTATTGACGCCCCTAACGCTACCTTTGTTTGTGCAATCTGTAATAGTTGCGTTTTGGCAGAATCCGATCAAACCGCCGACATAAGAACTCGACGTGGATATCGTCAATTCGCTCGTGACGTTTGAAACGGTTAAATTGAGACCGTATCCTATTAGTCCGCCATAATAATTGCTTGTTCCGTCGGTCACACTCCCCTGCAAAGTCAAATCTTTGAAAGTGCCGCCACTGACATAACCGAATAAGCCGCAATTCAAACCGCTTATTGTATAATTCTGTCCGTTGAAATTGCCCTTGAAATAATGCGAATTATCTTTTGCAATTCTCGCAAAAGACGAAGAAACCGTGATGTTTGCCGTCACCACGAAATAACAATTTGCGTATGTATTGTCTGTTGCAACAACGTCGTCGGCCGTAACCGCACCGCCGTCACTGCCGACTATTGTATTAAGTGCAATTTGAGTGCCGTTTACAATGCCCGAAAGATTTTCCAAATGGATTGTCGTGCTTATTACGTATGGGTTTGTTTCACTTCCCCATTTGCCCGATGTGCCTGACGGCAATTTTCCGAAATCGCCTTCTATAACCGCAAACGGCAAATCAACCGCGCCACGAGTTTGAGAGCCTTTTGAAACGGTTATAGTTGCAATATAATTTCCCACTGTGGTTGGAGCAGAGCTTAAACTCGTTCCGCTTAAAGTCTTGTATGTAATGGTTGAAGTGTAATCAGAAGAAACAGTCGAAGACAAATAATCACTATGTCCTTGCAACACTTGCAGAACTTCACCGTTGTATACCGAATACGTTTGTCTGTTGAAAACAAAAGAAATGCTATTCCACTGTGCATATAGTGTTGTGGTCGTAATTCCCGCTTGTAAATTGCCTTTTACAACCTTGCCGAAACCCGAGTTAGTATCAGTTCCTGTGGCTGCACCAACCGCCATATCGACACCCGTATTATCCGCTTTTGTGTTCCAATGGTCGAAATAATATTTGTTTCCAACATAAACGTCGTTGGAAATTGTATTGTCGACAAAATATTCGAGTTTATCAGATTTTACAACTGTGCCTGTTGCCGTTGTTGAGTTTTTGTCATAATCAACATAATAAGCAAGTTTTCTAGAAAGCGTAACCTTAACATTGTCCAATCGATGTTCGTTATAATTCCAACTTGGATCGTATGTAACATAATGAATTCTTACATATCTTCCAGATACCGTATGAGTTAAGCTGATTGGAAATTCTGTTTTTTTATCATTCTTAGGCTTTAATTCATTTGTTTTTGTATACGTTGCGCCTGCTCCGAAGTTGCCGTTTTTTACTAGGTTATACCATGTAGAATCCCCATCACTTGTAGTTGTTGGAAGCTCAATCAAATTGTTCCCGCTTTCAATTGCAAAGACACCGCCACCGTTCCAATTTGTATAAGTACCGGTTAAACTTATGTTCAAATCGCCATAAACGCGGCTATCATAATCTGCACCCAGATCAAATACAAACCAAGCACAAACATAATCGCTACCCGAGTGATTTGTATTGTCTGCAATATACCATTTACCGCCGGTTGTTGCATTTCCTGTTTCCCACTTATTATTTGTAAGATGATTTTCGTTGGTAGTATACAAACCGCCACGTTTGGCAACGTCGGGATTTATATTTATTGACGTATCCGTTGTATTCTTGAATGTGCCACTCAAATCAATTGTTTGAAATGTACGCACTCCTTCCGCACTCGCAACGTTTCCTTCGATTTTGCCGTTTTGGACAAGGTTTTCTTCCACGCCGAAAGCACCGGAGAGTGTGCCGGCAAGGACAAGGACAAACAGCATCGCAAGCAACGTTATGCTTGTGACGATCTTCATTGCTCTTTGTATGGGTGTTTGTTTTGTCCTTGTGTTTTTCATAGTTTTTCTCTCCGTATGCACGCGCTTTATGCGTTAGTTTATATATTTTATAATATATATACAATCCACGCAATCATTTTATTGGACAATTTGCAAAAAAATTTTATTTTTTGTTTGACAATCGCTTTTTGTGGGATTATACTCTTGTCGAAGATACCCACTGGGGGTATATGAATTTTTTGCAAACTTGTGTCAGAAAACGAACAAATTATCCCTTGTCATTCTGTCAATGCAAAGCGGAGTGACAATTCTCTTCCCCTGTCATTCAGAGCGCAAGCGAAGAATCTCGCGGAAGCGAAACGGCACTACATTGACAAATCGAGTTTTTCAAAGGAGTTATTTATGAACGAAAACGAAAAAACTTGCTCTTGTTGCTCTGCTTGCGAGCATCACAAACACACTCCGCGCACCGACGAGCAACTCAAAGCGTTGACCGACAGGCTCAATCGCATCATCGGACAACTGAACGGAATAAAGAACATGATTGCCGACAACCGCTATTGCGGAGACGTGCTTATGCAAGTTTCGGCGGTGGAAAGCGCGTTGCAAAGTTTCGGCTACGTCGTGCTGACGGAGCATTTGAAGACCTGCGTGGTTGAAAACGTGCAACAAGGCAACGTTGACATTCTCGATGAAGCCGTCGATCTCATCAAGAAATTGAAATGAAATTTTTACACACAATAAAGGCGTAATATGGAAAAACTCAAATTTAACGTATCGGGCATGTCGTGCGCGGCGTGCAGTGCGAGAGTGGAAAAAGTCGTGGGCGCGCTTGACGGCGTAAAGTCGGTCAGCGTGTCCCTTCTCACCAACTCGATGGTGGTGGAATTCGATTCTCCGCTCACCCCGAAAGATATTTCGCGCGCAGTGGCGGCGGCAGGATACAAAGCCTCGCCCGCGACGGACAACAAGGCGGCAAAACGCGACAAAATCAATCCCACGCTCGTGCTGCTTGCAAGGCTCGTGGTGTCCGTTGTGTTGCTCATCCCCTTGATGTACGTGTCAATGGGCGTAGTGATGTGGGACTGGCCCGCACCCGCCGCTCTCAAATCAAATCCTATGGCGATTGCAGGATACGAACTTGCGCTGTCTCTTGCAATAATGATTGTCAACGGCAAGTTCTTCGTCAGCGGAACGAAAGCGTTGTTTCATCGTGCCCCCAACATGGACACGCTGGTGTCAATGGGCAGTTTCATATCTTTCGTATACAGCGTTGCGCTGATGATTCAAGCAGGCGTAGAACCTATGCACCTAAACCACCTTGCACACAATCTCTACTTTGAGTCGGCGGCGATGATACTTGCGCTCATCACACTCGGCAAAACCCTCGAGTCGTACAGCAAAGGCAAGACCACTTCCGCAATCAAAGGATTGATGAATCTCGCTCCGCAAACGGTGCACGTTCTCGTTGACGGCGTCGAGAAAGAAATCTCCATATCCGAACTCAAAGAAAACGACTTGTTTGTCGTGCGCCCCGGCGAAAACTTCGCGGCGGACGGCGTGGTCGTCAACGGCAGCGCAACCGTCAACGAAGCGTCCGTCACGGGCGAAAGCATGCCCGTTGAAAAGACGGTCGGAGACAAGGTCGTTTCGGGTACTTCCAACGTTGACGGTTTCGTCACGATAAGAGCGGAAAAAGTGGGCGAAGACACCACTCTCGCAGGCATAATCAAACTTGTCGAAGACGCGTCGTCTTCCAAAGCCCCGATTGCAAAAACGGCAGATAAAGTGTCGGGAGTGTTTGTACCAAGTGTCATTTGCGTCGCTTTGCTCGTTTTTGTCGTGTGGATCGCAGTCACCAAAAACTGGGACTCTTCGCTTAAACATGCAATCAGCGTTCTCGTCATTTCCTGCCCTTGCGCGCTAGGTCTTGCAACACCTGTAGCAATCATGGTGGGCAACGGAAAAGGCGCGAAAAACGGTATACTTTTCAAGACCGCAACCGCGCTTGAACAAGCAGGAAAAGCGGACGTCGTCGTGCTTGACAAGACAGGCACGATCACAAAAGGCGAGCCCGTCGTCACCGATGTTTTGTCCATTGCGAACATGGCTTGCGGCGGCGAAAAAGACGCCGATTTTGACCATATTTCCAACATATCGCAAGATGATATAATCCGCGTGTGCGCAAGCCTTGAAAGCGGTTCTTCTCACCCCATTGCTTCCGCAATCGTAAAGGAACATGAGCGTCTTTTCGGCACGTCTCCCGCGCCGGCAACCGACTTTGAAAATTTGTCGGGACACGGTCTTATAGGCGTAGTGGACGGCAAAAACGCATTGCTCGGCAACGCCGCTCTTATGCAAAAAAACGACGTTGAAATCTCGCTTGCGTCAAGCAGTGCGGCTGCGCTTTCGCAAAGCGGAAAGACTCCCCTTTATCTTGCAATCGACGGCAAGTTGGCAGGCATCGTCGCCGTTGCCGACGAGTTGAAAGACGACAGCGTGCAAGCAATATCCGCCCTTCACCAACAGGGCTTGAAAGTGGTTATGCTCACAGGCGACAACGGCGCAAGCGCACGCTCGGTTGCCGCCGCTTGCAACGTCGACGCGGTCATATCGGACGTTCTGCCCAAAGACAAGGACTGCGTTGTGTCCGCGCTCAAAAAGTACGGCAAAGTGGTCATGGTGGGAGACGGAATCAACGACGCCCCCGCACTCACTCGCGCGGACGTGGGTATCGCAATCGGCGCAGGCACGGACGTGGCAATAGACAGCGCGGACGTGGTGCTTATGCACTCGTCACTCATGGATGTTGCGCGCGCAATAACACTCTCTCGCCGCACACTGCTCAACATCAAAGAAAACTTGTTCTGGGCATTCATCTACAACTGCGTGTGCATTCCGATTGCGGCAGGCGTGTTCTCTCCGCTCGGCTTGACGCTCGACCCGATGATAGGAGCGGCGGCGATGAGCCTATCAAGCGTAAGCGTGGTGCTAAATGCGTTGCGACTCAATCTCGTCAATCTCAATAAACACGGCAAACGCAAAAAAGCACCTATCGAATTTGACATCGACGCAATCCGCGCCGAGATAAACAACGCAAACGACACCGATACAATCAACACCGCTGCGGGCAATCAACCGTCCGCTTGCCAATGCACCGATAACGTTTGTGACAACGCTTGCCAATCAATACGAAACGACTGTGGCAATGCTTGCGTAATTGAAAAATCAAAAACGATAAATAATATTTCGCCAAAACTCGCAAATGCCGATTGTGACGGCAAATGCGACCTTGCGGCTGAAAAAGGAGATAAATCTATGCAAAAAACTTTGAATATCACCGGTATGATGTGCAACCATTGCGTTGCGCACGTAAAAAAAGCACTCGAAAGCGTGGACGGCGTGTCTTCGGTCAACGTATCGCTTGAAAACAACAACGCAACCGTCACTCTATCTCACCCCGTTGATGACGCAACACTTGCAAAAGCCGTCACCGACGAAGGCTATGAAGTGACAAGCGTCAACTGACACCCCGCGCCGCGCAAGGCGCAAACAATTGAAAAAACGACCTGCAAACGCAAGTCGTTTTTTATTTTCGCTTTATTAAATCAATCAATACACTTTCAACGCCTTTGCGGTGCGCGGATCGAGATCGTAGACAAAATTCTTGTCTTCGTCGCCGTGGAAGTCGCTGCCGCCCGTGGGCAAAAGTCTGTGCGCTTTCATGAGCGCTTCGAACTTTTGCATATCTTGCTGATTGTGGGACGGATAATTAAGCTCGATACCGTCAAGCCCAAACTGTTTCAAGCCGCCCACAAGCAAATCCAATCTCTTGTCGAGAAGGTATTTTTTCGGATGCGCAACGGATGCGAAACCGCCGTATTTTTTGATGAGTTTCACCGCCGCAACGGGAGTGAGCCGCTTTGCCTCGCAATAGGCTTTTCCGCTTGTGCCGAGATACTTTTCAAACACTTCGTTTATGTCGTGGCAATACCCCTTTTTGACGATCTCTCGCGCCATATTCATGCGCCCCAGTCCATCCGCCGAAAAGTCGATGTCAACGTCTATGCCGAGAAAGGCGAGTTTTTTGCCTATCTCGATATTGCGCTGTCTGCGCAAATCTTTGACATAGGCGAGTTCTTGCACAAAATCGGGGTTTTTGTAGTCGATATTGTATCCTAAAACGTGGATTTCGCAAGTTGAGTAGGTTGAAAACTCAATGCCGTCCACAAATTTTATACCGCATTTTTTCGCTTCTTCTCTGCCTTCTTCAAGCCCTTCGACGCTGTCGTGATCGGTGATTGCCATCACTTCGATGCCCTTGTCTTTTGCCCATTGCACCACTTGTGCGGGCGTCTTGGAGCCGTCGCTTTTTGTTGTGTGGATATGCAAATCAGCCTTCATATACATCCACTTCCTTAAACGTGATTTCGTCATCTCCGATGTCGCCGATAAGCTGATCCATATCAGGACCTTTTTCATCGGAAATGCTGTTGATTTTGTTGAGTTTTTTGCCGATGATCATCGTGCGTTTTTCGGCGTTTTCAAGCGTCTTGCGCACGCCGTCGATCTTGTCGCCGGTCTGTTGCAACAGCTTGGTGAACATCGCAAAATCGGTCATAAATCCTTGCAAAAGCTTGCCGATTTCGGTGCTGCGTTTTTCAATTGCAACGCTCTTGAATCCCATTTGCAAACTGTTGAGAAGCGCGGCAATCGTAGTCGGTCCGCACACCACGATACGGAACTTGTTTTGAATGTCTTCAACAAGTCCTTCCCTTCTCAACACTTCGGCGTACAGGCTCTCTGTGGGCAGATACATGATTGCAAAATCGGTGGTTTTGGGCGGCGCGATATACTTGTCGCGTATGCTCATGGCTTCCGCTTTCACGCGTTGTGCGAGTGCTTTGCTTGCGCTCTCCACTCCGTCGGGGTCTCCCTTTTCGGACGCTTCGACAAGGCGCGCATAGTCTTCCACGGGGAACTTTGCGTCCACCGGCAGCCACACTTCTTCGTCCGTCTTGCCCGGCATGCGAATGACAAAGTCCACCATATCTTCACTGCCGCGTTTTATACGCACTTGTTTTGCATATTGCTCGGGCGCAAGGATTTGAGAAAGCAGACTTTCAAGCGACACTTCGCCCCACGTTCCGCGCGTTTTTACGTTCTTGAAAATGCGATTGAGATCGTTGACTCCCGTCTGCAAATTCTGCAATTCGCCGAACGTACGATTGATTTCTTCAAGCCTGTCGTTGACGATCTTGAAAGACTGATTGAAACGTTGTTCGAGCGTTGCACTCAGTTTTTCGTCTACGGTCTGACGCATTTTGTCAAGTTGAACGGCGTTGTCCTGCTTCATTTCCTTTATGCTTTCGGCATTTGCAAGACGCAAATCGGATATGCTTTTTGCCGTCGATTGCTTTACGTCGGCAAGTCCTTGCTGTGTGGATTGTGCCTGAGCGGCAAGAGCCTGTTGCGTGGATTGCGTGACGTTTGCAAGCCCCTGTTGAGTTGCAACCGCAAACCTATCCATACGCTCGCCGAGCGCAGAGATGCTGTTCGCTTGCGCGTTTATCGCGCCCGTAATCATAATATTGTTGACTTTTATGGAATTTTCGACGTCGTTTTTCAGCCTTTCATTCTCCGCCCGCACGTCTTCCATACGTACGCTTTGAGTGTCAGAAACACCGCTTCTTTTTTTCAAATCTAGCACAAGCAGCACAATCGCAATCAATGCAAGCACCGCACTTATTGTCCCGATAACGTACAATCCCGTCATATCGTTGCCCCCTTTATATTTATCTTTCGAGTTTTTTATTTTGACTTTTCAATTTTCCTTGCAGCGTAAGCAAGTGCCTTCTCCCTGTCGTCAAGCGACGGTTCGAGCGCGGTGTCACGCAAAAGCGATTTGAGAATTTCACCGCATTGCGCGCCCTTTGCACCGAGCGCAAGCAAATCGTTTCCGTCGATTTTCAAGTCTTTTACGCAAAGCGGAAGAACCTTTTCTTTCACTTCGAGCCACGCTTTGCGCACGCGGTTTTCTCTTGTGATTTCGCCTGCGCTTGCAATCGCGTCCGCATCCATAAGGCAAAGCAAATCGTCGATATACGGTGCGTTTTTCACGCAGAACGCACGCAACTTGCTCTCCGACGTATTGCCGTTAATGTCGACCATGTGTAGAGACACGAGTTTACTCATTCTGTCTATTTCGGCGTTTGAAAACTTCAGTCTCTCGGCAATCGCACGCACCATTTTTTCACCGACGACGGCGTGAAAATGCATGTTGCCGTCTTCTTTCATACACGGTGCTTTTCCAACGTCGTGCAGAAGTGCCGCCCACCTGATATTCGGCGGAGCGACTTCAAAGGCTTTCGCACTGTGAGTATACGCTTCATAAAGATGATATTTCTTCGGTTGATTGAGACCTTTCAATTCGGCAAGTTCGGGCAAAATCAAATCCACAAGTCCCAAATCGTCGAGCATTTCAAGCCCTTTGACGTGCGCGCCTTTGAGATTCAGTTCGGGATGTTTCGTGTCCGCAACGAAAATTTTACAAAGTTCGTCCCTTATGCGTTCTCTGGCAAGGTCGCCCACTCTCCAAGCGTTCTTCTTTGCGACTTCGTAGGTCTCTTTTTCGACGTTGAAGCCGAGTTCGCTTGCAAATCGCACCATACGCAAAATGCGCAAACCGTCCGCTTCAAACACCGCGTTCGGTTCGTCGGCCGTGGAAATAATTTTGTTTTTTA